>ENA-OQHF01000518-OQHF01000518.1-human-gut-metagenome-genome-assembly--contig:-NODE-518-length-23547-cov-5.406362_pt1 | contig 23547 bp, 21 predicted proteins | sample MGYA00242559_ERZ504709 | MGnify/ENA primary metagenome ERZ504709 (study PRJEB26092, sample SAMD00036203) | human gut metagenome | host: Homo sapiens | study: EMG produced TPA metagenomics assembly of... | reverse complement strand
TCCTCAAGGTTCCGTGCAAGCACGGACTTTGACTCGTTGCTCGCGTAAATCACCTTCGGTGATGGCATTTTGGCTTGTATGTCTCGGGATTTTGACATATTCATGTCAAAACACCTCGCGGGACAGTAGCTACTGAATAGTTACTATAATTTTAATATCACACTGAATCATAAAGGATAACTGGTCAGATAGAAATAACCAGTTTTGAAAAAAATAACCAGTCCAGTTTGAAAAAAAAGAAATATTATAAAGAAGATATACTGCGCGAATCTATGTGATCAGGATAAATTTTGTGTACCGAGAAGCGTGTTACAGGGAACGGAGTAAACAGTAAAGAGATCAGGATCGAATGTAAACTACAATAAACACAAGGTTGACAATACGAAAAACAGGTGATATAGTAGTATTAGCATAGCGGTGGATATTTTCTCGGCGCAGATGCAGCAAAATTATGGAGGATATGAAAAAATGACAACGACAACAATGAGCAGAGGCAAGACTTATGACATGGTGTACATTGCGGTATTTGCTGTGGTAATGGCGATTTGTTCCTGGATTTCCATACCGGCAACCGTTCCGTTTACATTACAGACCTTCGGTGTGTTCCTGGCAGTTGGAGTACTCGGTGGTAAGAGAGGTACCCTTTCAATTCTGGTGTACATTCTTCTTGGAGCAGTCGGCGTTCCGGTATTTGCCGGATTTAGTGGTGGAATCGGCAGTCTGTTTGGCAACGCCGGTGGCTACATAATAGGTTTTCCTGGTGGGTGCTCTGGTTATGTGGGGCATGGAAAAAGTAATGGGAAGAAAACATGTGCACTGGCAGTCCAGATGGTAGTTGGTCTGATTGTGTGTTATGCATTTGGAACTGCCTGGTTTATGATTATGTACACCAGAAGTGCAGGACCGGTTGGTCTCGTGACTGTACTTGGCTGGTGTGTATTCCCATTCATTATTCCGGATCTGATCAAGATCGTGGTAGCACTGGGACTGACAAAGAGTCTGAAAAAGTACTTCCTATTATGCAGTAGCCATAGGATATCCAGAAGAAGAGATCTGTAAGACGCCTGGCCCTCCCGGACTTACAGGTCTCTTTTTGCGTTGCTCCACGTATGGAAGTTGTCTGGCTTAGATGATAAATAATTATCATAATATGATAAAAATAGGGATTAAAAAAATGTGAAAAATTGCCAAATAGAACCTTGCGAAGAAAAAAAAGAGGTTATATAATAAAAATAATCATATTTATATATGTGTAATTATAAAATGTAATGAATGAGCAAGGAGGTAACACATGCATAAATGGAAAAAACTGGTTGCAGGAGTTTTATCAGCCAGTATGATTATACCGGCAGCACCATTGACTGCGGGAGCAACAGAACAGATAGAACTGGTGCAGCAGGCAGAAGCAACTCCGGAAGCGCAAGCAGCACCGGTAGCAGAAGTTCCGGCTTCGGAACAGACGGCAGCCCCGACGGAGACCCCGGCGCCGACAGAGCCCCCAGCAGTATCGGAGAATCCGACACCAACGGAGACCCCGGCACCGACAGAGACCCCGGCAGCCCCGGAGACACCGACCCCGACACCGACGGAGACCCCGGCACCAACGGAAACTCCGGTGCCGACAGCAACACCAACACCGGCACCGATACAGCCAACAACCCCGACGCCGACAGAGACTCCGGCAGCTGAACAGCCGACACAGGAAACACCGGCAGCAACACCGGCGGAAACACCGCAGCCTACGCCGGAAGCTACTCCGACACCGGAAGCAGAAGCACAGGGAAGCAACGAATCACTGATTGCAGGACAGCAGATAGTGATTCCACCACAGATCGAAGAGGATTTTCGTCTGACAACTGTTGATAAAGTATACGCATTTGCAAGAAAAGATTGCAGGATTCTTGAAGAAAAAAGCGATGAGGAAGATGCTGCAGCTACCGGATCTTTACCGGGCGGTGGTGTCTGCTATATCTTACAGGAAGACGAAGACGGATGGGTGTTTGTTGAATCCGGAAGAGTCAGAGGATTTATCAGAAAAGACGAATTAAACACAGGAGAAAAAGCGGATCTGATCATAGAAGAGGCAAAGGAATTGTCCGGGGAGGAGAATCCGGTATTCGAAAAAGCTACAAAACTGATGAAATCCGCTGAAAAATAAAAAATCTTCTGTATACAAAAACAACAGCAGGAAAAACAGTAGTAGATAAAGAATATGCATTCTGTAACACGGATAAAATAAATATCCGTGAAGGGAAAAGCACGGATGCACGGGTAATCGGCACGTTATCCCAGAATCAGGTTTGTTATGTACTGGCAAGTAAGAATCAAGAATGGGTATATGTGGAATCCGGTGATGTGCGTGGATTTGCAAAGAGTGAATACCTGTTGATGGGTGAAGAAGCGGAAGAAAAAGCAAAGGCATATACCGATGCGGGACAGGATCCGGAAACTGTATGCGGACTTGCTGATCAGATGATCGCACCGGAAGACAATGCCGTCTGCTATTATACGTTCAAATCAGTGAAAGAAGCCTCTGTTGAGAATCCAACCCGCCAGGCTCTGATCAATTATGCATTGCAGTTTATCGGTAACCCATATGTATGGGGAGGAACAGATCCGGTTCACGGAGCAGACTGTTCCGGTTTCGCACAGCATGTATATGCACAGTTCGGTATCGGTCTTCCAAGAACATCCGCAGCACAGTCGCAGTATGGAATGAAGATTCCGGTCAGTGAAGCAGCACCGGGTGATCTGATCTTTTATGCGAAAAACGGTCAGGTTTACCATGTAGTTATCTATATCGGTAATGGAAGAACTGTAGAAGCGGCCAGCACAAGATCAGGTATCTGCAGCCATGGCGTAAATTATGCCAATGCGGTATGGGCAACAAGACTTCTGTCCTGAATTATAAATGATAATAGTTTGACAATTTCATGAAATACGGTTGACAATCCGTCAATGTGGTGATAAATTAATGATAAAGAGTATAAGTTTTATAAAACTTATACAATGAATGCATAGAATCTGATTACTGACGGAGAAATGTGGGATACCACAGGGGAATCAGATTTGCAGGATGCCGACCGTCTGGGCAACATTTGTAGAGTTACAAGTGTTGCCCTTTTTTACTTTACAAGAAATTGACTTCCTGCAAAGTAAAAAATGCTCCGCGAGGATGTGCCAAGACACATTCTTTGTTCCTTTATAAAAGACAGGAAAAAGATATCCGGACGGCTGGTGTAAAAAGGAGGTGCGTCTGCAAAAAAGAAATTATGGGGAAATGCCAAAGAGATTATGAAAAGACGGTAATGGTTTGTGGCTGAACGATTACAGATAATGAAATGTGATGACAAGGAGGAAAAAGTTATGTTTCATGAAGAGTATACGGCATTATGTAATGCAGGGGTGGCAAAAAATAATCTGTTGAAGAAAAATCCACTGGGATATTTTATTTCATCCATGGTAGCAGGAATGTTTATTTCATTTGGCAGTATGGTAGCGTTTGTGCTGGGACAGTCGATGGATGGAAATGGTGCAGCGGCTGCGGTAAAACTGATTCAGAGTATTGCTTTTGCATCAGCTCTCAGTCTGGTTGTTATGGCAGGTGCTGAATTATTCACCGGTAACAATCTGGTGATGGCGGCAGCATCCCTGAGAAAGAAAGTATCTTGGGCGGATACTGTGAAACTGTGGTGTGTCTGCTGGATCGGCAATCTGATTGCTTCTTTGCTCTGTGTAGCGGCTTTCCAGCTGACCGGACTTCCGACAGCAGGAGATGGAGCAATCGCAGATTATTTTATCAAAATTTCTTCAGCAAAAGTTAGTCTTGGTGTCGGAGAGATCCTGGTGCGTGCGATCCTGTGTAATATTCTGGTCTGTCTTGCAGTATGGTGCGGAACCAAGATGAAAACGGAATCCGGAAAACTGATCATGATTTTCTGGTGTATTCTGATTTTTATGACCTGCGGATTTGAGCATAGCATCGCAGATATGAGCATCATCGGAATCGGTGTGGCAAACGGAGGAATCACTGTCGGTCAGTATCTGTATACCGTACTGTTGGCAACAGTCGGAAATATAATCGGCGGGGCAGTGTTTGTGGCAGTACCGTATCATGTGATTTCAAAAGAAAAATAAAAAAACGAAAAACGCAAAGACAGCCGTTCGGCAGATGGATATGACCGGACGGCTGTCTTTTGAGTTACGCGAATAACAAGACAAATAAAAAAAATTTGTGCTTTTCATGCAAAAAAATTTATAGAAATCGCTAATAAAACTGGATAATATTGTGAATTTATGGTACTCTTAATAGGACGAACTTAATTTATCGGGTTTTTGCGGTCTTTTCCAAGGATGTGCGGAGGCGGAAGAGAGAGCAAAGACAGGTAATTATAAGGATAAAAAATATCAAGGAAGGTGAGCAATTGGAAAATTATACGAAGTATAAGCTGAAAAGCAAGGAAGAACTTGCATCCGTGCTGGAAGGCAAAGACAATTTGTTCGTGATTGCCTGCAACAAATGTTTCAAAGAGTTTGAAACAGTGGATGAACCGGACTGCGACGAGTTTTTAGCATTTGCAGCAGAACAGGGAAAAACGGTTACAGGCAGTGCAAAGTTTGATTTCTTATGTAATAAGATGCACACAGAGAAAAAATTACAGGATCTGCTTCCGGAAGGAACAGAGAACGTAGTTGTAATCTCCTGTGGTCTTGGTATCCAGACGATTGCAGATCTGTCAGGAAAACCGGTGGTTGCAGCAAGTAATACGCTCAACTACAGAGGTCATCACGGTATGGCACTTACCAAAAAGAGCTGTGACGCATGTGCACAGTGTTATCTGAACATCACAGGTGGTGTCTGTCCGATCGTTGACTGCTCGAAGAGTCTTGTCAACGGACAGTGTGGCGGTGCCAAGAACGGAAAATGTGAAGTAGACCCGAATAAAGACTGTGCATGGGAAAAAATCTATCAGAGACTGGCAAAACAGGGACGTCTGGAAGAATTTCTGCATCAGCCGGTACAGGTACGTGACTTCTCAAAAGTGAACTTCAAAGTTATCAATGATTATGTAAAAGCTGCCAGAGAAGACAGACTGAACGGATATTACGGTGGAGTACATCCGTCAGAACGCAAAGAATTCAGTGAGCATATTGCCCTGAAGAAGTTCCCGGATCCAAAGACCGTTGTTATTTCCATGTCCCAGCATCTGGGTGCACCGGCGAATCCGATCGTTGAGGTTGGCGATACCGTAAAGGTTGGACAGAAGATCGGTGAAGCAGCAGGATTTATTAGTGCTCCGGTACATTCAAGCGTAAGCGGAACCGTAGTTGCCGCAGAACCCCGTATGCATGGAACCAGAGGCAGCGAAGTGATGGCTGTTGTCATTGAATCGGATGGAAAAAATACTCTGCACGAATCCGTACAGCCACACAAAGATCTTGACAGCCTGACTCCGGACGAGATCATCGATATCATCCGTGAAGCAGGTATTGTTGGTATGGGTGGAGCAGGTTTCCCGACCTGTGTCAAACTGAAACCGGCAAAACCGGTAGATACCATTCTCCTGAACGGTTGTGAGTGTGAACCACTGCTGACCGCAGATCACAGAGTTCTTCTGGAATATGCAGACGATATCATCTATGGTCTGAAAGCGATCCTGAAGACAACAGGTGCTGAAAAAGGTATTATCGTCATTGAAGATAACAAACCGGATGCCATTGAACTGATGCAGGAAAAAGTTGCAAATATCGGTAACATGGAAGTATTCGTAGCAAGAACCAAATACCCGCAGGGTGCTGAGAAAACTCTGATCAAACGTGTCATGGGCAGACAGGTTCCAAGCGGCGGACTCCCGGCAGATGTTGGCGTTGTGGTAGATAATATCAGTACTGTGAAAGCAATTTCCGATGCGATCCGGAAAGGTATGCCTCTGATCGAGCGTGTTGCAACCGTAACAGGCGAGAAGATCAAACATCCGGGCAACTTTGTCATCAAGATCGGTACCAGCGTAAAAGAGCTGATCGATTACTGCGGCGGATTTACAGATGACGATGTTCTGGTTAAGATGGGCGGACCGATGATGGGATTCCCGCTAAAAGATCTGGAAGTACCGATGATGAAGGGCTCCAACGGTATCATCGCGATCGATACCGATGAGACAAAAGAGCAGGCCTGCATCAAGTGTGGTCGCTGCGTAGATGTTTGTCCGATGGAACTTTCACCGCTGTATTTTGTAAAATATGCAGATCAGGAGAACTGGGAAGGCATGAGAGACATGCATGTAATGGATTGCGTGGAATGTCGCTGCTGCCAGTATATCTGTTCTTCCAAAATCTCTATTATTGACAGAATCAAAGCCGGAAAAAATGCAGTAAGGGGGATGAAATAATATGTTAATTACCCAGTTAAAAGACAAAGAGATGATCAACTCTCTGGTGGCAGGGAAAAAAGTTTTCATCATCAACTGCCATGGATGTAAAGAAGTGCATTTTCCGGAAAAAGAAGCTGTAGAACTTCAGAAGGAACTTTCCGCTGAAGGCAATGTAACAGGAATCATGACTACCGATTATAATCTGTAATCCGGAAAATATGGAATTACGCCTGAAAAAACATATGGAGAAGATCCAGGACTCTGATCTGGTTTTAGTATTCTCCTGTGGTGTTGGTGTACAGACAATCGCAGAATATCTGGATGACAAGAAGGTATGCGCAGCCTGCGATACCTATCCGCTTCCTGGTTTTCAGGGTGTGACACCGTTAGAGTACAAATGTGACCAGTGCGGTGAATGTTATCTGAATCTGACCGGTGGAATCTGCCCGATCACAGCATGTTCCAAGAGCCTTGTCAACGGACAGTGCGGCGGTTCCAAAAACGGCATGTGCGAGGTTGATAATACCATGGAATGTGGATGGGAACGTATCTACAGACGACTGGAAGCTATCGGACGTCTGGACGTACTGAAATGTCCGACACAGATTCACAATTTTGCAACAGATGATGAAGTAGCAAAATAATATAAGATACATAATACGATGCATCTATAAAATTTAATATGATTGGAGCAATGTATAATGAAAATGAAGAATTATTCGACCGTGGTGAATTTGTAGTTTCTGCAGAAGTAGGACCGCCAAAAGGGATCCACGTGGACGAACTGGTAGAAGAAGCGAAAACTTATCTGAAAGATGTTCATGCAGTTAATGTAACCGATAATCAGTCTTCTGTTATGCGTCTGGGCTCTCTGGCTATGTGTAAAGTCCTGAAAGATGCAGGGATGAACCCGATCTTCCAGCTTGCCTGTCGTGACAGAAACCGTATCGCTCTGGAATCTGATCTTCTGAGCGCAGCCATGTTCGGTATCGACAACATCCTGTGTCTGACCGGTGACCATACCAAGATGGGTGACCATCCACAGGCAAAACCGGTATTTGACCTGGATTCCGTATCTCTGCTGCATACCGTAAAACTGCTGGAAGAAGGCGTAGATCTGGGTGGCAATCAGCTGGTTGGCGAACCGCCGAAGTTCTCCAAAGGTGCTGTTGTATCTCCATGCAGCGATTCCGTTGATGCACAGCTGGCAAAGATGGAAAGAAAAGTAGCTGCAGGTGCAGAATATTTCCAGACTCAGGCTGTTTTTGAGCCGGAAAAATTCATCAAATTCATGGAAAAAGCAAAACAGTTCGGAAAACCGGTACAGGTTGGTATCATCATCCCGAAATCAGCCGGTATGGTAAAATTCATGAACAATAACGTTGCCGGTATCCATGTTCCGGATGAGATGATCGAAGAACTGAAAGCAGACAAAGAAAGAACAAAAGCAGGTATCACCGGCGTAGAGATTGCTGCACGTATTATCAAAGAGTGTAAGCCATACTGCCAGGGTGTTCATATCATGGCTCTCGGATGGGAATCCAAGATCCCGGATCTGCTGAAACTGGCTGAGATCTAAAATCAGATAAAAGAAAATGCATTCAGATGGTGTGAACCGGAAGATGCAGAAAGATAAGATGAATGCAGGTTGTAGAAATACAACCTGCATCTTTTTTGTATCGTATATCAATAATTGGTCCGGTGAACCAATTTTGATTTATAATATTTTGCCGTGAGCTGGTATTGACAAACGAGGAAATGTGTCATAAAATAGTTCGTGAACGAACGAACGCTACCGAACTGTTCGCATCCGAACAAACAGAAAGGAGGTCACAGGATGCTGAAAGTAGAATACAGGGATCACATCGGATTTGAAAATAAACGGCTGGAAAATGAGATTCACAGTCGGATGACCGCCTATCGTGCAGCGATGGGAGGCGAGGAATTGACGATGATGCAAAGCTGGATTATCCGGTTTTTATATGAGCATTCCGAAGAAGACATTTATCAGCGGGATATTGAGGCGGAATTTTCCATAGCCAGGTCCACAGCGACAGGGATCCTGAAGTTGATGGAAAAAAGAGGATATATCCGCAGAGTCAGTGTGGAACGAGATGCCCGGTTAAAGAAACTGGAGCTGACGGAAGTTGGTATCAGGATGCAGGAAGGAACGATCCGCAACATCAACCGGCTGGAAAGCACACTTCGTCAGGGAATATCGGACGAAGATCTGGAAGTGTTTTTCCGGGTAATCCGTAAGATGCGTTCTAATATCGAGATTCAACAGGGAGAAACAAACAGGAGGAGAGAGTAATGCTTAAAACGCTGGGAGCTCAGATCAAAGAGTTCAAGAAAGACTCCATCAAGACTCCGTTATTTATGATTCTGGAAGTCCTGATGGAGATGCTGATTCCTTTTCTCATGGCATCCATCATCGATGATGGTGTGGAGAAAGGAGATATCCGCCATATCTGTATCATAGGCGGATGGATGATCGTGGCAGCACTGATTGGTCTGTATGCAGGTATCATGGGTGGTGTCTGTGGAGCCAATGCTTCCGCAGGATTTGCAAGAAACCTGCGAAAAGCCATGTATGAAAACATTCAGCAGTTTTCGTTTTCCAATATCGACCGGTTCAGTACCGCCGGACTGATCACACGACTGACCACGGATGTAACCAATGTACAGAATGCATACCAGATGCTGCTTCGCATGTTTGTGCGTGCGCCGATCAGCATGGTCTGTGCGATGATCATGTCTTTTTATATCAATGCAAAACTGGCAAGTATTTATCTGGTGGCAGTTATTATTCTGGGAGCATGCCTGTTCTTTATCATCAGCCGGGTGTCCGGATATTTTCAGGAAGTATTTAAAAAATATGATGATCTGAATGCGAGTGTGCAGGAAAATATTGCCGGTATCCGTGTGGTAAAAGCGTATGTGAGAGAAGATTATGAAGACAAAAAGTTTTCCAAAGCAAGTTACAATGTATATAAAATGTTTGTAAAAGCAGAAAAGATCCTGTCTTATAATGCACCTCTGATGCAGTTTGCGGTATACAGCTGCATCCTTGGAATCAGCTGGCTGGGTGCGAAGATGATCGTAACCGATCAGCTGACTACCGGAGAACTGATGAGTCTTCTTACATATTGTATGAATATTCTGATGAGCCTGATGATGGTGTCCATGGTATTTGTTATGGTATCCATGAGTGTGGCGAGTGCAGAACGAATCACAGAGGTTCTGGAAGAAAAACCGGAACTGACCAATCCGGAAAGACCGGTGACAGAAGTAAAAGATGGAAGTATCATCTTTGATCATGTAAACTTCAGCTACAAAAAAGGAAGTGGCGAATATGTCTTAAAAGATATCAATCTGAATATTCATGCAGGAGAGACGATTGGTATCATCGGTGGAACCGGAAGTGCAAAGTCCAGTCTGGTTAATCTAATAAGTCGTCTGTACGATGTGACCACCGGAAATATCAAAGTCGGCGGTATGGATGTGCGGTCTTATGATATGGAGACTCTGCGAAATCAGGTAGCCGTGGTACTGCAGAAAAATGTGCTGTTTTCCGGAACGATTCTGGAAAATCTGCGCTGGGGTAACAAAGAAGCCAGCAAAGAAGAATGCATCCGCGCCTGCCAGCTGGCCTGTGCCGATGAATTTATCGAGAAGATGCCTGAAGGGTATGAAACCTATATCGAACAGGGTGGTTCCAATGTATCCGGTGGACAAAAGCAGCGTCTGTGTATCGCCAGAGCATTGTTAAAGAAACCGAAAGTACTGATTCTGGATGATTCTACCAGTGCCGTTGATACCGCTACCGATGCACGGATCAGGGAAGCTTTTGCAAAAGAGATTCCCGGTACGACGAAACTGATCATCGCACAAAGAATCTCCAGTGTACAGGGGGCAGACCGGATCATCGTCATGAATGACGGTCAGGTAGATGGCTTTGGTACTCATGGAGAACTGCTTGCAAATAATCAAATTTACAGAGAAGTATATGAATCTCAGACCCAGGGCGGCGGAGATTTTGACGAGAAAGGAGGTGTCTGATCATGCCAGGACCAGGACCAAGAGGACCGAGAGGTCCGAAACCCCGGGTTGAAAATCCGGGAAAACTGATGGGACGTCTTTTAAAATATGTCGGAAAAAATTATGGAATTCATCTGGTAATTGTGGCAGTGTGTATTTTCGTCAGTGTCATTGCCAATGTCCAGGGAACCATGTTTATGAAAAATCTGATCGATCTGTATATCATGCCACTGATCGGGCAGAGCAGTCCGGATTTCGGTCCGCTGCTTGGAGCGATCCTGAAGGTTGCGGTATTCTATCTGATCGGTGTTTGGGCTACCTTTTCCTATAACCGGATCATGGTATATGTGACACAGGGAACACTGAAGAATCTGAGAAATGATATGTTCCATCACATGGAGAGTCTTCCGATCAAATATTTTGATACCCATGCGCATGGAGATATCATGTCAATCTACACAAATGATATTGACACGCTGCGTCAGATGATCAGCCAGAGTATGCCACAGCTGTTATCCAGTGTGATCACGATTGTCAGTGTCTTTGTCAGCATGATCATCCTGAGTATACCGCTGACACTCGTATCTCTGGTGATGATCGCCATCATGCTGTTTACTACGAAGAAAGTAGCCGGACTGAGCGGTAGATATTTCCTTGCACAGCAGAAATCTCTGGGTGCGGTAAACGGTTATATCGAAGAGATGATGGAAGGACAGAAAGTAGTAAAAGTGTTCTGTCATGAAGAAGAGAGCCTGGAAAAGTTCAATCAGTTAAACGATGAACTCTATGACAGTGCCAACAATGCGAATAAATACGGTAATATCCTGGGACCGGTCAATGCACAGCTGGGAAATGTCAGCTATGTGGTATGTGCGATCGCAGGTGGTATCTTTGCTACTTATGGAGTCGGCGGTCTGACCCTTGGTGCACTGGCCAGTTTCCTGACCTTTAACAAGAGTATCAACATGCCGATCAACCAGGTCAGCCAGCAGTTAAACAGTGTGGTTATGGCACTGGCAGGTGCAGACCGTATCTTCCGTATCCTGGATGAAAAACCGGAACTGGACGAAGGGTATGTTACACTGGTTAATGCGGAAATTGAGAATGGTGAGGTACGGGAAGCACAGAAACATACAGGTCACTGGGCATGGAAACATTACCACAAAGCGGATAATACAACAACTTATCAGCCGTTGGAAGGTGATGTGGTATTTAATGGTGTGGATTTTGGATATGATGAGAAAAAGATGGTTCTGCATGATATCAAGCTCTTTGCAAAACCGGGTCAGAAGATTGCATTTGTTGGTTCTACCGGAGCAGGAAAGACCACGATCACCAATCTGATCAACCGTTTTTATGATATTCAGGATGGAAAGATCCGTTATGATGGTATTAATATCAACAAGATCAAAAAAGCAGATCTGCGTCGGTCTCTGGGGATTGTTCTTCAGGATACGCAGCTGTTTACGAATACGGTTATGGAAAATATCCGTTACGGAAAGCTGGATGCTACGGATGAAGAGGTGATCGCGGCGGCTAAACTGGCGAATGCGGATGGATTTATCCGGAGACTGCCGGATGGCTATCAGACGAAACTGACGAATAACGGTGCCAATCTGAGCCAGGGGCAGAGACAGCTTCTGTCTATCGCCCGTGCAGCGGTAGCGGATCCGCCGGTGCTGATCCTGGATGAAGCGACTTCTTCGATTGATACCAGAACGGAGAAGCTGGTACAGGATGGTATGGATAAGCTGATGCATGGACGGACCACTTTCGTCATCGCACACCGCCTGTCCACCGTAAGAAACAGTGACTGTATTATGGTTCTTGAAAACGGACGTATCATCGAGCGTGGAACACACGACCAGTTAATTGAAGAAAAAGGAAAATATTATCAGTTGTATACGGGGAATACGGGGGAACTGGCGTAGTATAGTTTTTTCCCTAAGCGGACGAAACCGGGTTCCTCACATAGAAAAATAGAATAATATGTTCGACAGTAAAGAGAGAATGGTATGATCTGGGATTGATTCGTGTGAAATCGCCGGGAGAAAATATCATTACCACATACAGCATGGAGAGGACATTGTGTGATATTCTACGAAAACGAACAGAAGTAGATATTGGTATTGCTGCTGAGGCATATAAGCGATACGTGGACAGAAAAGATAAAAACATTCCTCAATTATCGGAATATGCGAAGAAATTCCGAGTAGAAGAAAGAGTGCGGAGATATTTGGAGAGACTAATATGAAAAATGCGATGCAACTAAGCCCTGACAGATGAAAAACGCCTGGATCTCATATTGAGATTCAGGCGTTTCTCTCTTAAAAGATTTATTTTCCTTCTGTAGCAAAATACTCCTTCACCATCTTCACAACCGTCCCCGACAACAGGAACACCGCAATCAGGTTTGGAATCGCCATCAGACCGTTGAAGGTCTCTGCAATACTCCACAGAAGTCCAAGTTCCACTGTAGCACCAAGAATGGCTACCAGAGAATATACAACCATAAACGGCTTTACGACCTTCTCACTGGAAAACAGAAACTCGATACATCTTGCTCCATACAGTCCCCATCCGATGATTGTAGAAAAAGCGAAACAACACATCGCAACGGCTGTAAAAACAGAAATCCAACTGCCATATACAGAAGTAAATCCTGATATCGTGAGTTCTGCACCGGCAGCCTGTCCATAAGTGACCGTGATGCCGCTGCACAGAATAACCAGAGCAGTCAGGGTGCAGATGACAATGGTATCGGCAAATACTTCAAAGATACCGAACAGACCCTGTTTCACCGGCTTTCTGGTATCCGCACAGGCATGGGCGATGGATCCGGTACCAAGACCTGCTTCGTTGGAGAAGATACCACGGGAAACTCCTTTTTTCATGCTGAGAAAGAAGCTTCCTACCACACCGCCGGTTACAGCACGCGGGCGAAAAGCACCATAAACAATAGAATAAAAAACATGCGGAATATTACGGAAGTTGATCAGTACAACACCAAGTGCCAGAAGAATATAAAACAATGCCATAAAAGGAACCAGTTTTTCCGTCACACTTCCGATTCGCTTGATACCGCCAAGAAGGATCAGACCGACCAGAATCGTGATCACGATTCCGATGATCAGATTCAGTGTGCTGACAGACTGATCAGAAATCAGGTGGAAATTAATCAGTGCGGAATCGACAGCTGTTGTGATCGTATTGACCTGTGTGGCATTACCGGTACCGAATACGGTAAGGACACCAAAAGCGGAAAAAAGGTACGCCAGCCAGTGCCAGTGTTTTTTAAGACCATTTTTTATATAATACATAGGTCCACCGACAAGATCTCCCTTGGCGTTAGTTTCACGAAAATGTACGGCAAGGGTAACTTCAGCAAATTTGGTACACATGCCAAGGATAGCCGAGATCCACATCCAGAAGACAGCACCGGGACCGCCGATGGCGATGGCACCCGCGACTCCGGAAATATTACCGGTACCGACCGTCGCGGCCAGAGCGGTACAGACTGCCTGGAAAGGCGTCAGAGAACCGTCAGATGCGTCTTTTTTTCGGAACATACGTCCGATGGTGGTCTTGATTGCATAGGGAAATTTGCGGATCTGTAAAAAATGAGTACGGATGGTCAGATACAGACCAACACCGATGATACAGATCATAGCAGGGACTCCCCAGATAAAATTGTTGACCGCCGAATTGATGGATTCGATTGTACTTAACATAGATTATCCCTTTCTTTGGTTAAAATAAAAACTGTTATGCTATTCCGGTCAAAAAAAGCTGGAATAACTTTATTAGTATAGCATAGTTACGTGAAAAAGTGAAGAAAAATATCCCCCGTGGAGGCTTGTGAAAAAAAGAAACAATTATGATATAATGAGCGTTAGCGAGCGAGAACAAACGAAGTTTGTTCATCGGGAGCGGCGAATGGCGATCATGATAGCTGCAAAAGCAGCGTCAAGCACCGAAGGTGCGAATCATGACATAATGAGTGTTAGCGAGCCAGAAGCGTGCATGCACGGTTATGGGGAGCGGCGAATGGCGATCATGAACGAAGTTCATGATATAATGAGCGTTAACGATATAGTTATGCGGAGGGACGAAAAATATATGGAATTACTGGAACAGATCGAAGATTACTGGACTGACAGAGCCGAAGGGTACTCTCAGGTGAATCAGGAAGAACTGGCGGGTGATAACCGGACAAACTGGAGACGGGAACTGGAACGTCATTTTCCGGAGAACAGAACAAATGAGACCTATAAGATTCTGGATATCGGAACCGGTCCAGGATTTTTTTCTATTATTCTTGCAGAGGCAGGCTACCAGGTGACTGCTGTGGATTATACAGAAGCGATGCTGGAAGAGGCTAAAAAAAATGCAGGAGCATTCGCACAAAAGATCACATATTGTCAGATGGATGCCAGTCATCTTGCATTTGCGGATGAAACATTTGATGCAGTAGTCAGCCGGAATCTGACCTGGAACCTGGAAGATCCGGAGCAGGCGTATAAAGAATGGATGCGTGTGCTGAAAAAAGGTGGTATCCTGTTAAATTATGATGCTAACTGGTATCATCATCTCTTTGATGCTGAAAAAAGAGAAGAATATGAGAAAGACCGGCAGATGGTAACTGAGGCCGGACTGGAAGATCACTATACCTGTACGGATATCGATACGATGGAAGAGATTGCCAGACAGGTGCCGCTCAGCAGGATCAATCGCCCCCGGTGGGATCAAAAGATACTGCAGGAACTCGGAACAGCCCGGGTAAGTGTGGATACGGAAGTCTGGAACCAGGTATGGTCAGAGGTGGAAAAGGTCAATTATCATTCGACACCAATGTTTGGTATCGAAGCAGTCAAAGAGTAAGAATCATACAGGACGGATTGAATGTGAAATGATGAAGAACGAGAATAAATTTCAGATAGCAGGGCTGGAAATAACCCCGGGCGAGAGATGGCAGGGAACGCTGATGATCGGAGGCGGAGAATTCGTACTTCCGGCGGCGGTTCTGCACGGGGAAAAAGAGGGAAAGACCGTGCTGATCACTGCGGCCGTGCACCCAGGGGAATATGTGGGTGTGGAGACAGCAGTGGAACTGGCGAACGAATTAAAAATGGAAAAAATCACAGGAACAATAGTGATCGTAAAAGTGGTCTGTCCTGAAGAATTCGAGCAGCGGGCAGGAAGTCTCTGTCTGGAAGACAGGAAAAATCTGAATCGGCAGTTCCCGGGAGATGAAAAGGGAACAAGAACACAGAGACTCGCCAGTGCCATAAAAAAAGAATTGCACAGTGTGGCAGATTATTATATTGATCTTCACAGCGGAGATGAATATGAAGATCTGACGCCGTTTGTATATTATGCGGGAAAAGGAGAAAAAGAAGTCATCGAGGTTTCCCGAAAAATGGCGCAACACGTGGACGTTCCGTATATGGTACGCTCCAATGTGGAATCCGGTGGTTCTTATAATTATGCAGCCTCCTGCGGAATTCCGAGCATCCTGATTGAGAGGGGTGGTATGGGACGATGGACGAGAGAAGAAGTAGAGTCCAATAAGAGGGATCTGAAAAATATCCTGCGTTACCTTGGCATTTACCGGACCAGCCGTGGTTACTGGAATCATTATCCCATGGAAGTGACGGATGTGGTATATCAGTCGGCAAATCAGGCCGGTTTATGGTATCCGGATAAAAAACCGGGAGATATGTTTTCAGAGGGAGAAAAGCTTGGAAAGGTCACAGACTATGAAGGAAAGACCCTGGAGACGAGTTATGGGGGATATGACGGTGTGATTCTTTTCCAGACGGGAAGTCTGCAGGTGACAAAGGAAGGACCGATGATCGCCTACGGAAGAATCGCTTATGAAAAAGATGACCGGAAAGAAAAGATCGCCGGTTACTGGACAAAACGAAGTTCAGATTTCAAAGAGCAGAGAAGAGAAGAACTTCACAGTCCACTGGCGAAACGATGGATGGAAGAAATCGATAAATATTTGCCGGAAAAAGAGCATCTGCGGATCCTGGATGTAGGATGCGGTGCGGGATTTTTCTCTATTCTCCTGGCGAAGAGAGGACATCAGGTGACCGGGATTGACTTGACACCGGATATGATTCTCCATGCCAGAGAACTGGCAAAAGAAGAACAGGCAGATTGTGAGTTTCAGGTAATGGATGCAGAGAATCCGGAATACGATGACGATACCTTTGATTTTGTGATCTCCCGGAATCTGACCTGGACGCTTCCGGATGCACAGAAAGCCTATAAAGAATGGATGCGTGTGCTGAAACCGGGCGGTGTGCTGTTGAACTTTGATGCCAATTATGGAGCGGTAGATTTTACGGATACTTCTGATCTTCCGAAAAATCATGCCCATAACCAGATTGAAAATACACTGATGCAGGAGTGTGAGGATATCAAACGCCAGCTGTCCATAAGCAATTATGCCCGTCCTGCCTGGGATCTGGAAGCTCTCAGCAGCAGCGGTGTGCAGCAGTTCCAGATTGATATGGGAGTCAGTCAGCGTGTCTACATGGAAAAAAATGCGTTCTATAATCCGACTCCATTGTTTGCAGTCTGTGGAAAAAAAGGTGACTTATGATCAATATCAAACAGTTAAAATATTTTATCACCTGTGCAGATGCCGGCTCTTTCAGCGAGGCGGCATCTGTTTTATATACAACCCAGTCCAGCGTCAGTAAGGTGATCCGGGCACTGGAAGAAGAGATGCAGGCATCGCTTTTTGTGCGAAATCCTCATGGAATCAGCCTGACACCAAACGGAAAACAGGCCTATGCCTATGCCAGCCGGGTATTGGAAAACGTGGAAGCGATGGCAGAGCTGTCCGCGGTGGGAGATACCCAGTGGTTGAATATTGCATTTAACCCCAGTTCCTGGATTGCAGACTGCTTTGTACGGTTTTATCAGATTCATGAAAAAGAAAACCTGCACTGTCAAGTACACACCGGAAAAATGCGGGAAGTGCTGGAGCGTATCCATGAATACAAAGACGAACTCGGTTTCCTCTACGTGACAACCCGTCAGCAGACGGATCTGCAGTATCTGCTGGTACGAAAACAGCTGGAATTCATTCCGTTGAAAGAACTGGACACCTATCTGTATCCCGGCGGCGGATACCTGCAAAAAGAAGGAATACAGCTCACCCGGGAAACAATCGAAAATCTGCATTATATCCAGAACTTCCCGGAAGACGCCGGCAATTACGAAGGCTGGAAACTGGATACAGAAAATAATCTGACCCTTGGAAAAATCGATGTCTCCGTCGTAACCAACAGCGACTACATTATGGAAAAGATGCTGGATCACGGCAGCCTCGCCAACATCAGCGGCGACAGTCTTACTCCCGGGAAGACTCCTTCACGTCCGGGCATTTGTCTTACCAATGAATCCGATAAGATTATGTTCGGATATGTAAAAAGAGAAAAGACACCGTTGTCGGATCTGGCAATGAAATTTCTTGATTATGTAAAACAGGAGCTGATCGGATAAACAACCGGGAAATTTGTATGTTTTGGAGTAACTATTCAGTAGCCATTGTACCGCGAGGTGTTTTGGCATGAATATGCCAAAATCCCGAGACATACAAGCCAAAAATGCCATCACCGAAGGTGATTTACGCGAGCAACGAGTCAAAGTCCGTGCTTGCACGGAACCTTGAGGAGTGCCGCGATAACGATAAAAACTCGCAAAGCGTGTTTTTATCGTTTAAATGCATTTTGGCTCGTAACTGTGAAGGTACTGAACAGTTATGTTTTGGAATATGGTCAGTCCAAAATTGAATACCTCAAAACCCCCTACGGGGCTTACGACAGAAATATGGAAATGATATACTCATTATAGTTCTTTTGATGAGGTGATAAAATGAAAAAGTATGTATTGCATAGATTTTTACAGTTAATCCCCATTTTACTGGGGATTACTTTTTTGTCTTTTGCCATGATGCGCCTGGCTGGTTCGGACGTGGTTACGGAGATGTATCAGAACAGAGGAACGGAAGTATCTCAGGAAATTATAGATGCGAAAAGAGCAGAACTTGGACTGGACCAGCCATTCCTGGTACAGTATGGCAGATGGCTTGGCGGAATGCTGACAGGGGATATGGGAGAAAGTTATATGACCGGGAAACCGGTGTTCCCTACTTTTCTTTCCAAACTTCCGGCGACCTTGCTTCTGACAGCTTTATCCATTATCCTTACCATACTGGTGTCGATTCCTTTTGGCATACTTGCAGCGGTTACGCATGATAAGATTCCGGATCTGATCCTGCGATTTTTCAGCTTTATAGGAAATGCTTTACCCAATTTTTTTGTTGCTATGTTACTGATGCAGCTATTAAGTATTAGGCTTCAACTGCTTCCGGTAATTTCGGATGGAGTGACCCTGAAGAGTGCATGGATGCCGGCTCTTACACTGGCTGTTTCCATGTCAGCAAAATATATGCGGCAGGTTCGAGCCGCAGTGCTGGAGGAATGGAATAAGGATTATGTGCAGGGAGCGCGGGCAAGAGGTGTGCGCAGTCGCGTGATCTTATGGAAAAACGTAATGAAATCTTCGATGCTGACGATTATTACACTACTGGCACTCTCAATCGGAAATCTGCTGGGGGGAACTGCTATTATAGAAAGTATTTTTATGTGGGATGGCGTTGGAAAACTGGCAGTAGATGCGATTACCATGCGTGATTATCCGGTTATTCAGGCTTATGTGGTATGGATGGCAATTATTTATGTGATGGTGAATCTGATCACGGATCTTTTGTATCACCGACTGGATCCGAGAATTCGTCTGGGGGTAACAAAAGGATGAGAGAACCAACAATTAGAAAACAGAATATACACAGGAATCATTTGAAGATTCGTCTGATTTTTTTTGGAATACTGGCGTTGGCACTGGTGATCGCATCGTATTTTAGTGAATATTTATGCCCATATGATCCCTATCTGCAGGATCTGGGTAATGCAAAGGCAGTGCCGTCCGCTGCACATATCTTTGGTACTGACCGATATGGACGGGATATGCTGTCCCGTGTGATCGTGGGAAGCAAGACCAGTATTTATTCCACCTTATTGCTGGTTGCATTTATTACAGTGCTTGGTACGATGATCGGAGTGTTTTGTGCCTGGAAGGGAACATGGGTCGATACGGTTCTGATGCGTATTTCCGATGTATTCCTTGCTTTCCCCGGGCTGGTGTTTGCGCTGGCGGTAGCGGCAGCTCTTGGAGGTGGTGTCCATAATGCGATCATAGCACTGGGTGCCATCAGCTGGCCAAAATACGCCAGAGTGGCAAGAAGTGAAACTCTGGCACAAAAAGAAACGGTATACCTCCGGGCAGCGAAACTGTCCGGCTGTGGAACCTGGAAACTGATTTTTAAGCATATACTTCCTAATATTACAGGCCCCATCCTGGTTACAGCGATGCTGGATATCGGAACGATGATGATGGAACTTGCAGGTCTGTCTTTTCTGGGGCTGGGAGCAAAACCGCCGGTGGCTGAGTGGGGAAGTATGATGAGTGACACAAGAAATCTGCTTACGACTCATCCCTGGGTAACGCTGGCACCCGGGTGTGCAATCTTTGTATCAGTAATGATATTCAATCTGTTGGGTGATACGGTCAGAGATTGGCTGGATCCCCGCAATGGGAGGTAGAAAAAGTGACGGAAGTCATTCGTTATGAACATGTAGATATCAGTTATAAAGGAAAAAGGGTTGTACATGATGTCAGTTTTTCTGTAGAAAAAGGTGAAATCCTTGGAATTGTAGGAGAAAGTGGCAGCGGAAAATCGACGCTGATCAAAGCGGCGATGGGTCTGCTTGGAAAGGACGGTCTTGTTACCAGAGGGGATATCTGGTATAAGGGAATGGATCTTCCCGACCTGAAACCGAGGGAGATGAGAAAACTGTGCGGACCGGAGCTTGGAATGATCTTTCAGACAGCCGGAAGCTCTTTTTGTCCAATCCGTACGGTACGGGCACAGCTCTATGAATTCATGACAGAACATAAAAAAATAAAAGCAGATGTATTTGAGAATCAGGCAGAGGAGCTGCTTGAAAAATTTGGCTTTGAAGATCCCAAAAGAGTACTGGACAGTTATCCTTTTGAACTTTCCGGTGGTATGCAGCAGCGAGTGGGCATTGCGGCTGCCATGCTTTTGAACCCGAAGATACTGATGGCAGATGAGCCGACCTCCGCACTGGATGTAACAGTTCAGAAACAGGTAGTGGAAGAGATGCTTATGGTTCGGGAAACGTTTGGAACTTCCATAGTGCTGGTAACTCATAATATGGGAGTGATCCGTGCGATGGCAGACAAAGTGCTGGTTTTACATGAAGGTGAGATCATGGAGTATGGAGTGACAAAAGAAGTATTTGAACATCCGGGATCAGTGTACACAAAGAAATTGCTGGCAGCGGTTCCAAAACTTCGGAGGTAGGAAAAATGAGTGTGGTACTAGCAGCAGAACATCTGACAAAAACATTTGTCTCTCTGGGACGAGAGAACTACACGGCAGTAGATGATGTGAGTTTTTCTGTAGAGTCCGGTGAGAAGCTTGGAATTATCGGAGAAAGCGGAAGCGGGAAGACTACGGTTGTCAATATGATCACCAGGTTACTGGATGTTTCTTCCGGAACGATCCGGCTGGATGGAGAAGATATCACTCTGAAAAAGGGAAAAGAGTTAAAAGAAGTATATAAGAAGATGCAGATGGTGTTTCAGACTCCAACGGAGAGCTTTGATCCGCGCAGGAAACTGGGTGATGGAATTGCAGAAAGTCTGATCAATTATGGAATGCAAAAAAAAAGAAGCAATGGTGAAGGCAGGACAGCTGCTGGAACTATGTGGACTGGAAAAAGAATATGCAGCGCGCTATCCTCATGAAGTCAGTGGCGGGCAGTGTCAAAGGGCTGCGATCGCGCGTGCGATCGCTATCGATCCCCGGTTACTGATCCTGGATGAGGCGACCTCTGCGCTGGATGTTACGATTCAAAAAGAGATCCTGGAACTGCTGGATAAACTGAAAACAGAAAGGAATATGACATATCTGTTTATCTGCCATGACATTGCACTGGTTCAACAATTCTGTGATAGAGTGCTTGTCATGCATCAGGGAAAGATTGTGGAGGAGGGAACGCCGGATGAGGTGATCCGGAATCCGAAGACAGAATATACCGGAAGACTTATTGAAAGCGTTCTGTGATAATAATAACAGAACCCCCCGGCCGGGATATGAGAACGGATAGGAAGACCGGCCAGAGATTCTGTAAAAGAATAATAAAGTGAGAAACAGAAAGAGAGGAACAGAAAGGATGAATGCGAAAAAACTGATCGGTACTGCGTTAAGTGTTGTTTTATGTGCGAGTATGCTTGCAGGATGCGGAAATCAGAAAAACGAAACGGAGACAACAACTGAGAAAGGGAAAAAGACCCTGGTAATCGGTGACACAACATTCAACAGTTCCAATGAAGAAAACAATGTGAATCCACATGATGCTTATTCAGGATGGGCCTGTATCCGGTATGGAATTGGTGAGACACTGGTAAAATATTCGGATACCATGGAAATCGAACCCTGGCTGGCAAAAGAATGGGAGAATGTGGATGAACTGACATGGAAGATTACCCTGCAGGATAATGTGAAATTTTCCAGTGGCCGGGATATGGATGCGGAAGCGGTGAAAGAATGTCTGGAGCATCTGACTGAAAATCACGAACGGGCAAAAAATGATCTGAAAATCGATTCGATGGAAGCAGATGGTCAGATTCTTACGATTCATACTTTAGAGCCGAAACCGGCGCTGTTAAACTACCTTGGAGATCCCTATGGATGTATCATTGATGTGGACGCAGGATTTGATGATGGAATCGTAGCAGGTACCGGTCCATACATCGCCGTGGACTGCCAGAGCGATGATCACCTGACACTGGTAAAAAATGAGGATTACTGGAATGGAACGCCGAAGATTGACGAGCTGACAATCCGTACCATTACAGATGGAAGTACACTGGCCAATGCACTTCAGTCGGGAGAAATACAGGCAGCCTACGGTATGGCTTACGAAAGCTATCCGATGTTTGAAAATGATGCATATACATTTTCACAGATTTCCACTTCCCGTTGTTTCTTTGGAAAGATGAACTTTGATGAGAGCTCTGTGTGTGCAGATCCGGCAGTCCGAAAAGCGATCGCCATGGGGATTGACAAAGAAAACTTTGTCGCAACCTTACTGGAAGGCAATGGTTATGTGGCAAATGGAGTATTTCCGGAAGGTTCCGCATTTGGCGGAGATAAGGTGACGACAGAAACTTATGATCCGGAAGGCGCGAAAGAAGTGCTGGAAGCAGCAGGATGGAAGGATACTGACGGAGATGGCATCCGTGAGAAGGATGGAAAAAAATTAACAGTAAGATGGCTGACCTACCCAAGCCGTCAGGAACTGCCGCTGCTTGCAGAATCCGCACAGGCAACTCTGAAGGATATCGGGATTGATCTGGACATCAACTGTACGGCGGACAATAACTCTGTAGCAGATGATCCCACTGCATGGGATGTCTATGCAATGGCCAATGTACAGGCACCTACCGGTGATCCGGAATACTGGTTTACTGTTTTTGCAACTTCCGATGCGACAAGAAATCAGGGAAAATACAGCAGTGAAAAACTGGATGAGCTGGAAAAAGAACTGAGTGCGGAATTTGACATAGAAAAACGTGCAAAACTTGCTGTACAGATGCAGCAGACCGTTCTGGATGATCATGCATTTGTCTTCTGCTCGTTCCTGAAAATGAGCATGATCTCCAAAGCAAATGTTACCGGATATGAATCCCATGCCTGCGATTATTATCAGGTTACGGCAGATCTGGATATTAACTGAGAACAGATGTCAAAAAGATGCTATGTTTTAAAGCATGGCATCTTTTTTCAGGTTATGGGCTTTAGCCTGTTGAGTGAGATGGAGTTTTTCGCTGTTCCGAAAAAATGGAATTTCACTCAACATTTAACCACCCGCTATGCGGGTGCGCGTCGATTGTTATACAAAAAAATTACCTTTCGATTTACAATAAAGTTGTTCAGGCTATATTGCAGAAAGGAAAGGTAATT
>ENA-OQHF01000517-OQHF01000517.1-human-gut-metagenome-genome-assembly--contig:-NODE-517-length-23567-cov-5.366809_pt1 | contig 23567 bp, 31 predicted proteins | sample MGYA00242559_ERZ504709 | MGnify/ENA primary metagenome ERZ504709 (study PRJEB26092, sample SAMD00036203) | human gut metagenome | host: Homo sapiens | study: EMG produced TPA metagenomics assembly of... | reverse complement strand
TTATCATGTGACTTTAAACTACATCGTTTTTATTTGATATCCATATCTCCAAGATAATGGTCTGTCCACATTCTTTACATTTTTAACCCTATTCCATGCTCCATCAAAATATCCGGCAGATCGCTCTGTTTCGTTGTCATCGGGACGATACCTCCATCTTCCCATATCACTTTCCCATCAAAGCTGTTTTCACTTCAATCAGTAGGAAATGATTCTTTTTCTTTAAAGTCAGATTGATATATCGCTGTTCCTGCTCCAGTTTCTCGCAGGCTTCTATGGCATTGTCTAAAAGGTTATTCAGAATGATACCTATATCAAATGCAGAAATTGTGTCTGTTTCCCCCAAGTTAAATTTTACTTGAAACGAAATACCTGCATTTTCCGCTTTCTGGTATTTATCATTGATAATCACATCTGTGACCGCATTTCCTGTATTGAATTTATAGTCCATAGTCTGTATGGTTTCATCCAGCTTTTCGATATAACTCTCTACTTCATCATATTTCTCACTTGCCACCAGCCCTTTTATATTCGTCATATGGTTTTTCATCTCATGCCTTACTCTGCGAATGCTCCCGTAGAAGTTCTCTGCTTCTTCCAGTCTCTGCTTCATGGCTTTGACCTGTTGTTCTTCCACAAAATGTTTCTGCCGTTCTTTTTGAAGCTCCCTGTAATTCTGGTAGATGTATATTGCCGAAATTTCCCCCACATAGATAAGAACCGCAATTATCGGTAATTTCCACAACATTTCCTGCTTGTCATCATACAACAGAAAAACTCCACCCTCGATTTGCACTACGGAAAGGTCTACGCTTATTCCTACAATCATACTCCCTACAATATTCAGTACTGAAAGGAATATCGTTTCCTGCCATCTCAGCATAAACGGTTTCTTTACGATTTTTATCACGACACCTGTCATAATCAGTAATACCAACGTGTACGATAAAAGCAGGATGCCCATACCTATCGCCATACCCAGATAAACCCGAAATATATATTCCTCACTCAGAACATCCAACCCTCTAAATATGCTCTCCACTGTACATTGATAAATACTGTCTGCAATCAAATAACTTAACGCATGAAAATTGTAAAACAGCAGCAGTATGAATACCGCCTTTTCCAAATGTTTTTGGTACTTGCAAAAACAATATCCCAACACAATGACAGCGGACATTATATATCGTATTACCCCCGGCTTTTCCAGCCATAGCCCCATGCAGATATTCATCACTGCCAATATTCCTGCAACAATCCATATCCCTTTCTCCCACCGAAAAAATACATTCCACAATACCAGAAAAAGAACGATTTGCAGAATAATAGGATAGATTTCAAAAAGCTTGCGAATGATTTCATATGTAACCTGACTCAATTATCTTTCCTCCAAAATGTATTCCAAATAACGCTTTACAAAGTCCTGATATTTATACTTGGATATCAGCAGACTGTCCCCGTTTCTCATTTTCACCTCTGTCCGGTCATATCGTTCCACATATTTTATGTTAACCAGATACCCTTTGTGTATACGGAAAAAATCCGGCTTAAGCTCGCTTTCCAGTGAGCTGATCTTGTCATAATATTCAATTTTTTCATGCCGCAAATACAAGGTCACTTTTCGATTACTGCTTTCAATATAGTAAATATCATCTGCTGAAACACTTCTTGTTCTATTTCCATTCCGAACTAATACTTCTTTTGGTTTTTCCTTTTTCTTTGCCATCAAATATTGATACTCCCGTATGGTCTGTGCAAAAACCTGCTCAAAATTGCTTTCCTGAATCGGTTTTACAATATACTGAAAAGCATTAACAGAAAAAGCCTCCTGCATATATTCCGGATATCCCGTTACAAATATCAGAAGCGGCAGGCTTCCCCACACTGCTTCTTTCTTGCTTTCCATCTGGCTCCTGAGCTGCTTTGCCACAGTCATTCCATCCTCATCTCCCATAGAGATATCCAGAAAAAGTATGTCTATTTCTTCTGCATTTGTCTCATCCTGAAACTCCAATAATTCCTTGCCCGATGAAAACTCTGTTATCTTACAAAAAGGTTCCTGCTTCTGTATCAGCTTGCGTATGTAAATGCGTATATTATCCTCATCATCGCAAATTGCTATGTTCAACTGTTCCACCTCATTTTCATGGCTCATTATCAAATATGGATAACATCATCTATTGTTCATTTATATTATCGGCAGATTTCTTTCTTTAAATTCGGAAATGTTGTGACTGGACTTCTGAATGTTGCGACTGGACTCTAATCTTCCCGACAATTATCATCTGAATTGATTTTCTCCATCCGTAACCTTGCCTGTTCCCTTTGTTCGTCACTTAACCTTCTCGGCTTACGATAACCACATAACAGGAAAAAGCAGATAGATTGCTACCTGCTCTTTAAGTACCGCCTCCAGCTTTCTTCATTCCGCACGACTTCTTTTGCTGTTTCCTCTGCCAGTGCGGAAATCAATTTATATTTTCTCATGGTAAACCTCCATTCTTATTTGATTTTCTGCAACAAAAAAGGTGGCTATGGTTCGTTCATGAGCCATTGCCACCAGTGACAGTATACTTTATTCAATTTGTTCTGCTCCTTTCTCTGCTTGGTATATTTATATATATGTATAAGAAAAGCACCTAAGACTTCTCTTAAGTGCTATCTAAACAACCTTTCACTCTTCACTTAAACCATAAAAGCAACCTTTATACACAAAAATGTACTAATACTCACACAGTTTTTCTAATTCATTGAAAAACTCACACCAATTCTCTACTATACTTACTTCCTCCAAGTGATATATTTCTTTTACTTCCAAATTCTCTGTTCCACTTAAATATGAAATTTATTATATATATCTTCTTTTACACAGTTTATCTGCTGTTCCCTTAGAGTTCCGCAAAAATCCTTTTCTACATTTATATCATTTTCAATAGTATTCACATTTTGTTTTTGCACAATTGCTGTTATATTACTCAGCATTCCAAGTGCCTGTATATCCATACTTTTAAACCTCCTCGTTTAAAGCTTTTGACTTTCTATCACGCTCTTACTAAATGTACTTATTGTGTCCTCGTAGGCTGACACACCCATCGGCTGAAAAGCTGATATATTTGTTCTATCCTGTCCACTTTGCACACTCTCAATAAGAAAGCCTTGTAATCTCTGCTGACTAACCAACTGACTGTTTAAATAATTTGCCCATGCTAGTTCTTTTTGTGCTCTCGCCTTTTCCTGTGTCTCCTTTATTTGTTCTGCTATAATTTCTTCAAATTCTTCATGGCGTTTCTCCCACCATGATTCTTCATCATCTGATAAGTCATCCGAGTTACTGTCACTTTTTACGGGTATACCTTCACCATAGCATTCTTCCGGCGAAGCACCAATGACTTGAAAACCAATCATTTTCGATCCCATTATACCATTTGTGGAATACATCTTTCTTACCATATTCATGACAGTATTTTCCCATTCTGGATCACTTTTCATCTTTTCAAATGCTTCATCTGTAATAATCAGTGAACCTCCAACACATGTGGAACGATACCATCCGCTCACAGGCATCTGAGACATTTCATTCATAACCCATTGCTTATATTCGTCCATTGTCATTTCCTCTTTGGTCTTATTGGAAATAGAACTATCATATGTAAAGCCACTATAATTTGGTGGCTGCGAAATAACCATATCCCCCGCCCATGCAGAGGTAGTTGATGCTGTGCTCTGTCTTTCCTCTGCCTTTTGTACTTCACTTGCAAAATTGCCTTCCCCTGTTGTTTTCATACTGCTGTTCATATAAGCGTAGGCAGTTGCGCCAATACCATTTACACCACTAATACTCATTTTCTGTTCTCCTTTCTTGTAACAATATTGTTACACTAAACTCATTTTTCTTTACCTTAATATCTAAATCTCCCATGTACTTCTCTACTTCTCTCTTTACATTGGATAATCCTATTCCATGTAAGGAAATATCTTTTTCTTTATCGGAAACTGGAAGATTTGTATTGCTATCAAATCTTGATTTCCCCGTCAAAAGAATTTCTTACTTCTATCAGAAAAAATTTTCTTTTTTTCGTTTTCCAGACAGCGTATATATCTTTCCCCCGTATTCATTTTTTCACAGGCTTCAAGTGCATTTTGCAACAAATTGTTTGACGATAATTCCAATATCATACGCATCATACTTGTCTGATACCGGATAAGAGAATCTCTGATTGAAATTGTACTCCCCTGTTTGCTTGCTGCTTTCTGCTTATCATTTACAATCACATCCGTAACAGCATTGCCTGTCTGAATAGTTATCTCAAACACATTCATACTCTCATCCATTTTTGACAGATATTGTTGCATATCCTCATAATTGCCACTCTCCATAAGTCCCTTGATATTCGTCAAATGATTTCTCATTTCATGCTTCATCTGCCGTATTCCGTTATAAAACTGCTCTACTTCCTCCATTCGCTCCTGTATTGAATGAACCTGTTGTTCTTCAATAAAATGCTTTTCTTTTCTTCCTGAAGTTTTTCCATCTCCTGATAGGACACTATTGTGATTAAAATTCCTGCATAGAATAAAATTGCAATTACTGGCACTATTCCCAGAAATATTGGATATTGTTCATAAAGTTGAAAAATCAAATCATCTTTCACCACTATCCAAAGCCGGACAATAATATTTCCAAATAAAATTGCTACTATCGGTGTCAAAATCAGATAGCACAATTCCCTTATTTGCAGTTCTATCTTTTGTTTTCCTAATCGGTGTCCAACAACAAAAAGCATAATTAAAAACAAGAAGATTCTAAATGCGGCAATAAAAATGTAATTCAATGATGCATTACGAAAAATATCCTCTACTAATGTTTTTTCCTGCACCCAATATCTGCTTGTAAAGAAATCTATACTTTCCACAATCAGCATACTTAAATTTCTAATGCAGAAAATATAATCCCCATAAAAATGTAAAATTTCTATTCATGCCTAAATAGCCAGAAGATGCCGTCAATAAAATTATTACAATCATCAAACCTAACCACCCATAAGCAGGAACAAAGTTTCCAATAAGGGATATGGCTATATAACTTCCAAAAACTATTAGTATCTTTTTTAATTTACTTCCCTGTCGTTCTTTCTTTTCTGTCATAAATGGATAGAAAAAAGCTGTCAGACAGACTGCATATAAAAAAGTTTCAATTCCGCCTATTATATTTTGGAACAACACAAACTCTGTTTCACTCATCCGCTGTCCTCCTACTGCATATACCGGAGATATGCTTTTATAAAGTCCGGATATTTATATTTTGAAATCAGCAGCTTATCTCCATTGACAAGCGTTACTTCTGTCTTGTTGTACTCATCTATGCAGGCAAGATTGACTAAATATCCCTTATGAATACGGAAAAACTGTCCCTGCAATTCTTCTTCCAAATCTCCGAGCTTTGCATAATATTCCAGTTCTTCCTCATTCATATGAATTACAACTTTGTGGCTCTGGCTTTCCAGATAGTAAATATGATCTAACGGTATAGCCTTGCTCGTATTGGCATATTGGATAACCAGCGTTTTCTTCTGCTGCTCCGCTTCTGATATAATCTGTTCGGCTGCCGCCGGAAAACTTGGGCAAATCTCTGTTCATCAATAGGCTTTAACAGGTATTGAAATGCTCCTACATCAAAAGCATCATAGACATATTTTTTCATAGCCTGTAACAAATATAATAATTGGCTGCTTTGTAAGCTCCGTTGCCCTGATCTGTTTTGCCATGCTCATACCATCCATACCGGACGCAACGCTTTTCATTTCAATATCCAGAAACAGCAAATCATGCTCCTTTTGATCTGACAGGTGTTCATCAGTGGAAGCATACTCTGTGATTTCACATTCTATGTTCTGTTTCCTGACAAGTGATGAAAGATAGGTTCGTATGTTCTTTTCATCATCACATATTAGCAATTCTTATCATGTTCCACCTCTTTTTTCTTTTCGATTATTATATCGGAAATTATATAAAAATTTCTGAAGCCGATAGCGCAAATGGACAGTTTAATAGCGCAAGCGGACAAAAAATAGCTAAAGTAATTCTATCAGCCCAAGATATGTGTTCCAATCAGATTGCCTAAGCAATCGGAACACCGACACACCCTTTTGGAGTGTCGAAAACACACATAGCAAGCACTGCCTGTGTCATGACACAGGCGAAATTTTTCACATTCAGCCTGTTGGCTGAACGAAACAAATTTCCATAGGGAAGTATCCCTAACCCTCTTACGTTTTTATGCTGCTTTTCACAACAAATCCATTGACCTTTTCCCGCATTTTTGCTACAATTTTTCTTGGATAGTTTTATCCAAAAATCGAATAAACTTTGAAACCAACTGTTGTAAAACATCGAACATTTTACAGCAGTTTTTTTGTACCCAAAATCAGGAAGGAGTATCAGAAATGGCAAACAGAAGCCGCACCAATCCGGTGCAATTTTATCTTGATGATGACGAGCAGTATATCCTTGATGAAAAATTTAAGCGGTCCGGCATGAAAAGCAAATCTGCTTTCTTACGCAAACTCATTTTGTACGGATATGTCTATGACGTGGATTACAGTTGTCTGAGAAATTACAACACAGAGCTTGGACGGATCAGCTCCAGCTTAAACCAGATTGCAAAACGGATAAACAGCACCGACCACATCTATCAGGAAGATATGGACGAAGTAAAGGAGTTGATGAATCAGGTATGGCATACGCAAAAATCCATGCTATCAAAGCAACCGTTGATAAAGCGATAGACTACATCTGCAACCCCGAAAAGACCGATGAAAAAATGTTCGTTTCCTCTTATGCCTGTTCTCCGGAAACCGCAAGCTTATGACTTCAAATATACCCTCGACCACTGCCGGGAAAACAGTCCCAACAAAGCCTATCATCTGATACAGGCTTTTGCTCCGGGAGAGGTCGGTTTTGAAGAAGCGCACCACATTGGAAAGGAGCTTGCAGATAAACTTTTAGAGGGAAAATATTCGTATGTTGTTACCACCCATATTGACAAAGAACACGTTCATAATCACATCATTTTTTGTGCCGCTGACAACATCGAACACAACAAATATCACGACTGCAAACAGTCCTATTACCACATCCGTAAACTGAGTGATGAACTGTGCAGGGAACACAATCTTTCCGTCATCATTCCGGGTGCCCAGCGTGGCAGAAAATACGAAGAATGGCAGTCCGACCAGAATGGTTCTGCGTGGAAAACGCAGATCAGAAAGGACATCAATTTCTGCTTCAAGTCGGCTTCCACTTACGAAGAATTTCTGCTTCTGATGAGAGCCAAAGGGTATGAAATCAAAGGGGAAACTTTTGAAGAAGGAGCTGCCAAATACATCTCATTCCGCCCTCTGGATAAAGAGCGTTTTGTGCGTGGCAGTACAAGGTCTTTGGGTAAGGAATACACAAAAGAACGTATCAAGGAACGCATCGAAAGGAAACGGGAGCGAAAGGCAGTAATCCCCAAAAGGGACTACTCTGCCCGCAGGCTCATTGACACCTCGGACGAGAAATTTAGAAGCAGTCCGGGACTGCAAAGGTGGGCTGCCATTGAGAATTTAAAAATCGCCGCACAGAGCTATAATGAAGTCGGCTCCCTTGCAGAACTGGAACACAAAATTGCGGTGAAAACCGAAGCCGGAAAGTCTGCAAAGCAGAGCGTGGTGGAACTGGAACACCGCATCAAAGACCTTGCAGAAATCATCAAATATGCACAGCAGTACAAAGACAACCGCTCCTATCATATCGGCTACAAAAAAGCCAAGAACCCGGACGCATATTTCCGCAGATACGAAAGCCAAATTATCCTTTATGGTGGCGCAAGACGCATGCTTGAACAAGCGGGCATAAACTTAAAGGGCTTGAATGTCGATAAGCTAAAAGCAGAGTATCAGGAACTGATGAAGCAGAAAAGCGAGCTGACTTCCACCTACAAGAAATGTGAAAAAGAGGTTCAATCATTAAACCGAAAACTGGAAAATCTGAATCAATACCTCGGTCAGACGCAGCCCGATCCGGTGCAGGCACAACAGACAAAAAACAGAAATCACAGCTTATAAAAATGGGGGAGAATCCTATCCCATAGATAGCACTCTCCCCTCTGAATCAATTTTGTTCTTCATCTAACCATTCTTTTAATTTTTTCTGTAACAGTTTCTTATCCGGCAAATATAATTTATACTCTTTTGCATAAATATTAGCATTTTCCGGAAGTGTCAAATCTACCAGAGCCTCATCACTTTGCTTGCAGAGTAAAATACCTATTGTTGGATTTTCTCCCTCAATTTTTTCATAGCGATCATAATAATTTACATACATCTGCATCTGTCCTAAATCCTGATGTGCAAGCTCATCAATCTTAAAATCAATCAAAACATAACACCTTACCCCATGATTTTTCTCAATCAATTTTATATGTCAAAAATTTGCCAAATTAAAAAAGCAGGTAGCCAGCCATTGCAACTGACTACCCACTCGATACCGCTATTCTTCTACCGCTTCTAATGAATTTTCCGCAAATTCCTTATCTGTCATGCCATCCAACTTTCTCAACACCTGCCTAGAAAGATCTTCCATATCGCTGTCCTTTATGTACGGCATTATCCGTCTGATTTTTTCCATCATCTTCATTCTGTTCTGTGTCTCAAAAACACACATGAAATTGATTTCTTCTACTGTGAATTTATTCATCATCCTACATCTCCCTATGTGAATTTTTTGATTTTTCCAGTTCCTTCGTATCCTTATTGTTTCCCTGTGTTGCTTCCTTCTGTTTGGCTGCAAGTCGCTCTTTTAGGGAAGAACGTGCCTGCGGTTTTTCCCGCTGTTCTTTCTTTTCTTCCTCACGATTGAATTTCTCCACCCCATTATTAAGCCTGTCATCAATCATGTTATAATTCTGTTCCTCCAGTTCCTCGATCTTAGCAAGCGGCTTGTATTCTGCCAATTTCACAAGCAGTTCCTTTGCTTGTCTCTCACTGTCCTCGTCTATCCCCTCGTCAATAGATGCCTGTAAGAAAATACTTAGAGGTTTCACATTTCCAGTTCTTATATCATCAGCAATCATTTGTATCTGTGATTCTCTGTCTGATACCGAATCTCTATATCCATATGTATCAATCTCATAAGATAACTGGTCAAGTTCTGCCGCAAGTGTCTGTATCTTCTGCTCTTTTGTCTCCATATCAATCACATCTTTCTCCGGATATGCCGCAATCAGCTTTTTAATTGCGTCCTGCACCTTTGGTGTATCACGAAGCTCCGGTGTATAATTCAGGAAATCCACATCAATTCTCTTGCCGCTTACAATGTCTGCCTGCTCATCTTCCCATTCTTCAGTCCCCTCGATGTGCATATTTACACCAATAGAAGGAATCCCATGCATACGGGAAGGATCAATGGCATTGTAAAGTTTCATAGCTTCCTCTATCGTTTCAATGCCCTCATGGTATTCACCCATATTATGAAATTCCCCACACTCCGCAACGGTAAATGTGATATGGACTGTCTCTGGTTCAATTACAGGCTCTTTTTCCAGTTCAGAAAGCACTTTTTCTTCTGATACAAGTGCGTTTTGTTCCTGCACCAATTCTCTCCCCTGCGTGACAAGCTGATTGTTGATCTGCTCCTGCTGTGCCTTCTCCTGCAGGTAAGTTTCCACCTCCGGAAGATAAGTCTCCAATGTTCCGGTTCTGCTCTCTGTAATCGGGTTAATATCCACCTGAATACCAGCGATATAAATGCTGTCCTCATGTAGCATATTGAAAAGGTCATCTTCTCTGGTTGAGCCTGTGTATTCCACAACTACATCCAAATCCGAATTTTCCTGCTCAATACCTCTGCATCGGCTTCCGGCTACAACCACATCCACAATCTCTGCATCCAGACCGTACTCATCTATCTGTGACTGCACATAGGCATATACCATCTTTTCTATGTCATCTGCACTCTGTCCGTCCAGACTATGAAACAATTCCTCTGTCTTTGCCCGAAAATCTGCAACCACATCCGGATTGTTCTCTCTAAATTCTGCCTGCTTTGCTTCCAAGTCTGCCTGTTCCACTTCCTCTGCTTTTTCAGATAGTTCCTCAAAATCAACAATCTCCGCTTCGGAACCTGCATACACCTCGCCCTGCAAAAATTCATCACGATAATACTGCTCTGTAACCGCTGAAAAGCGTGGTTCTTTCAGGTCTGCAATCACCATATCCATTGCACGCTGAATGGTAATATCCGGGTTGTCATAAACACCGCCATCCAGTAAATGATACTGCTCATTCAGAATGGAATAATCATATCCCTCCTCACATTCGTGCATCAGGATATAACGGTCTGCGATATGAACCGCAAGCTCCGTCTCTATCTCATTTTCCTTGCCCTCCAGTGTCAGCATGAACTTCGGCAGTTCTGTAAATCCAAAAGAATCTACAAAGTGTGCGCTGTTTTCCCCGTTCTCATGTAATACCACAATATCGCTGACCGACAGTGAATGTGCCTTGTAGTCTGCCGGATGGTCAATATTGAACTTTGTATAGATTGCTTCCAGTGTTTCCGATTGCGTCCGTCCCTGCAATTCTGACAATTCGCCCAAATACACCAGTTTATAATTTTCCGGCAATACCGCATCAAAATTGTCTTTGGTTATTCCCATACGCTTCAGGCTTTCCGTTCCCTCAAAGCGGAACTTGTCCAGTTCGGGATTATCCTTTAACTGGTAAATACCGTATTTATCGGTATTTCCATATAAAAGCAGTGCTTCCCTGTTGGAATTACTCTCTGTAAGTTCTTCCTGCATCATGAGAAGTTTCCGTTCATTCTGCCAGTCCCCTTTTTCTATTCCGCACATTCCATCATGCTCTAAAATCTGTTTTCTATCAGCTACAGTACTCTCGGAACCATCCGTATGCAAAAGATACACAGGCAAGTCATGGTCAAATAGTTCCAATGCCCTTTCCTGTGTTAGTGGAAGCATTTCAATCCATGTATAGCCATACTCCTGCATTTCAGATATTCCGACCATGCTATCCGGCAGTGCGTCGATTTCTGCCTGTGCATCAAACATTGCTAATGCAACATCCTGATTTCCATCCACTTCCTGTGCATAGATATGTTCTGCAAGCTCCCTGGTTTTTTCAATGTTCCCCAGCTTGTAGGCATAATTTACAATCAAATTTCTTTCAGCCTCGGAAAAGGCAGGCTGTCCATGTTCCAATCGGTTAATGATATGCTCTGCATGTTGCATGACAGACAGTTCCTCCACATCCGTCAGACCTGCATCAAAATCGTATTCATAATCCCAAAAATCCGGCATATTTCCATTTAATCCCTTACTACTGGACGCAAGTAACGTGATTTTCGCTCCCTGCTTTTCCATATATGAAAGGTAATTGCCATCCCATTCATTTTCATAAAGAGAAGCCATATCTTTAAGAATTTTCCCGACATCTTCCCTCGATATATTTGTGATTTTCAAGACCTCCCATTCGCTTTCAAAGACGGAAGCGAACTTAACAACCACATCATCGGCATTGATCGGCTCCATTGCCTTATCATAGATCGCCTTTCTCTCCTTCATATCAATCAGCTCATCTGTATCTGTGTTATAACGCACATCCAGATGATACTCTCCGTACTCTCTGGAATCCTGATTGCCGATTTCCGTTGTCCATGCACCCCTGCTTTCCAAATATGCCTGTATGCTCAACTTGTCATCGTCTGTCATTTCTGACAATGCCTGCATCAGTTCCGGTCTGTCCATGCCATATACATCAAGCAGACTGAACTCTGAAAGGTCAGTATTCTGTATGAGGAGAATACTTTCCTTTGTCTGTTCCTGTGATACTTCCCTGTTCCTTTGTAATTCCTGTAATTGTTCCTCTATCCCGGTAATCAACTCCGAAGCTGTCCTCCGTATCGTATCCATGGAAGCTCTCAGTTCCTTGGTATCTCTGCCACTGCTCCATCCGGCAATATATCCAAAGGAATAATCGGAAGTGTCCACTCCAAAATGCTGACATACTGTATAAGCTATGCTCTCAGCTTCCACTTCTTTGGTATTGCGGTCTTTTTTCATCTGCTCATCTTGCTCCACTTCCTTGCTGTGCAGCTTGGAGTGAGCCACCTCATGGATCATGGTCTTTAAGGTCTGGCCCTCGCTCATGTTTTCCTGCACCGCAATCCGCTTTGCTTCCCTGTCATAGTAGCCTTTGGAATCTCCGGCTATCTCCTCCAGTTCAATCGGTACTGGTGAAATGGCTTCTACTGCACGAATCATATCCTGATACCCTTCCACATCTGAAAGAAGCTCCTTTGCCGCAAGTTCCGGTATCGGCTTTCCGTCTGTCTGCGCCACATCAAAAACGGATACTGCCCGGAATGCCGGAATTGTTATCTCGACTTCTTCTTTCTGCGGATTTCCGTCCTTATCAAGTAAAAGTTCTTGTGTGACCGGATCAATCTTGTCCCTCTCCTCTTTGATTTTATAGGGTGCCGGGGCAAGGATACGAATACCCTTTTCCCCCTTCTTAACGTGCCTGTCAAAATTCTTCTGCCAAGCCTTGAATCCGGCCACTAACGTAGCGTCTGGCTTTTGCATCGCAATTAACATAGTATTGTTAAAGCTGTAATTATGGAATTTTGACATGGTATTCAGATAAGTCTTGTACTTCTCGCTTTCAAAAAGCTCCTTGATACCCTGCTCTAGCTTCTCCGTTATTTCCTGTACTTTCTGTTTTTCTGTTTTAGATTCTGCCATAGTATTTCCTCCATCTGCTTATTTTTTGCATGACAAAAGGCAGCCATTATTGACTGCCTTTGCATAACTACGATATTCACTTATAAACCTTTATCATTACTGCCCGTATTCGTTTTGATTTCTGCAATGTACTCCTGTCTCCTTTCTGCACCTGTCACTGTAAATGTTTTTACAAATAAAAAAGACAACCAAGATTTTGTTTCTTAATTGCCTGTTTCTATGCTATTAAATTTTTATTGAACCGATAACCAACTCCCCAAACAGTCTGTATATAGCTTGGCTTGCTAGGATTATCCTCTATCTTCTCCCGAATATTCCGGATATGGCTCATGACGATGTTGTAATCGCCGGAATAGGATTCTTTCCACACAATGTCATAAATCTGTTCCTTACTGAACACTATTCCCGGATGCTTTGCAAAAAGCTTCAAGATTTCAAACTCGGTATATGTAAGCTCTATCTCCTGATTTTCCCGAATGATTACCCGTTGAACCTCATCTATCATAAGACCTTTGAAATTCAACAGATGCTCGTTCATACCTGACATCTGAATGACTTCTTCCTGTTCCTGAAAAATATCTGTTCTGCAATGAACTGTTGGATAAATTAACCCGCATTATTCCACCCTCTCCTGTAAATTACCTAATCTGTTCAGCACTTCATACATCCGGCCATTGCCAAATATATAATTTTGCAAAACAAGCGGCTTCCCCACCTGCCTGCTTTCCCGGTACAGCTTCATATAAGCATCCTTCGCTTGATAAAAGCTGTCTTCCAATTCTTCCATCTCTTTTGTTGGCATTTCAAAAATTTTCCCCTGAATGACCTGCCCCTGGGCTGCTATTCTTGCACAGGATTTCTGCCATGCCGCTTCCTGCTCAAATTGTATATCCAGCCACTCTATCTCATCTTCTTTTGTCAGCGGCGTCCCATCTACCTTATAATACTGTTCATTTTCATAGCGCTGTTCAATTTCAGAATACAGCCTTGCATAACTCAATCCGCAGGCATTTACAACATCAGTATAGTCATACTGCCCTTTTTCTTCCCTAATTTCTTTTAATATTCCGGCTCTCATATCGCTGAACGATGTAACCGAATGCACAACTGTATGCTTAATTTTATCCATTAAATTTTCCCTGTTTTTCGATAATTGAGAAACCTCTAAAATATCCTTATGAAACACTTTCTGGTCTTCATTTTGGCTTTCCTGTTTTCCCAAATATTCCCTATCAAACTTGAAAAAATCCGGCAGATGAATAGGATGACTTAAAAATGTAATTGACATATCTCTTTCTCCTTACTTAAAAGCACTATCCGTAACCGCTTCCGTCATAGCATTTGCTTCATAAGCATTAGACGCTTTTGACAACAGCCTTTCATTGTTCCACGACCGTAATAATCGGCTTCTTTCCTGTTCCTGCTTTGCAATCTTTTCATTCAACATTTCCTGCTGCTGTTTTTTAACCTGCGCCCGTTTTTCCAGATATTCTTCCAAAAGCTCTTTTTGTCTATCTTTCTTGTTGCTTGTCTTTTTATAAAAACTGTTTTGTGAACGAGCATAAAATTCCGATTGATTATTAACACCAGACCATGAATCGCCCCTATAATCTTTAGCAGTAGCTCCTACAGTGAGCACCATAGAAGCTTCCAACGGTGCAAAGGACGAAGTTAAGTCACGTTTAAGTGCTGATAATATCTTTTCCCTGTACTCCGGATCATCTTTCATATTCTTAAATGCTTCCTCTGATATGTTGATAGCCACATTGGTTATAGTTCTATTTCTGGGTATCTTATCAATTTCAGCATAAAATTCCTTTTTGAAAATCGCCATTTCTTCCGCTTCTGATAATTCCTTTGTATTGCCCGTTTCTCCCGTGCTGTTTACGCTCTTTGTACTTTTCGTTGTTGCAACATTGTTCTGATAATAACTCTGTCCTACTCCACTAATAGCCATTTTTAATCCTCCTTTATCAGCACTTTTTCATAATATCCGATAGTATGCTTGTTGCTGTTCCTTGTTTGTAATTTATACTTTTAAAGGCTACCAAAAACTTCTCTTTAGCCTGCTCCATTATTGATACTGCGGTTTTCTGATATTTTGTATCAAACATTTGAGCCTTATCTTGTGTTTTTACTTCATTTTGAGGGCTATTTCTATGGAAATACCATGAACTGCCTGCGTTTTCAAATGCTTTATTGGTTTGTTGACAGGTAATATATCCTTCTAAATTTGCCAGACGCATTTTAAAGGCTTCGTCCAATCCGGCTAAATCTTCGTCAAGTGTCAATGACCTTTTCCCCGTAAGTTCGTAGGAAACTTCACGATCTCCATTTTCATGTTCTTTTACGATTTCATTATAACGGGTTTCATATGTATCCATTATAGATTTCATCACATCTTCAACATTATAATTCCCGTCTTTTAATGTTAGGCTGCTAATATCCCGCATTGCGGTATAGTGTTCCCAAGCAACCTCATTTGTATTTTGTATTGTCAGTTCCCTGACATTGGTATAATCCGAATCGGGTTCAAATTTGCTTGCCATTTCCCGCTGCATATTTCTTCCTGCATCAGAAATAGAAAGATTTGCCTACTGCTTCACCATCTTTGAGATTGCTTCCCTAACAGTTGCTTTTCCCCGTATATAATTTGTAGTCGTTCCCAAATAATCATAATTATGTCCGACTCCATTAATAGCCATTTCCTAATCCTCCATTGTCATCAATTTTTTATATTGCCGCCCCTGCCCCCTTGCAATAAGTCCGGGCAGTCCGCAAAAGCAAAGGTTTATGCGCCTTGCGGAATATGAACAATTTCTCCTTATGCCTTTATATCAAAACTTGCCCCTGTCGGCGCAGATGTACCAGAAACCGCAGCTAAGAGGTTCTGCGTAACACTTTTTACATCAGTGCCAGTAGCTGATATTGTAAACGTTTCATCTTCTGTCAGCTTCTCCAACTGCGCCTTTTTCTCTGCCCGTCTCTTAGCTGCCTTTTCTTCTGAGATTTTTCTTTCCTCACGCTTTTTCTATAATCTTTCTTTTTGTTTCTTTTCCGCATTCAATGTAGTTGAATTTTGTTTTGAACCACTGGTTCTTGTCATACCTCCGCAAGTAACAGAAGCATTCCCATCGGCATCTATTACAGTTGTAACACCATGTATCACTGCATTATCAGCTTTGGCTTGTGCAAACATTCTATTCTGTCCCGGTACTGCACCAGTTAAATTAAACTCTACTTTCTTGGCAAATTCCGGATCATTTGCCATTTTCTTTAGACATTCGCTAGAAAGATTTATTACCACTTTATTTTCATTTCCACTCATAAGACTGCTACCCGTATTAAAAGTAATCTCCGGGAACTTTTTACACAGTTTCTCATAGTATTCCTGCACTTTGTCCTTGCTGTTTGTCTTTACCTCCGTTGCTACATTAGTGTTTCACACTCTTCTACTTCGAGAATTAATTGCTTTTTCATATCCTGTCATAAAACTCGCTATGTTAAACAATTCCACCGTGCTTATATTGCTGTTCCCGAAGCTTATCCAACGATTTTGCTCCATCCGGGCTATACAAATCCAATAATTCCAAAAAATTACCAGACTCCTTACACCCATTCAATATCATACGCATACTATCCGCATCTTTACCGAATAACATACCCAACAGACTCATATCATACTGATTTTGACTATCACTTAATACTCCCTGCTGATGTAAATCCTCCATAAAACCATAAGAACGAACCTCGGAACCTATTCGCATCGCCACATTATATAAATCCGGATCAACAGTATGAAGATAATTTAGGTAGCGTGTCTCAATATTTCTATTGGGCGTGCCGCTCATCATCCAATTTGCTATATCTTCCAAAGATGCACCTATGGCAGCATCATCAATCAAATGCATCTGCCATCTTCCGCTTTCAGTCTTTGTAAAGGTATATTTTCCATCCTCCGAATACAATGTATTTGACCATGAGTTTTTTGGAGCCGCCTGGTCTCTGACAAGCACTTCAAATGCATCCATTGCAACTCTGTCTGGGATACACTTTTTCTCATCTGTTGGTAATTCCATTTTCCCCAATGCTACTGCAGTTTGCACTAGTTCATAATCCGATATGTTTTCTCCATGATAAAAATAAGAATTTTGTTCTTTCAATTTATCAAATGATGCCGGTAGTTTTACTTCTGCCAACTGTTCTTTGGAAACCTCAGTCCAATCTTCTTTTTTCTTACTACCTGCGGTCTGCATCTGCACTCTCGAACCGTTTGTAATCTTTGTACCATATTTTGCATTTACCATATGTTCTGTTATTGTCACATGTGCAAACTGAAATAAACTCCTTTGGTTTCTTGTATTTCCGTAACCTTCAACTTTCACAGCATATGGAAATGATGACTTCGTATTCAAAACAGAGTAAGTACCTGTATAAAATGTATTTGCCGCTTGTATTCTCATAATATAACCTCCAATCCAAACGAAAAACAGCGTCTAATTTTCACATTCAATCCCTTGAAAACAGAGCCATCCTTAGCTATAGATATCGGCAAATATCAATTATCTTTACCTATCGGAATGAAAACCTGTCTGAATCCTGTCTGAATTGGGAACAAAACCATTACAGTACTACACTTCCTCATCCACCTTCTTCGATACAAGTTCCGATAAAGCATTGTTATATGTACCATTGCTCTTATAGGTTCCGCTTGTTCGTGCTGCAGCATTGGAAATACTGTTTGCTTTCATGGATACCTTGTCAGCAAACGAATTATGTCCGGTAAAAAGTGTTTTGAATGAACTAATATCTGCCTTTTTAAGTGCTTCCTCATCCAGTTCCAACTTATTACCCTTGCCTACGGTAATACCGATTTTTGAAAGCATATTCTCATTAGACTCAGTAATTCCTGTCATCCACACAGCATTTCTTAATACATCTTTTGAATTGGAATTACCTGCCTGTTCCACAACATCATTGTAATCTTCTACAAATGATTTCACAGCCTTTGTGATAGCTTCCCAATCATAATCTTCAACCTCGATTTCCTCTCCGGTCTTTTCATCCTTTTTCTTGATTTTCTTCTTTTCCCAGAGTTCATCATTATTTAAAGCATCTGCTGATTTCTTTAGTGCATCCGCTCCTGACTTCATAAGTGTAGATTTCTGTACAGTATCCCCACCGGAAGATGCCTTTTCTGCATCCTGCTTTGCATAGTATGCCTTCAGCAATTTTCCATAACTGCCATTTTTGATTGCTGCATAGTCAGAAAGATTAAAAGCACTGCCTGTTGACGGTGTCTGCATACCTCCAAACAAATAGGAATAATCTACATTGGTGTTATATTTGCTTGCATAATCACTAAAACTATTTATCTCTGACATAGTAAGCACCTCCTACAAACGCACATCCACATGGGTATATGCTACTGTTTCCGGTACAGATACCTCTACCGGCTCTGCTATATCAGTATTAACTGTTTCGGTCTTAACATCAGCACCCACATTCTCGGTTTCTTCTGTGCCTGCCACAGTCTTATCCTCTTTTCACCAGCAACAGCATCCTTCTTATCTGTTTTCTTATCTTTATCATCTGCTTTTTCAGTCTGCTGATCTGCTTTCGCAGCTTCTTCCAATTCCTTATTCGCAGTAGCCAATGTATTCATCTGTGCTGATTCTGCTTGAACAGCCTTCTGCTCTACTTCAGCAAGTTCCTCTTTCTTTGCCTCTACATCATCACCACGAGCCGAATCCAACTTGATTTCAGACTCCAGCACCCCGGCTCTGCCTTCCATCTTTGTAGCAACGCTGCCCTGCACCTGTGCCTGAGCCATTGCGGAATCAGCAGAAATCATAGCCTTCATACTAGCCTGTGACAGACCTGTGCTTTGCTTTCCAGCTTTCGGAGCAGTTTTCTTACTGCCACCAAGCATATCATCCATTGAAGATTTCTTTGCCTGCTGTTCTTTCCTCTGTTCAATCTGATGCTGTCTTAACTGATTATTCAAATCCGTAATCTGCTGTTGAATTTCCTGTCTCTTTTTCATTTTTTCTTCAATGCTCATATCTTTGTTGGCAGAAAGCTCCTGCAACTGCTTCTGAGCATTAGCAATCTGATTTTGAATATTCTTGCTGACAGAATCTGTTGCCTTCGTCATATTCATTCCACCCACAGGTGTATTTGCCCCATTTAAACCGTTAATTCTCATATCCTATTACCTCCTGTTATCTACATAAGTGAAGCCATTGCAAACATATTCTCTTCTTCCGGTGTTGCTTCTCTATCTTCCACCTGTCCCATACGGTTCTGTGCCTGAGCCATTAAAGAATTTACTTTTTCCATTTCCGACTCATCGCACCATCCTTTTTCAATGCCTGCTTTTACTTCCTGCATATCGCCTTTTATTTCAGCTATGACCGCCCGTAACTGGCTTGTAGTCTTTGCCGCAGCAATCTTTCTTGCAGTCTTGCCGACATTTACACCAACACTACCACCTATGGTCTCGCTCTCTTTCTCAGCGTCCTCCGCAATTTCCGATTCCTCTGTTTCTTCTGCCTTTGCATCCTCCTCCGACCATTTCACATGAAATCCTTTGAAACGGTCACCAAAATGCTCTTTCAGCTCTGCTTCTACTTTTTTTCGCTCCTCAAGTTTCTCCTGCCGGATTTTCTCGGCATTATCTGTCATATCCTGTAATACTGTACTTTGCTTTATAGGTCTGCTGACTCCCCAGCCACCCCAATTACCATTTTCATCACAGAACCACCCTTTGACTAATCATTTCTCGTCCCTGGGCAAGTTGCTGCTGCCTAAATCTCCTAGAAAAATCATTTAAAAACTTAACATCTTCTTCAAATTGTTTTCTTGTCGCCTCATCCGTTCCTAGCTTTCCTAAGAACTTAGGATTCACAACAAAATTAATATCTGATGAATTACCGTAGGTCTGTCCATAACTTACAGTCCCGACAAAAAACTTTGTTCCACTAATTTGCTTTTCCAACCCTTGAATATACTCAAGTCCTGCCGATACAGAATCCGGTATTGTCTTTTCAGTAACTTACTCCTTCCTTCTGCACCGCAGTCTGGGAAACAGCATTTTTAGTGTCCTCTGTTTTTGAATCAAGCTTGTAATCATTTTGTACCGGGTACAGGTAATTACTTCCGATTCCCTTTACTGCCATCCGCATCATCCTCCTTGAAATATTGATTAGAAATCCGTTTCTCTATACACAGATACTTCTGCTATTTCCTATTTCGGAATATAAAACTTCATACTAAATAGACTTGTTGTGAAACGCCCTTTTTATGTTGTGAACCAAAAACAAAAGACACAATCTATACCCATTTGTACAGAATTGTGTCCCTTATTTCTTATTCAACCATTAACATAACCGTCAATGTAAAGCTATTTTCATCCTGGCTTATATCTATGTCCCCATAATATTTTTGAGCCACTTTACGGATATTGGCAAGTCCGAATCCATGACTGCCCTTATCTTTCTTTGTGGTTTCCGGCACCCCGGTTTCATCGTCTATCTCTACGCTTTTACAAACACAGTTAGTTAATTCCAACATATACGCATTCTTCTTACGATAGGCTAGATACGGAAACATAAGGATTCTTACAACCGTTTACCCCTTCAAACGCATTAGTAATGGCATTATTTAGTATTACGCTGACATCAAACGCATTGATACCTGTGTCCGTTGGATACATAAACTTACACCTAAAATCAATCCCTTTTTCCTCTGCTTCTTTCTGCTTCTGTGTCAAAATCACATCTGTAACAGGGTTTCCGGTCTTAATTTCCGCCACACTCTCACTCCATGCCGATTTCAGTTCTGCCATGTATTTTTCAAGTTCCTCTGTCTCATTTTTCATAAAGAGATTTTCCAATACTGAAATATGATTGCCCATATCATGCTTTAATGCCCGAATATCCCATACAGCTTTTCTACTTCGCTGATGTGCTGTTTCGTGTTTTCTATCTGCTCTGCCAATAGCAAATTCATATTTTCCTCTCGCTGTTTTTCCTTTATCCTCTGATATATAATAACTGCGATAAGTATGGCAGCAAAAGAAACAATCTGATATATCACCCGTAAAAAAAGTATATCCCGGATGAACATTCCACACATAATTTCCCGTATCTTCCACATACACATTGGATAAGAAATTAAATGTAAAATATCCTACCATTACCGTCAAAAGAGTCGCAAAAAGTAATATCAATTCTTTTCCTGATATATTTTCTTTTTTATTCACATACACCTTATGAATTAACTTAATTACAAGCCACATAACGACTATGGCAACACCGTAATAAATCAATTCCACAACGATATATGCTATCAGTTGCTTTACCGGTTCCGTAAGCATATATGGGGTGTTAATGAACAGGGCAAACATAATATCCCTAAGTACCAATCCTCTCTTAACTATTATCCTAGTTCTGGAGGTGAATGTGCATTATAAGCACAAAACCTTCTACTCGTATTTGTTTCAGTCACTCTATCCGCTCCTCCCTCATTTTTAAGCACAAAAAAAGTAACCAATTTTTTTCGTTGGTTACTTTCTCTACTCTCTACTGCTCTGCAATTCTTGCGGCTAATTCTTCTAAGTACATCCACCTATCCATCTTTTCTTCCAGTAGACTCTCTGCCGCTTCTTTGTCAGCCATTATCTGATTCAGTTTTACAAAGTCTGTTGATACTGCAGCCATTTCACTTTCCAGCTTTTCTATTTTTTCCTCCAGTGCAGCAATATCACTTTCAATGGTTTCATAATCCTTCTGTTCCTGATATGTAAACTTTAACTTCTGAGGACCACGAGTACGCTGTCCTTTCTGTGCCTGCTGCGTATTCGTCTTGGATGCATTTCCTGCTTTCTTTGCCTGCTCTGCCTCCTGTTCCTCTTTCTCTGCTAATTTCTTCAAGGAATAATCTGTATAACCACCTTCATATTGTTTCAGTTTTCCATCTTCCTCAAACGCAAAAATGCGTTTCATGGTTCTGTCAAGAAAATATCGGTCATGAGACACGGTAACAACAATTCCCTCATAACGGTCCAGGTAATCTTCTAATATGGTTAATGTGGCTATGTCAAGGTTGTTACTAGGCTCATCCAAAAGGATGTAATTTGGGGAAGTGGCCAGCACACGAAGTAAGTTTAATCTCTTCTTCTCACCGCCGGACAGTTTTCCAATCGGACTATATTGTTTTTCCGGTGGAAATAAAAATCTTTCCAACATGGCGGATGCAGAGATACTACCCTCTGTTGTCTGGATATATTCTGCGGTATCCTTCACATAATCAATCACTCTTTGCTTTGGGGCCATATAAGATAGGTCAACTTCATTTTCATTGCCTCCCTTTTCCGAAGCGATTTCCTGTGCGTAATATCCCATCTTGACCGTCTGCCCAATGATAACCTGTCCGGAATCCGGTGGTATCATTCCTGCAATAATTTTCATCAGGGTGGATTTTCCACAACCGTTTGGTCCAACAAATCCAACTCTGTCACCTTTCAAAAAGATATAAGAAAAATCATCTATCAGTTTCTTCTCCCCATATGCCTTGCAGATATGTTCCAGTTCTACTGTGGTTTTACCAAGTCTTGTTGAGATAGAACTCAATTCCACCTGTGAATCCTGCACCGGTGCCTGACGGTCACGCAGTTCCTCATAACGTTGAATATGTGCTTTCTGCTTTGTGGAACGCGCTCTGGCTCCTCTGCGTATCCATTCCAGTTCTACACGAAGTATCGACTGGCGCTTTCTTTCAGTTGCCAACTCCATTTCCTGACGCTGGGTTTTCAATTCCAAGTATCCCGAATAATTTGTCTGGTAACTATAAATCAAACCTTTATCGATTTCAATAATTCGGTTCGTCACGCTATCCAAAAAGTAGCGGTCATGGGTTACCATGATGAGTGCCCCTCTCCACTTTTTCAGATAGTCTTCCAACCAATCTGCCATTTCATTATCCAAATGGTTTGTAGGCTCATCAAGCAAAAGTATGTCTGCCGGGGAAAGCAGTACCGAAATGAGTGCAAGTCGTTTTCTTTGCCCTCCGGATAACTGTCCCGCAGGTTGCATGAAATCTTTAATACCGAGACGTGTCATCATCGCTTTGGCCTCACTCTCTATGGACCAACGATTTTTCATCTGTCACGTTTCCTTCCAGTACACATTCCAGACTACTTTTATCCGGTGCAAACTCCGGATGCTGTGGCAGGTAACGAAGCACCACATGATTAGCAAGGGTAACGGTTCCTTCATCCGTTTCTTCCTCACCCATAATCATTTTAAGCAAGGTTGTTTTTCCGGTTCCGTTGATACCAATGACACCTACCTTCTCTCCTTCCTGTAAAGAAAAGGATGCACCATTAAATAACTTCCTCTCAGTATAGGACTTTGTCAGATTCTCTATGTTAATCAAATTCATGTTGTTTCCTCTTTCATCTTGTTCTAGCTACCATTATACACCAAATAAAAAAGTAGTCACCTCTTTTGACTACATCCTCTCCTACACTATACACAGTACAATGATATTTTGTGTATCCTGTACTTTTTTACACCTAATTTATTACACGATACACTCTATGCACACTTCAAAAGGGTACTACAGATTTACATTCGAGAATCAAGGACATTGGGTGCCCCATCAGTACCTTGCATAATTGCAGTCTGCGCGCTCTCCGCCGGACAGTTTTCCCAGCTGTCCGTACTGGTCTTTCCCCGGAAAACAGGAACCGCTCCAGCATTCT
>ENA-OQHF01000516-OQHF01000516.1-human-gut-metagenome-genome-assembly--contig:-NODE-516-length-23606-cov-4.435368_pt1 | contig 23606 bp, 24 predicted proteins | sample MGYA00242559_ERZ504709 | MGnify/ENA primary metagenome ERZ504709 (study PRJEB26092, sample SAMD00036203) | human gut metagenome | host: Homo sapiens | study: EMG produced TPA metagenomics assembly of... | reverse complement strand
AATCTTCTTAGCTGCTACATCTTTTTTTAAGTTCTGTTCCTTCTTCTTCTTTCTGAATCTCGAATTTGCCATCTTTGTATACTGGTTTTGCATTTGCAATCTTGATCATCTTCTTGTTGTTAAATGCATCCAGTTTCTTATAGGCTTTTGTGAAAGACTTTGTATCATATGAATACATTGTCACATTATCATAATGTTCTGAACCAAATAAGCCCTTGATCCATCCAAAAGATCCCTGATCTTCCTTAATCTGTTTAATCTCATCAGCACCTTCAAACTTTGTTCTGAGCTGATCACTTGTTAATGTCTCTGTCTTGTCTTTTCTTTCCTTGATCGTTAATGAATAGTCATTTGCTTTCTTATCAAACATCTCAATCACTTGATCCGCTGTCTTGCCAGCAACATTCATTCCATTGATCTTAGTTCCCCAGAAGAATTTATTACTGAAACTAAAACCAATCACTAAATAAATTACCAGTACCGCAACAACTGCGATTCCAAGGTAATGTTTCCACGTCAGTTTTTTATTTTCCATTTGTTTTATCCCTCCTAAATACAATTTCATATTATAGTACAATCTTTGTAAAATAACTACACTTTTTTTGTACTTTTATAAAATCAATTTTTCATCAAATATTTAAACTGCTTTGATAATTTTTTAACGTTTTCTCTTGTACTTACTGATACAAAATGTTAGAATATAATTAGTGTGTTAACAATGAAACTATCGTTTCATGGAATTTATTTTTAGGAGGACTTATTATGTCATTCACGCAAGAATATCAAAAAAAATTTAACAACTGCTGATGAAGCTGTCAAAGTCGTAAAATCCGGAGATCGTCTGGAATATGGATGGTGTGTTACTACTCCAGTTGCTTTAGACGAAGCTTTAGCAAAACGTATGCCTGATCTTGAAAATATTCAGATTCATGGTGGTATCGTTATGCGTCCATTAGCAATCACTCAGATTGAAAACCCAGCAGATCATTTTACATGGAATTCATGGCATATGGGTGGTTTAGAAAGAAAATGGATCAACGAAGGATTCTCTTTCTACGCTCCGATCCGTTATTCTGAATTACCAAGCTATTACCGTGATTGTCTTCCAGGAACAGACGTTGTTATGATGCAGGTTGCACCTATGGATGCTCATGGATATTTTAACTTTGGTCCAAGTGCTTCTCATACAGCAGCTATGCTTGAAAAAGCAAAATGCGTTATCGTCGAAGTTAATGAAAATATGCCTCGTTGCCTTGGTGGTTTCGAAGAAGGTATCCATATTTCCAAAGTTGACATGATCGTTGAAGGAAACAATCCTGCTATTGACGAATTAGGTGGTGGCGGAGCTGCTACAGAAGTGGATCAGGCAGTTGCAAGACTGATCGTTGATCAGATTCCTGACGGAGCTTGCTTACAGCTTGGAATCGGTGGTATGCCTAACGCTGTAGGATCTTTGATCGCAGAATCCGATTTAAAAGATCTTGGTGTTCATACAGAAATGTATGTTGATGCTTTCGTTGATATTGCAAAAGCTGGTAAGATCACAGGTGCTCACAAGAACATCGACCGTTACCGTCAGACTTATGCTTTCGCAGCAGGTACAAAAAAATTATATGATTATTTAAATGATAACCCAGAGTGCATGAGCGCTCCTGTTGATTATACAAACAGCATCGCTACGATTTCATCTATCGATAACTTTATCTCTATCAACAATGCGGTAGATGTTGACTTATATGGACAGATCAGTGCTGAGTCTTCAGGAATCCGTCAGATCAGTGGTGCCGGTGGACAGCTTGATTTCGTTATGGGTGCTTACTTATCTAATGGTGGAAAGAGTTTTGTATGCTTATCTTCTACTTTCACAAATAAGAAAGGGGAAACATTCTCAAGAATCCTTCCTACATTACATAATGGATCTGTCGTTACAGATACTCGTTCAAATGCTCATTACATCGTTACAGAATATGGTATGGCAAACTTAAAAGGTAAGTCTACATGGGAACGTGCAGAAGCCTTGATCAATATCGCTCATCCAGATTTCAGAGATCAGCTGATCAAAGATGCAGAAACTGCTCATATCTGGAGAAGATCCAACAAATAAGCTAACAATCAATTATTTTGATAATTGTTTTTTTAATTTTCCAAACCAAATAAAAATCCGGACCTTTTACGGATCCGGGATTTTTATTTGGTTATTTAATTTTTACATTTTCTATATTCTTAATGATGATTGTACTGCCTCCGCCTGGCTCTTCAATGATCTCAACATTATCTTTGGTATTATATTCTTCCATCGGAATCTTGATCTCAATTCCTGTATCCGTCTCTAACATCTGATATTCCAATTTCTTGACTGTATTTTCTTTTGCTACTGTAAATGTATCATATTGCATATCATATCGTTCAATCTTCTCATCGAATTCCTGCTTCTTACCTTGATGATTTCCAAATAGTTTATCCCCGATCTCATTCACCTTAAACGCCTGTTTTTCCGTAAATTCTTCTCTTAATCGGCTTTTCATGTCCAAACGTTTCGCAATCCCATCTTCTGGATAATGGTTGTTTATATCGTTAATAACTTTATTTAGAATCTGAAATTTCTTCTTTGGTGCCAGATCTGCATAGCATTGTAAGAATCTCTCAGAAAGATAGTTGATCTTATCCCCGTTCAACATCTCATACTTTTTCTCTACAAGACGTACTTTGTATTCTGTCAGATCGATGATCACTGCTTCTGTAAGCTTTGCCGAATCCGTTGGCATAACTCTTTGTTTCACGATATCATTTGCTTCTGCATCTTCCTCTTCTCGATGTACATAAGTCACTTTGTAATTCATCTTAAGCAGTGCGATATGAATTACACTTTGTACCTGAAAAGTCACACAAAGAAGATCCGCTGCAGGAATCGTTACACTATCACACATGATATCAAACAGATTTTCTCCTAAAACTCTTGTCGCCTCTATAAAGCTCTCATCATCTGATTCTTCCATGCTCTCTAACAAACTTAATACTGGCGAAACACTTCCATTGAACTGACATCTTTTTGCATCATCACTTTCCATAATTTTAAAAATATGTCCTCTGACAAATTCCATTAAATCTGGTCCCATCTCCAAAAGCTGACTGGATAAGCCAAGATATCCTGTGTGGCTGTCCAAAATATGTAAAATTCCTTTTCTGATAATAATATCATCTTTCTGTATATGTTCCATGATTGATTGTCTCCTTTTTGTTTTATCCATTGTGTATCATTTTATCATATCGATCATTTTTACGCAAAAAGAAAGAATCCTGCTATACAGAATTCTTCTACGAAAATAAAAAGTCATGGTTCCCTACACCATGACTTCTTCTAATATGAAAAATCCCCATGTATTCCCACCAATGAAGGATCGGCAACCCCTTGCCGGTGATCTTACTGTGAACCCCTTCACAAATAAAATCTGTGGAAAACATAAAATTTCATATTCTAATAGGACCAACTTCTGATATTCTCCTCGGTATAGCAGATTCTATTATCTGGCTCCCTACTTCCTGACAACAAAAAACCGTTCATAGAATTATCTCTTCTATAACGGCTGCCTCTATCTGGATTAAATACCCATATCACATTCCCTTAATGCTAAATGTGGCAACCGGCTGTCATAGTCCAATAAGACCTTAGACCCTTCTGGCTTTGCGTCCCTGTCTTTCAACAGGTTTGCCCTATGAATAAATATGAACTTTTAACTATGCATATAGAATATCACACTTTCCATAATCTGTCAATTATTTTTAACAATACATAAAGTCCGCGGAAGTATTGATCCGCGGACTCTTTAAAAATTAAATTCTCAAAAAATGATTATTTAACAACTGCTCTTAATTTTTCTGTTAAAGCTGGAACGATCTTGTTTAAGTCTCCAACAATTCCGTAATCAGCTACATCAAAGATAGGAGCTGTTTCATCTTTGTTGATTGCAACGATGATATCAGATTCTTCCATACCTGCAACGTGCTGGATTGCTCCAGAAATACCAATTGCGAAGTATACGTTAGGACGTACAGTTTTTCCTGTCTGTCCAACCTGGATATCTCTTGGCTGCCATCCGTTATCAACAACGGCACGAGAACAGCTTACTTCTCCTCCGAGAACTTCAGCTAATTCTTTTAACATTCCAAATCCTTCTTCTCCAACTCCACGTCCACCAGATACTAAGATCTTAGCATCCATGATATCTACTGTATCTGTAACAGATTTAACGATATCCATGATTTCAACGTATTTGTTGTCTGGAGTAAATCCAGGATTGTATTCGATAACTTCAGCTTTTGCTCCTTCAATAGGATCAATCTTCTGCATAACACCAGGACGAACTGTTGCCATCTGAGGTCTGTTGTCTGGGCAAGCGATTGTTGCGATCGTATTTCCACCGAATGCTGGACGAGTCATTAATAACTGATTGTGTTTCTGTTCTTTTCCTGGGATTGCTCTTAATGGGAAATCACCGATTTCAAGAACTGTACAGTCAGCTGTTAAACCTGTCTGAACACGTGCAGATACACGAGGTCCAAGGTCACGACCGATTGCTGTCGCACCAACTAACATGATCTCTGGTTTGTATTCATTGATCACAGATGCTAATGCATGTGTATATGGTTCTGTTCTGTATTCTTTTAATTCTGGATCGTCAACTACGATAACTTTATCAGCACCGTATTTTGCAAGATCATCTACTAATCCTTTAACGTCAGAACCTACAAGAACAGCAGTTACGTCTGTATCTAAGTCTTTTGCTAAGTCTTTTGCTTTTCCAAGTAATTCGAATGCGATTCCGCTTAATTCGTTATCTACCTGCTGTGCAAAGACGTATACGCCTCTATATTCTTCTAAACCCATTTTATTCACCACTTTTCCTTTTCACTAAATTACATGTTTTTCAGCTAATTTATCCATGATATAATCTACTGCTTCTTCTGGATCAAGTGTAACTTTTTCTCCAGCACCTTTTCTTACTTTGTCAGATGCTTTTGCGATCTTAGTTGGAGATCCAGCAAGACCAAGGTTAGAATCCTCTACATCTTTAAGGTCTTTTCTTCCCCAAACAGTTACTTCTGCATCATATGCATCAAAAATTCCACCTGGAGTCATATATCTTGGCTCGTTTAATTCAGCTAATGCTGTAACTAAGCAAGGCATTTTAGCTTTTAAGATGTGGTATCTATCTTCATACTGACGCTGTACAACTACGCTGTCACCGTCAATTTTAATGTCTTCTGCATAAGAGATAACTGGAATATCAAGATGTTCAGAAATCTGTGGTCCAACCTGAGCTGTATCACCATCGATAGCCTGACGTCCTGTGATGATCAGATCATAGTCAAGATTTCTTAATGCTCCAGCTAATGTAGTAGAAGTTGCCCATGTGTCAGCTCCTCCTAATACTCTGTCAGTTACAAGGATACCTTTATCAGCACCCATTGCCATAGCTTCACGAAGAACTTCGTCAGCTTTTGGAAGTCCCATTGTAAGAACTGTAACTTCAGCTCCATATTCATCTTTAATTCTAAGTGCTGCTTCTAATCCAGCTTTGTCATCTGGGTTCATGATAGTAAGCATATGCACCTCTGTCTAATGTACCATCTGGGTTGAATTTAACTCCACCTTTTGTATCTGGTACCTGTTTTACACAAACAACTATCTTCACGGTAAGTACCTCCCTATTTCAATAAGTTTCCAGAAATAACCATACGCTGAACTTCAGATGTTCCTTCGTAGATTTCTGTGATCTTAGCATCGCGCATCATACGTTCTACATCGTATTCTCTGATGTATCCGTAACCACCATGTAACTGAACAGCTTTTGTTGTTACTTCCATAGCAACTTCTGCTGCATATAATTTAGCCATAGCAGCTTCAACACTGTATACTTTCTGAGTAGCTTTAGCCATAGCAGCTTTGTATACTAACTGTTTTGCAGCTTCTACTTTTGTTGCCATGTCAGCTAACTGGAACTGTGTATTCTGGAACTGTCCAATAGAACGTCCGAACTGTTTTCTTTCTTTTACATATTCGATTGTTCTTTCTAAAGCACCTTCTGCAAGTCCAAGAGCCTGAGAAGCGATACCAATACGTCCTCCATCAAGAGTATGCATTGCGATACCGAAACCTTTACCCTGTTTTCCTAACAGATTTTCTTTTGGAATACGGCAGTCTTCAAAAATTAATTCATATGTAGCTGATCCGCGGATACCCATTTTCTTTTCTTTTGTTCCGAATGTGAAACCTGGAGTTCCTTTTTCTACGATGAATGCAGAAATTTCTTTCATCTTTCTTCCGCGTTTTTCAACAACACCTGTTACTGCGATTACGATATAAACGTCTGCGTAACTACCATTTGTAATGAAGCACTTAGATCCGTTTAATACCCATTCGTCTCCGTCTAATACGGCTTTTGTCTGCTGTCCCTGTGCATCTGTACCAGCACCTGGTTCTGTCAAACCAAAAGCTCCTAATTTCTTACCAGATGCTAAATCTGGGATATATTTTTTCTTCTGTTCTTCTGTACCAAAAGTCTGGATTGGATCGATACAAAGAGATGTATGTGCAGAAACGATAACACCTGTTGTACCACAAACTTTTGATAATTCTTCAACACACATAACGTATGTTAATGGATCGCATCCCTGTCCACCATATTCTTTAGGAACTGGAATACCTAAGAATCCTGCTTTAGCCATTTTTGCTACAGTTTCAACTGGAAACTGTTCATTTTCATCCACGTCCTGTGCAAGAGGCTTTACTTCTTTTTCAGCAAACTCTTTGAAAAGAGTTCTTGCCATTTCATGTTTCTTACTTAATGTGAAATCCATTCTTTATTCCTCCATCATGATTTCTATAAAGTTAACTTCTGCATCCGGAGTTCACCATCTCCGGATGCAAAAGAAAAGCTCTTTTTCTTACTTGCTGTAATCGTAGAATCCTTTACCAGTCTTACATCCTAATAATCCTCCACGAACCATCTTTCTTAATAATGGATGTGGACGATATTTTGTATCACCGAATTCATTGTAAAGTACTTCCATGATTGCAAGGCAAACGTCTAATCCAATTAAATCACCTAAAGCTAAAGGTCCCATTGGATGGTTTGCTCCTAATTTCATAGCTGTGTCGATACCTTCTACAGAAGCTACTCCATCAGCATAAATTCCGATTGCTTCGTTGATCATAGGGATTAAGATTCTGTTAACTACAAATCCAGCACCTTCTTCAACCTGTACAGGTGTTTTACCGATTTCTTCAGCGATTGCTTTGATCTTATCAACAACTTCTTTTGGTGTGTTGATACCAGCGATAACTTCAACCAGTTTCATAACAGGAGCTGGGTTAAAGAAATGCATACCGATCATTGGACGATCAAGTCCTGCACCGATTTCTGTGATTGATAAAGAAGATGTATTTGTAGCAAAGATAGCATCTTCTTTACAGATATCCTGTAATTCTTTGAATGTCTGTTTTTTGATTTCCATGTTTTCAATAGCTGCTTCTACGATTAAATCGCAGTCTGTACAGATATCTTTTACACCTGTTGTGATCTTTGCTAAGATAGCATCTGCAGCTGCCTGTTCCATTTTTCCTCTTGCAACACGTTTTTCTAAACCTTTTGCGATTTTAGCTTTTCCGTTTGCTGCAAATTCTTCATTAATATCACATAAGCATACTTCATATCCTTCTGTCTGTGCAAATGCCTGTGCGATTCCGCTACCCATTGTTCCAGCGCCGATTACTCCAACTTTCATTATAATTCCTCCTGTAAAATTATTTTACTATGTGGTTTTTCAGTCTGCAGCAAATACCGCAGACTGAAAATATATTAAATTTCATTATTATTTGTTCTGGAAAGGAACAACTTTTAATTTCTTAGCTTTGTCTTTCTCTAAAAAGTTACCCATTCCTGCTTTCTGGTCTTCTGTTTCAAAACAGCTTCCAAAAGCTTTTTCTTCAACAACGATTGCCTGATCCATATCTACCTGAAGACCTTCGTTGATTGCTTTCTTACATGCACGTACTGCGATTGGTGCATTAGATGCAATCTTGTTAGCTAATTTCTTAGCTGCTGCTAATAATTCTTCCTGTGGATATACTGCATTCACAAGTCCGATTCTGTAAGCTTCTTCAGCTTTGATGTTAAATGCTGTATAGATCATTTCTTTGGCTTTTCCAACTCCGACGATACGAGCAAGTCTCTGTGTACCACCGAATCCTGGTGTGATTCCAAGACCAACTTCAGGCTGTCCAAAGATTGCGTTTTCAGAACAGATTCTGATATCACAACTCATGGAAATCTCACATCCACCACCTAAAGCGAATCCATTGACTGCTGCGATAACTGGAATAGGGAATGTTTCGATCTTGCGGAATACATCGTTTCCTGTCTTACCGAAAGCTTCTCCTTCTGCTTTTGTTAATGTACTCATCTCTCCGATGTCAGCACCAGCAACGAAAGATTTATCTCCAGCACCTGTTAATACAACGGCTCTTGTTGCATCTAAGTCGATCGCATCAAAAGTTGCTTCGATCTCTTTTAATACTTCACTATTTAATGCGTTTAATGCTTTTGGACGATTGATTGTTACAACACCTACAAAACCGTCCTGTTCATATGTAACGAATTCCATTCTAAGAATTCTCCTTTCCTAATTATCTATAATTAATTAGTCTCTTTCAACGATAGTTGTGCAACCCATTCCACCACCGATGCAAAGTGTTGCAAGACCTTTCTTAGCGTCTCTCTTCTGCATTTCATGAAGCAGTGTAACGAAGATACGGCATCCTGAAGCTCCTACTGGATGTCCAAGAGCGATTGCTCCACCGTTTACGTTTACTTTGCTCATATCGAATTTCAGATCTCTTGCTACTGCTACAGACTGTGCTGCGAAAGCTTCGTTTGCTTCGATTAAGTCCATATCGTCAATTGTTAAGTCTGCTTTTGCTAAAGCTTTCTTTGTAGAAGCTACTGGTCCAACACCCATGATAGATGGATCTACACCACCAAGAGCTCCTGTTACATATGTAGCCATTGGTGTAACACCTAATTCTTTAGCTTTTTCTTCGCTCATTACTACGACTGCTGCTGCACCATCGTTGATTCCTGATGCGTTACCAGCTGTAACAACTCCACCTTCTTTTCCAGAGCAGCATCTTAATCCTGCTAAAGATTCAGCTGTTGTTCCAGGTCTTGGTCCTTCGTCTGTATCTACGATAACTGTTTTCTTTCTCTGTTTTACTTCTACAGGAACGATCTCATCTTTGAATCTTCCTGATTCCTGAGCTGCTACTGCTTTCTGCTGAGAAGCTGCTGCAAACTCATCTAATTCTTCACGAGTTAATCCCCACTGTTCTGCTACGTTTTCAGCTGTGATCATCATGTGATAGTGATTGAATGCATCTGTTAATGCATCGTTAACCATTGTATCTACCAGTGTTCCGTTATTCATACGATATCCGAAACGTGCTTTTGGTAATGCAAATGGAGCCATTGACATGCTTTCCATACCACCGGCAACAACGATATCAGCATCTCCTGCCTGAATCATCTGTGCTGCCATGTTTACACAGTTTAATCCTGATCCACATACTACGTTAACTGTAACTGCTGGTGTTTCAATTGGAAGTCCTGCGTTTAAGGAAGCCTGACGAGCAACGTTCTGTCCTAATCCTGCCTGGATAACGCATCCCATGTATACATGGTCTACCTGATCAGCTGGAACTCCTGCTCTCTTTAATGCTTCTTTGATTACGATTGATCCCATGTCTACTGCTGGTACTGTGCTGAGTACTCCACCCATTTTACCAATCGCTGTACGGCATGCTCCTGCGATAACTACTTTCTTTGCCATATCAATTTTCCTCCATATTCTTGATTATTATACTTTGGCGATCTTCTCTCTCGCCGATATGTTAATACTATCACAATCTTTTCTCATTTTCAATTGCTATTTTTTAAAAAGATTTTCAATAAATTGTGCAAAGTGCCAAAAACCGCATAAATACGTGTTTTTTCGATGTATACAATGTCCTTGTCGGATTGTATTTTTTTTTAACACAATCCGACATAACTTATAACACTTTCTCACCGAATTGATAACTTTCTTGTATTTTCTATGAAATAATCCTGATTTTTTTCGTGAAAAAAATAACAATTTTTACAATATAAATATATTTACACTCTTTATAAATTGATTTTTCGTTAAATTTACTTCACTTTCAACATGTCTAACTTAACACATCCCTGTATTTTTTCATTGAAAGAAAAAACTTTTTATTCCTATGAAAAATCCCCATATTTTTTAAAAACTTATTTCTGTACACGCAAAAAGAGAGCTTGGTGTGTGCGTTAAAACACCAAACTCTCTTTTCTCTTCTATATATATTCTCTTCTGATCATTAACGATCCTGCATGCTGATACAATCGATTGCTACCGGACCACCTCTGACTACTTCAATATTTGTATAACGTTCTTTAAACACCTTTAAAATAGAATCATTCTTTGTCTCTGTACGAATTGCTTCTATTAATAAGCTGTCTTTCCCCATATCCTTGATCAGGAAACGGAACACTTCTGCCATCTGGAAGATCTCTGCCATCTGCTTCTCTGTAAGACTTTTCACTTTGATAAACATGATTTCCTTTGTTCGGATCGATGTATCTGTATAGTCAATAACTTTAATAACTTCCACGCTTCGATTTAACTGTTTCTTGACCTGTTCAAATGTCTTTTCATCTGCATCAATACAGATCGTCATACGAGACATTGTTGGATCTTCTGTTTCTCCAACTGTAAGACTGTGTATATTGTAGGCTTTTCCAGAGAATAGTCCGGAAATTCTTGCAAGAACACCAGCACGGTTTTCTACGAACAAAGAAAGCCATCTTCTTTCCATCTGATTATCCATTTTCATTCCTCCTATTCTTCTCCACGTTCCATGATCAGATCTGTGATAGATCCATTTGGTTTCACCATTGGCATAACAAGTTCTTCATTCTCAATGATAAATTCAATGATCGTTGGCCCATCTGTTTTCGCCTTTGCTTTCTCAAATGCTGGGATAATTTCTTCTTTCTTAAAGACTCTGATCCCCTGTGCTCCATAACTTTCAGCAAGTTTTACAAAATCTGGTGTATATGGCGGACATTTTGAAAAATCTCCATCACAATGATGTTCACAACTCTTTCTTCTTCTTAAACATGTACCTGCATATGCTTTATCATAGAAGAGATCCTGCCACTGTCTCACCATTCCAAGATACCCATTATTTAAAATACAGATTGTAATAGGAAGTTCCTGAATCACAGCTGTCGCGATCTCCTGGGAATTCATCTGAAATCCACCATCTCCAGATACACAAACAACTTCTCTTCCTGGATTACCAATTGCTGCACCAATTGCCGCTGGAAGACCATAACCCATCGTTCCAAGTCCACCAGATGTCAGCATCTGTCGTCTTCCATATAGTTGTAAGAACTGTGTCGTCCACATCTGATTCTGTCCAACGTCTGTTGTAACAATTGGTTCATCAAAGTACTCATTGATCGCATCAATAACCTGTTTTGGAACTAATTTTTCTTTTTCTTCCATTACTAATGGCTTTTGTTCATGCCATTCATTCATTCTTGACAGCCATTCATCTACTTTACATGGTTCTTCATTTTCTGCAATAGACAACATTAATGCGATGGCTTCTTTTGCATCTCCTACCAATGGCACATCAACCGTAACGTTCTTAGAAATCGCCGCTGTATCAATATCAATATGAATGATCTTGGCATCCGATGCAAATGTTCCAAGTTTTCCTGTAATTCGGTCATTAAATCTTGTTCCAATGGAAATCAACAGATCACAATCATTTACTGCCTGATTTGCTGCATAATTTCCATGCATTCCAATATTTCCATAATATAATTCATGATTTGTTGGTACGATCCCTCGTCCCATGATCGTTGTAACAACTGGAACCTTTAATGTTTCCATTAATTTGCACATCTCTTCTTGTGCCCTGCGATCTTCGCACCTCCACCAATTAAGAATAATGGACGTTTCGCATCATAGATCATATTCATTGCACGAAGAATCTGTCCATGATGTGGTTTCGTGTTTGGTTTATATCCACGGATATTGACTTCCTCTGGATATTCATCACTTCCTAATTCTGCCATTACATCTTTTGGGAGATCTAATAAGACTGGTCCCGGTTTTCCTGTTCTTGCAATATAAAATGCCTCTTTGATCAGGCGATTCAAATCCTCTCTTTTACGGACAACTATAACAAATTTCGCGATATTTCTTGTAACTCCGACAATATCGATCTCCTGAAATGTATCATTACCGATCAGATTTGTGGCAACCTGTCCTGTAAAACACACCAATGGCACACTGTCATAATTCGCTGTTGCTATTCCTGTAACAAGGTTTGTGGCACCTGGTCCACTTGTTGCCAGACAGACACCAACTTTTCCTGTAGCTCTTGCATATCCATCTGCCGCATGGATCAACCCCTGCTCATGTCTTGGAAGAATCAGTTCTACTTGATCCTGCTTATAGATTTCATCAAAAATATCAATGACACACGCACCCGGGTATCCAAAGATCTTCTCTACGCCTTCTTCCTGTAATGCCTTTACCAGAAATTCATTTCCTGTCATTTTACCCATACTACATCTCCTCCATCTCTTCTTCCAGACTAGTCTCATCTAGTGTATATTTCACTTCTTCCTGAGCCTGTATTTTAAAATCTTCCACCTGTTCTTCTCCAACAACTGGAAGATCATCTGTTGATTTTACTCCAAAACATCTCAAAAATTCTTCTGTCGTACGAAACAAGATCGGACGCCCGATCGCATCCAGCCGTCCAGCCTCTTTGATCAGCCGGTATTCTAACAGCTTGTTGATCGGATGATCGCATTTCACACCTCGGATCGCTTCAATCTCTTGTTTCGTTACTGGCTGCTTATAAGCAATGATCGATAAAGTCTCAAGCATTACATCCGTAAGCCTTGGTTTCTTTGGATGATTCACAATTCTTATCAATGATCCATAATATTCTGTTTTGGTACAAAGCTGATAAGCATCATCCAGTTCCAATAACCGGATTCCTCTCTCTTCTTTGTCATATTCTATCTGTAACAGTTTGATCAACTCATCAAACTGTTCATCATCTATCTCAAGTGCCTCCATCAGCTGCCGCCTTGTCACACTTGTTCCCATCGAAAATAAAATTCCTTCGATCGCTGCAAGTTTATTCTTCATAAATTCATTACTCCAGTGCCCGTATGAAAATATCATCTTCGATATTTTCCTGTTGAACGTAAATCTTTCCTGTCTTCATCAATTCAAGAACCGCCAGAAATGTGACGATCACTGCTTCTTTTGTCTCCTGTTCGTTTAGAAGGTCATAAAAGTTCACTTCTTTATATTGTATAATATAATTATACACTTCCGTGATCTTATCTTCTAATTTGATCTCTTCCTGCTTGATCTCCCCAAATTCGCTTCGGATCGGATCTAACTTATCCTGTCGTTTTCTCATTACAAACTGAAAAACTTCAGAAATCCTCTGTAAAGTTACCTCTGATAACATCTGCACAGGATCGATCTCTTCTCTGTATGCAAGTACTTGCGGTGGAATATCTGGTGATCTAAAAAAACTCTTCTCTGCCGTCATCTCTCGTTCTTTCAACTGTAAAGAGGCATATTTATAAATCTTATATTCAATCAGTCTTCTTACAAGTTCTTCTCTCGGATCTCCTTCTTCTTCCTCTTCTTCCTTCACTGGAAGCAACATCTTCGCCTTGATCTTTAATAATGTGGCTGCCATAACGAGAAAATCACTCATCACATCAAGATCTTCCTCTTCCATAGAGCGGATATAATCAAGATACTGGCTTGTGATCTCAGAGATTGGAATATCATAAATATCCACTTTATTCTTCTCGATCAGATGCAACAGAAGATCTAATGGTCCTTCAAATGCATTTACCTTAATATCTATTCCCATAAATCAGTCTCTCTTCTTTAATTCAATGCATGAAATCTCTGGTTTATTAAACAATCTTAATTTGATGGAATGGTTTCCAAGTCCACGGCTTAAGATCATCGTTGTCTCTCCCTCATGAAACTCTCCTGCATCGTATTTTGGAAAAATCTGAAATTGCGGTGAGATCACACCTCCAAATTTCGGAATTCTTACCATTCCTCCATGGAAATGACCAGCTAAGACAAGATCACTGCCCCAATCTGCATATGTTTTTAAATAGTTTGGGTTATGTGCTAATAAAATATGAAAAATGTTTCCTGGAGAACTTCCTACCACAGATTCCATATGAGAAAGCGGCATGCGCGGTACATGAAATCTCTGATAATATTTCTTCTCAAGATCAAACGCAGTTAAAGAAATAAATCCAGTCTCTGACTGAATTACGATCGTTTCATTCGAAATGTGATGTATGTTATACTCTTTCAGACTATGAACATAATCTTTATAACGCACACCAAAGATTTCTTCATTCCTTGCAAGTTTCAATTCGTGGTTTCCATCCGCATAATAGATCGGATACTTTGCAGATAACTCTTTCATCAGTGCAAGCGGCACTTCCTCATTCGAAGATTCGCGGCTTATTACCATATCTCCTCCAACCAGGATCATATCCGGTCTGCATTCATCAATTCGTTCGATCAATTCCTGATTATTCTCTCCAAACTGTGCACAATGCAGATCTGTTAAAAACACGATCCGATATCCATCAAATGCTTCTGGAATCTTTTCTGACTCTATTTCGTAATATTCAACTGTCAATCTCTTATTTTCATAACTGCTTAAAAGCACTGCCACGGCAATCCCCACAACCAACAGCACTGCTATGATCCATATCCATAAAGGAATCATAAACACTCCTTCTCTCTGTTTCCCAATCCATCTTCTGATTCGTAAATGTCTTTTTCCTATTTTACTAGAATATAGCAAAAAAAAATCAACCCATAGCACAACATCTTTAGGAATATTGTACAAAAAAAGAGAATGTCCAGATTCTGACATCCTCTTTTTTCAATTATAATATTACTGTCTGGAAAGCAAGCCTTATTTTACGATTGCGAATCGTGCTTCCGAATATCAAGTGCTGGAAGCTCGGCCTTTTCCATGCAGATAGTTCCTGGAAGACACTCAGCGTCTTCTCCACCGAAGTTATATGTAACATGTCCTAAATTCTTCAGATTCTCGTTGGCAACTTCTCCAACTTTTACAATCTTGAATTCTTTACCGTCAATTACAAGTTTACATCCAGGAGTTACTTCTCCATCTACTGGATTTACATCGATGGAATAGCAGAAATCTTTCAGAGTATCTGGTGCGTTATCACCAAATGTAACGAAGATCCCTTCTTCTCTAAATGCGTCTACCATAGCTCCTTTTCCTTTAATCGTTACCTGATACATAATACTACTTTCCTTTCTCACTAATAATTATTTTTATTTTGCTGCATATAATCCAAAGCTTGCTAAGTAACCAACGATAACTCGAGGTACACCAGTGATAAATCTTGAGTACAGTACAGCTGGTACACCAACTTCTACTGTTTCAGGATCTGCTTCTGCAAGTCCAAGTCCTACTGGAACGAAGTCACAAGCACACTGTGTATTGATTGCAAATAATGCTGGAAGTGCAAGGCTTGGTTCAATGTTTCCTTTACCAATTTCTACACCGATCAATGTTCCGACGATCTGAGCAATTACAGCTCCAGGTCCAAGCAGACAACTTAAGAATGGAATAGAACAAATAAATCCTAAGATTACAAGTCCAATGATATTTCCACATAATGGCTGTAATAATTTAGCAAACCAGTTACCGAATCCAGATCCCTGAATGATACCGATCAGCAATGATACGAATCCCATGAATGGAATGATCGTATGAAGTACTGTGTTTGTAGATTCTTTCGCTGCACTATTGAAAGTAGCAACGACTTTACCAGCTCCCATACCAATTTTCTGGATAAAGCTTGATTTTGATGAGCTTCCCATTGTTTCAGATACTTTCTTATCTGCGCTGTATTTGAAGTCTTTTTCTTCTTTTGCAGGTGCTGCTTCTGAAATAGGTGCTGCAGATCCATCTGCCAATGCAATGTTATCATTTTTAACACCAGATACATAAATATCTTCTGTGATATATTTTGCCATTGGTCCAGATTTTCCAACTGGGTTGATATTGATCGTTGGAATTCTCTTCTGTGGATAAATTCCACAACGAAGTGTTCCACCACAGTCAATGATCACAAGGAAGATCTCTTCTTCTGGAACAGATGTCTTAAATCCGTTAACTGGGCGGCATCCTGTTAATTCTACGATTTTAGGTAAGATATCAGGTTCTGCTCCACCACCTGTGATATATAATAATACATCTTTTCCTCTTTAGGTTCTACTGTTAATGGACCACCAAATCCACCGCTTCCCTGTGTGATCGTAATCGCTCTATATTCTGACATAGTTTTCTCCTAATTATATTCGTAAATCCATCTTATTTCAATTCGTTACTTAATTCGATTCCCTGCTGTTTCATAACCATCTTTGTTGTAAAGTCTGTTACCCATCCTGAGAAGAAGTTCATAACAAGACCAACTAACATATAACGAAGACCTAATTCTGTCATATCAAATCCAGCTTTCTGAACACCCTGTGCAATTCCAAGGTAGATAAAGATTTCACCTGGGTTAATATGAGAGAAAATTCCACTGTTTGTATGGCAATGATAAGAAGCTGATGCATAATAGCTTGGTTTCATTCTTTCTGGAAGGAACTTACCCATTGATAATGCCATTGGGTTTCCTAACATAAATGCTGAAATAAATGGTAATACTCCATATGCAAGGATTACGTTTCCTGAACATAATTTAGCAAATTTATTAACTCTTTCCTGTCCAATCAGGGCGATGATCGTATTCATTAGGATTAACAGTAATAATACCTTTGGTACGATTCCTGACACCCAGCTTACAAATGTTTCTGCACCTGTATCAAATAATCCCATGAATCCTGATGCACCTTTAATAATGATATTCATATAATTCTCCTTTCATTTCAGGCTTTTTTCTTATTGACACCGTAAATCTTGTCTCCAATTCTTGTAAACAGACTCGGCTTTTCTAAGACTTCGCCTCCACTCATAATCGTGTTGTAATTTGAGGAAGCATTAAGCACTGCTCTTCTTAAGGATACACCGATCGTTGCACAATCATCTTTTTTAATCGTTCCAACATCAATTCCATTAAAGAAATCCCAGTTTTTAAATCGTGCAAGCATTGTAAATCCTCTCATAAAGCAACCATCTATGATCACTCCATCCTGATCGATCGCAAACATAACGATCGCACCTGCATGAAAACCGCCTTTTGCCTTTCCTATGGCAACCCGGCCTTTTTTTCGAAGTTTTGTATAAAATTTATTAAAACTTTTCATCTGCACCATCTGAAATAAAAACTGCAGACAAAATGCTGCAAGCATCGCCACAGCTATGACCATAAATGACATCGTCTTCCTCCTTTTCGTTTACTCAAATATATTATTTTCTTCTGCAATATAGAGAAGAAATTCTCTGTAGCTTTCCATTTTCTGGATCTTAGGAATGACATCCGGTTTCTTGCCAATCGACAAAATATCATCATATAATCGGACAAGTACTGTGTCATCTTCCATTGATTCAGGAATTCCCAGTAAAATAATGATCCGGATATTTCCGTATTTATCATCTTTTAACATATCTGGAAACACACCCATTGCCAATGTTAATTTTGACAGCATATTCTTTGTATGTGGAAACGCAATATTCTGGTCAAGAACCATGGTTGAATATTTTTCACGTTCTCTCACTCTCTGGGCAAATCCTGCATCAAGTTCTCCCTGATTGGTAAGTGCCCTTGCCATCCGATCAACGTTCTCATCATATGAACTTTCTTGATCCAGAACAAAAAATCTCGTTTCATCTAATAAATTCATAAACAAAGAATCTATTCCCTTTCGGATTGTTCGTCCTGCTTCAGAAAGGTATCTCATATTTTCAAATTTACGTTGAATATATTCTCTATCGAATACTTCATCCATAAAAACAACCGGGGTTTTCGTATCCATATGTAATTCTGTCGTCGTAACAATATAATCAAAATCATCTTTGCGATTTTCATCGAAGATACCATAGAAAAATTCAAATTCCGGTTCTACATCAAAGACTTTCTTTAACTGATTCTCGATCAGACGTCCGATGATCTTTCCAGATCCGCAAACGATCGCGATCTTGCATCGTTTCTCTTCTGGTTCCTGCTCTAACAAAAACACTCCAAAATAAGCAGCCAGAAATCCCATCTCATCTTCTGTCATCTCGATTCCTACGCGTTCTTCCAAAACACCTTTTGCAATCTCCGCCATCTTATAGGCTACACTGTATTTGTTCTTGAAATCATCAACCATCGGATTATAAATATGAAAGCCATATTTTAGTCGGTTGATCATAAAAAATACGTGATAGACAAAATCATCAAATAATTCATTTGCTACAACTGTTACATTAAGTTCTGCTTTGATCCGATCTAAAATTTCAATGATAAGATCTGCAACACCTTCCGAAATACTGATCTTTTGCTCGATCTCTGCTGTATTTGCCGGTGTTCTCATTCCTGCTACAGATATACTTAAAAACAATCGCTCTTCTTTGGATATCTTATATCCTTTGACCTGTTCAATTTCATTAAGGAACTCATCCACGATCATGTATGCTGAACTTCCGTACAGTTCTTCATATTTCGGCTCCAGCTTTTTGATCGTATGTCCACTTTCCATTCTCTGGATCATCACAACGAAGAATCTGTAAAAGAAACCAAATCCCAGTGCATCCATTGATAATCTTTCCTGAAAATCATATAGTTTTTCACGAATTATCTGTCCAAGTGGGAAGTTTAAATACAGTTGTTCATAGATATTCTCTAAGATGAACAGGCGAATCTTATACTCATCACCACAAAGAGCCAGTCCTGTATTGGCTTTCCCTTTAATCTTCAGGTCGTATTTCTCAATCGCCTTTCTTAATCGGTTCAGATCACTGATCGTTGTTGTTCTGGCAACCTTCATCTCCTCAGAAAGATCATCCGTTAGATACGGTTCCTCGGCATGCATCAGCTGCCAGAACATATATGCCATTCTTGTATGACTGGAATTAAAAAGGTCTTCCTGTTTGTAAATCTTATTACGAATTTCTGTAAAACCTTTCGGTGCAAACACGATCAGTTTACATATTCCTTTGTTATTGCCGATACATGCGTATCCTCCAAGCAGGCAATTCAATTCCTTAATGTCATTGCGGATCGTTTTTTGCGACACATCAAGCTTTGCCGCGAGGCTTTCTACACTGCAAACAGATTGCATTTCGATATTCCTTAAAATAACTGCGATTCTGTTTTCATTGTTAAAAAGCTGTTTCATATTGATCCTCTTTTCTATTGATACAGGTTAATTGTTTTTAACCTCTTGTTTTTCCTCCTGCTACGTTCACTGTAACTCCATGAACATAAGAAGCTCTCTGACTTGCAAGATATACACACATATCTGCAACTTCTGATAATTTACCAGATCTTCCTAGTGGAATTGTAGATGTTTTAGAATATCCAGCTCTTAAGTCATCTACTGTGATTCCTCTTGTATATGCTAATGCTGATTCATAAGCAATTGTACGAAGTCCTGTAGCTTCCATGATTCCAGGTGCTACTCCGACAACTCTGACTCCCTGTTTTCCAAGTTCTTTTGCCCAAGATCTTGTTAAAGAGTTTACAGCGTTCTTTGTTGCTGCGTAAACGCTCTGTCCTTCAGATCCTTCCAGACCACTTTCAGAAGACATGTTAATGATAACTCCTTCACCTTTTTCAACAAGCACACGTCCAACAGCCTGTGCACAGAAGAATACACCTTTTAAGTTTACGTTGCAAACTTTATCCCATACTGCTTCATCTAATTCATACTGTCCTTTTGGATCTTTTGGATCTACTAACAAACGAGGGATGTTAATTCCGGCATTGTTTACTAATACGTCGATCGTTCCGAATGTTTCTTTGGCTTTTTCTACCATTGCTTCAACATCTGCTACTTTTGTAACATCTGTTTTCACATACAGTAATTTTCCTGCTGCTTCGTCCATCTCTGGTGCTTCAGGTGCCATATCAGAAATGACTACGTTAGATCCTGCATTTAAGAATCCCTGTGCAACTGCTTTTCCGATTCCAGATGCTCCACCAGTTACGATGACTGTTTTTCCTTCAAGATTTAACCAAGATTCGCTCATTATAATCCTCCTTTGAATCTGTGTTTCTTTGCTTCATGAGTTCATTATATAGAGCGTCAAGGGAAAATTTAATTCTTTCATTTTCCATCGTGAAGAAATTTTGTGGACTTATTACAAAAAATGGCTTAAAATCAAGAAATATTGAGTGGAAATTTTTTTAATCTGTGTCAAAAAATCTGCCTTATTTATTGTTTCTTGTGCCAGGATCTTTTCTTTATGGATCATAATATTACCTTTGCTATATTGAATCTCACCAATCTTCTGTCCTTTCTTCACTGGTGCTTTCACAGAATCTATCTTGATCTTTTTCACGATCTTTCCCTTCTGTGTTTTAATATCGATCAGATCAGCAGTCACCTTTTCTTGGCAAGATACTTCTGATCTCTGACCCTTTTGTACTGGAATCCTTCCGATTTCTTTTCTTGTAGTTTCGCTGTGTATCCGCTGGCAGTTTGAAAATCCATAGTCCAAAAGAGTTCTTGCATCTTTGATCCTTGCTTTAGAGCTTTCACACCCCATCACTACCGCAATCATATGAATCTTATTTCTTGTTGCAGTTGCACTTAGACAAAATCCTGCTTTCCCTGTACTTCCAGTCTTCATTCCTGTACATCCATGGTACTGGCGGATCAGTTTGTTTGTGTTACTTAAACCAAATTCTTTCTCACCTTTTTTCGTTTTATGTATGATCGTATCCATCCAGATCTTTGTATATTTAAAAACTTCTGGATATCTTTGTGCAAGTTCTCTCGTCATCAACACAATATCATATGCACTTGTCACATGTCCTTTTGCATCAAGCCCGCAGGCATTTTGAAATGTCGTATGTTTCATTCCAAGCTCTCTGGCTTTTTTGTTCATTCTTGATACGAACGCTTCCTCACTTCCGCAGACATGCTCTGCCAATGCAACAACTGCATCATTCGCACTTGAGATCACAACACATTTGATCAATGTTTGTACCTGCTGCTTCTCTCCTGTTTCTAAAAACACCTGAGAGCCGCCCATAGATGCTGCATGTTCACTGACTGTAACCGTATCTGTAAGTTTGATCTTACCTTGCTTTAAGTCTTCAAAAATAAGCAGCAAGGACATTATTTTCGTTACACTGGCTGGTGCAAGTTCTTTATCCTTATCTTTCGCAAATAAGATTTCCTTGCTTTCCTGTTCCATAACTACTGCTGATTTTGCTGAAAGATCAAGTACTGGTGCTGCTGTTTCTAAAAATCTTGCCTCTCTTGCCATAACTGGACAATAAAAGCTTTGAACGAATATTGCTGCAACGAGCAGTATCACTTTCCATTTCTGCATGCATCCACCTCAAACCTGTTTGTTATAGTTTAGTGGCAGATACTTAGATTTATACATAATTTCTTTGCAGTATATGTTTTTTAAAAAAAGGAAAACCAGAAATATCTTCTGATCATATCTCTGATTTTCCTTCATTTATCTTGTTTTCTTACCCCAACGATTCGCAGATCTCAACTTTTTATATTCATCATATGCTTGTTTTAAGATCTCTTTCTCATTAGGAAATTTCAATAAGTGGTAAGCCTCGTGAAATTTGTAATACCCTGAGTCTACAAAAAACTCTTCCTTCTGAGGTTTGAGTGATAGTTCTCGGATTCCATCAAGTACCAGTGTACACTCTTTATGATCTGTTCATGAAATGAATAGAAAGAATATTCACTTTTCCCTACATACTTGATAATTGATGCGTCCGCGTCTGTCTCTTCCTTTACCTCACGAAGTGCTGTCTGCTCGTGAGTCTCTCCTTGCTCAACAGTACCTTTCGGAAGTACCCAGCCATCATATCGGTTCTTATAACTTTTGTATAACAGCAAAATCTTTCCTCTAAATATTACGACACCACCACAGCTCGTTGCTTTTGTCACCAGTTACAACCTCCTGTCTCTTAAACGATCTTATTCGCCTAAGTATGTGTGTCTTTCTCTGACAAATATTATACATGGATTGTGAACTGATTTCAACTGCTATCTGTTTTACTCTTTTGAAAACATCAATCTAAAAATGCATGAAATACTTTATCTGCGATTGGTGCCGCAACTCGTCCTCCAGAATCTCCACCCTCTACAAGAACACTGACTACGATCTTCTTCCCGCCTCTTTCGGCACATCCGATAAACCATGCGTGGGAATCTTTCGCGCTGTTATATTCTGCTGATCCTGTCTTTCCATATACATTATAATGTGAAGAATAAGCTCTTGTTCCAGTTCCCTTTGTGACAACTTTTCTCAACATTTTCTTTAATGTCTCACATTCCGACGCCTCTAAAGGTTCTGATAGTTTTGATGCTTTTGTTTCCTTGATCACTCCACCGTCGATATTTTTGACATTCTCTACCAGATATGGCTGCATCACAACTCCATCATTGGCGATCGCAGACATGACCATCGCATTTTCAAGTGGTGTGATCAAAGTCTGACCTTGTCCGATCGAAGTGTGTGCCATCTCATTAATTCCTGATTTCTTATCAAGAACAAAACGACTGCTGTTTGCAAGAAGATTGATCGGAACTTTCGAATTATACATCAGATCTCCTGCAAGACTTGCGAGTTTTCCTTTGTTGATCTCTTCTGACATATGCACAAACGCACAGTTACAGGATTTCTCGATTGCCTGTTCAAGATTCACCGTTCCATGTGCTTCTCCTCCATAACAATGAATCTTTAAAGTTCCAACCGTTGTATATCCAGTACAATGGTATTTGAAATTCTTATATGTGTTTTTATGTTCTCTCATATATTCTAATGCCGTCACAACTTTAAATGTTGATCCTGGCGGATATAATCCTTGCGTTGCACGGTTTAACAACAAAGAATTCTTGCTTGTATTTAATTCTGTCCAGTTTTCTTTGACGTAAGCTGGTCTGTAATCTGGTTTGGATACCATTGCGTAGATCTTTCCTGTCTCTGGATCCATCGCAACAACCGCTCCCTTTTGTCCCTGCAAGGCATAATATGCTGCTTTCTGAACTTTGGTATTTAATGTTGTGTATACATTATCCCCTATACTTTTCTCACCTTTTAAGCTGCTTGTGATCTGTGTCATCAAGTTTGCATCCGATTTTAACAGATCAAAGTTACATACAGATTCCAGTCCTGACTTTCCTTTATCGTTATATCCTACAACATGTGCAAACATTCTGCCATTAAGGATAATCTCTGATCTCTGATCCATTTTCAGTAAGTGTCTGTGCCAGCACTTTTCCATCACTACTGATGA
>ENA-OQHF01000511-OQHF01000511.1-human-gut-metagenome-genome-assembly--contig:-NODE-511-length-23644-cov-3.008675_pt1 | contig 23644 bp, 26 predicted proteins | sample MGYA00242559_ERZ504709 | MGnify/ENA primary metagenome ERZ504709 (study PRJEB26092, sample SAMD00036203) | human gut metagenome | host: Homo sapiens | study: EMG produced TPA metagenomics assembly of... | reverse complement strand
TGATGATCAGGGTTGCCTCCGGCGCTGCTCCGGTAAAAATTTTCCCGGGTACCATATTTCCGGCAGCAATACCTGCCAGTGCCGTGCCATGGCCGTTGGTATCTCTGGATGGCACGATGGCAAACGGATCCTCGGAATCCAGTGCCCGGTCAATATCCTTTTTCCGGAATAATTTGCCATATGGAACTTCTGTATCTGTTATATCATCCCCTCTTCCGGCAAATTATCTGCATCTCCATTTTCAGCTTCCGATTCCCGCCCAGACTGATTTTGTTCTTCATCTTCTATGGACTGATCCCATAAATAAGCGATTCTGGAGCCGCCTGCATTTCGAAACACTTCATTCTGATAATCAATCCCCGAATCGATCACCGCCACCGCAGTACCTTTTCCACGCAGCTTCAGATAAGGGTGATCGTGCAGCCTATTGATCCCTGATTCCCCTGCTGCCTCCATATCCATGTAGGTATAGCATTTCGGGATTGAATTATAGGAGATTCCCGTAACCTCGATCTCTCCCATACTTTCCAGCGGAACATAAAGAACACCGAAAATTTCATTGATTGCCTGAAAAGATGTCCCCGGGAAAAGTTCCATAGTATCCTGGACATTCTGCATATATTTCACGATAAAATCCCCGAAGCGCTGACTCTGTGCCGGATTTTCCGTCTGCGCTCCGGGGATCTTATCCTCTGTTTTCATATTTGGTTCAAAATCTTCTTTTCTGAGCATGACAGGCCTGCTTTCGCCTTTTTCATAGATGTATGCAGCGAAAACCTGTCCTTATACCACTATTGTCCAACTTTTTCCTGATACATGGGACTTCCCTGATCCGTTTAAACACTGCTCTTGCTATCTCTTTTTTTCCTGATCCGTATCAGCAGCACGATCCCCGCAATCCCTGTAAAAATACTGATAAACTGGGAAGTCGACAAAATTCCCACACTTCCACGGATAATATCCCCACGGAAAAACTCGATCACAAACCGTCCAATGCTATAAAAGATCAGATAACAGGCAGTGACCTGACCATCTTCTTTTTTTGTTCCGTGCGATCAGCAACAACAAAAGAAAATGCAGAAAATCCAGTCCGCTAGAATACAACTGCGTCGGGATCAGCGCCACGTGATTGGGCGCATATTCGGAATTCTGAAATATCACAGAAAAAACACTCTCTGTCTCTTTTCCATAACAGCAGCCCGCCAGGAAACATCCGATCCGTCCAAATCCCTGGGCCAGTGCCACAGATGGCAGGATCACATCCGCGTATTTAAAAAATACAAGCTTTCTGATCCTGCAATACAGAAGCCCCGTCAGTATCCCGCCGATGATACCGCCAAACACCACAAAACCGGAGCTTAAAGTTTCCATTATAAATCCCGGATCCTGAACAATTGATTTCCACTCTGTGATCCAGAAGAGAAGCTTTGCACAGAAAAATCCCCCCACCAGGCACCACAGGATCATTGGAAAGATCTGTTCACTGTCAAGCTTCTGTTTTCCGGCTCTGTATTCTGCAGTCAGGCAGCCTGCCAAAATTCCAATGGCGATCATCAGACCATAACCGTATACCGTAAATGGCCCGATGGTAAGAAGTTCATTTTTCATCGGTTTCCTCCTGTTATCTCATTCTTATTTCCGTCATGATCTTCGCTCCCGTATGCGGACAGAAAACACTCCAGCAATGTAGCATTGGCCCGGTCATTCAAGGCGCTGTTTCCAGATTCTGCTACATCACATTCACCACAGATATCCACGCCCAGGATTCCCTCTGCACATATTTCTCTGACTCTCTTCAGACATTCCAGCATCGTATTCAGGCGCATATCCCCCTGGCTCCAGTTCGTGTCCGCATCATCCTTGCAGAGAACATCTTTATCCACAGAAATGTACAGCGGCAGCTTTCCCACATGCTTGCTTACAAACGCACACACCTGCGCCTCTTCCATTTCCAGAAGCTTCTCTCTGCTCAAGAATTCCACCTTTTCCTGAATCTCCGATTCCACTCTGGAAAAAGCTTCCTCATCCGGGCCGATCAGGATCACCCTCTTAAGCAATGGAAGTTTCATAACAGAATCGTAGATCCATCCTCCGCAGGAAAGCAGACCTCCGAATGCCGGCGGCTGCATATCCGTGTGATTGTCAAATACAAGAAGCGAGAAAGGCTCCGATATCTTTTCCAGCCAGATCCTTGTCATATAGTGATAGTTTCCGGAATCAATAAAATGGATTCCTCCGGAAGAATAAGGGGCAATACGGCTGCGAATGGCATTCATCGCATCCTCATCACAGTAGCAGTTGGTTCCGGGAATGTCCCTGGCCTCCACCCGGGATACTTCTTTTCCCCTCCAGAACTGCTGATCCTCATATATTCCGGAAAAATCCATCATCAGTATCTTTATATTTTTATCTGTATTTTTCATGTGCACATCTTACCACGGAATGACAGATGATGCAAGAGAAGGGTCAGTCCTTCCACTCTTCCAGATCTTCATCGGAACCATCCAGAAGGTTCTTCAGGCTGCCGGTTTCCGCCTGGTCTTTGCCTACAGCCCAGAGCTTCATCTCCACATTCTCCGGTTCTTTTTCCCAGCAGGAATTCTCCTGCTTTTGCTCTTCTTCCGGTTCTGTGGATTCTTCTGTCTCTTTTCTGTCCGCAGAATATCCGTCTGTGTCTGTTGGATATTCTGTTTCATTCCCGCTCTGCTGCTCACCTGGCGCATTTCATCCTGGGTTTTTGTATCATTTGGCACATCCATATCTGCCGTTTCATTTACAGCATCTGAACTGTCTGCACCAGAATCTTCCTTCTCTGTCTCTGCTTTTTTTGCAATCTTACGAAGCCCCAGCTTCATAATAATATAGAATACGATATCCGCAGCTCCGTCACACACCAGCACCCAGCCGGAAAAGATCAGCATAGTCATGATCTTCGGAAATCTTCCAAACAGCATCACGATTCCAAGTGCAACGAAAACAAGACTTCCGATCAGAAGCACGCTCCATGCGCCGTTTCCTCCTTTTTTCAGAAGGAAGGCTCCTTTAAACTTCCACAGACTGTCAACCAGTACAAATGCGCTGAGCATCCATGGAAGCAGTTTGATCACGATGGACGGTGTCATAAAAAGAAACACCCCCAGCACAAAAACAACCACACCACTTAGAAGATCCATGATCGTAGCTTTCGCTTTTTCCACGTATGTAAATATAGATATGATAAATGCCAGCTCCGATGAGGATCAGCCCGAATACTACTTTGCAGATCACGTCCACCGTCTGCGTGGGGATCAGGATCAGGCAAAGTCCAAGCAGTATATAAAATACTGAGGAGATGATCTCACCCTTTAGAATGTTGTTGATTTTTTCACCCATGTTCCTTCATACCTCCTCTGTTATTCCAACAGTATAGCTCTTTTCCACTGGTCAGTCCACCCTGAACCGTCAAAAAAATTTCTTTTTTTCAGAAAAATTTTCTTATAATTCAATACAGCCCGAAGGACTTTTCCGGCGTCATTTCGCCTTGTTCCTTCAGGCTGTATTTTACTTTTTATGTTTCTTCTTTTTTGTCATAAGACCACCGATCCGTCCGGTTTCTTTTGCAGAAAGGCTTTTCCACCCGTCTTTGATCACTTTATCCAGAACTCCCATCTCATCGGCAATCTCGTATTTCAGTTTTTCCGCCTGGGAAAGCTTTCCCTCAAGATATGCCTTTACTTCTTTCTCCCTGTTCATCTTCCACACTCCTCATCTTTTTTATGGAGTATGAACAATTTTCGGAGAAATTATGCATTCTGAAAAATATATCCGTCATTTACAGATACTGTCATTTTTAATCCGGGATAATGATCGCTGCAATGATATACGCCAGGATTCCGGCTCCGCCCATCAGCGTAATGATCACCCATACCAGCCTGACAAGAGTCGGATCGATATCAAAGTATTCTGCAATTCCGCCACAGACACCACATAACATACGGTTTACTGATGATTTGTAAAGTTTTTTGTTGCTCATAATGCTTTCTCCTTTAATCTTCTTCAAATTCAACCTGAACGTTTCCCATTCCGCAATCCAGTTTTATATTTTTCACAGCACCTTCATTTGTGATCTGTTTATTTCCGGAAGTGATGGAGGTTTCTAGAGAATCATCCACCTCCAGATTTCCAAGACCACATTTCAGCTCATAATTATAATCAGCTGCTTTTCCTGTAAGTGTAAGCTCCATATCTCCCATACCACAGCTTCCTTTTAAATTCTCCACCTGAAGTTCACTGATGTCAGCAGTTCCCACTCCGACTGTAAAATCTGCTTCCTTTATATCCAGGCTGCTGGAATTTTCAATGGTTCCGGCTCCCACATTTACTTCCATCTGCTCCGCTTTAAAATCACCATCCAGTTCGATGGTTCCGGCTCCCATCTGAAGTTTTATCTTCTGAAAGCTTAAGTTTTCCGGGCAAAAGATTTCCACGGAACGGTTTCTCACTTTTTGATTGCTTGCAATTCTCAGACTACCGTTGTTATTGCTGATCTGAATGCGATTGTGATCCTTCCCTGAAACTTTCACCTGGACTTTATCCTCATTCCATGTTTCAAAACCAGTTCTTCGTATCTCAGATCACAGAAAAGGTCTGACACAGCCGAGGCCTCATATACTTCGTATATGCGGAACTGTCTGCACTGTCTGCCAGAATGCCTTTCTCAGTTACCGCTCTCTCTGCATCTGCCTGAAAATCATCCTCCTGCTCATCCATATCTTCTTCGGAGTCTTCCACTTCCCAGCTGTCTTCATGATCCAGAACACGAAGCACCTGCGTGATTCCATGATCCAGCACACTCACATCTCCCATAGTCGCTCCCATGGCAGCTCCGCCGGCAGTAAGTCCCAGGCCTGCCACACCGAATACTGCTGCAAGGATCAGGATTACCTTCAGAAAACGTTTCATACTTTTCCCGCCTTTCTTCCATTCAGGAGATTGCTGCAGAATCCCGTAAATTTCCGCAGGATCGCCGGCAGTATCTTACCTGTAAACCACACCGTCAGTAACAGTAGCAAAAGTCCAAGTGCCATCATCAGGCATCCGATACCGATAGTCAGGATCCCGGCCGGCGGAAGAGACACCGCCATGGCAATTCCAACAACAATACACGCAGCTGCACCGATCACAAGGATGATCGATCCTACTCCTGCAAAAAATGTCAGCAGGAAAGGCAACAATGCCAGTGTCACCAAAATCCCCAGTACTCCGCCAAATAATCCTTTTATCAGAGGAGCCGCAAAAACAAGAACGATAAGCGCAAGAATGATCCCTGCCTTATTCTGCTTTTTCTCTGCGTGATAGCCGCGCTGGGCACGTCTTTTCCTGCGGTCTTCAAAATTTTCTTTGCTTCCCGTATCACGATGGGACCCTCCCTGTCCATTTCCGTATACGGTTACTTCTGTATAATGGTCCGGCATTTCCCCGTTCTCTTTCACACGGGTATCCTGATATCCGTTCTCTGTGTATTCCCCGTAATCTTCACTGTTCTCCTGAAGATCTGCCTTAATGATCGCAGCAACCTTCCCCGGATTTCCCAGTTCCCGGATCACTTCTCCTTCATTCTCAGGACCTGCATCATCAAAATATCCTTCATAATATTCCAGTGCTTCCTGTCTCTCTGCCTCTGAAATATCGGAAAGCAGCCGTTCAAGCTGTTCCATAAACTGCTTTCTGTTCATAATCAACTCCCTCCTCAAACATCCTGGTGATCTTGGATGAATAGATCTCCCATTCACTTCTGTAAAGATTCAGCTGCGCTGCGCCCTTATCTGTCAGCTTATAATATTTCCGGTTTCTTCCTGCATATTCCATATTGTAGGCTTCCAGACATTCATCCTTCTGAAGCCTGCGAAGGACCGGATACAGCGTAGATTCTGAAACCTCCAGAACACTTCGCACATCCTGGGTGATCTTGTACCCGTAGGTACCGTCCTTCTCTCTGGAAATAACAGCCAGGACGATCGCATCCAGGAGGGCTGCTCCTGTATTAAATACCATCTGCTCACCTCTCTATGACCTGTAAAACGGACCTTCACATTCCGTCTTACTACATGCTGATGAACGCGATCACTTCACGATCCAACGCTCACATGATAAGTCATGTAATATTGTTCTGTGAATAATACTATATATCGTATAATATAGTTTTGTCAATAGTATTTAGAAAAATCCCTCTATACTTTATAATATTTTTCGGAAACCACTCTTTTCACACAATATCCGAGAGAGTCAAGTTTATATTATGGAGGAAATTATGACAGATTCAGATAAAATACAGACATTACCGCTTCCTTTTCTGGAGCGTATGAAAGAAATGCTGGGAGATGATTATGATGCTTTCCTGAAAAGCTACAAAAATCCCCGCACCTACGGTCTACGTGTAAACACCGCCAAGCTCTCCTGCCAGGATTTTCAGGCGCTTTCCCCTTTCCCTATCCGGCCGATCCCGTGGATCAATACCGGATACTTCTACGAGGAGGAAAGCCGCCCTGCACGATGTCCTTACTACCAGGCGGGCCTTTATTATCTCCAGGAACCAAGTGCCATGACACCGGCTTCCAGGCTTCCCATCGAACCTGGAGATTTTGTCCTGGACCTCTGCGCAGCTCCCGGAGGAAAAGCCACTGCCCTGGGTGCAGCCTTAAATGACACCGGATTTCTCCTTGCCAACGATATCAGTACTTCCAGAGCCAGAGCCCTTCTTAGGAATCTGGAGCTTTTTGGTGTGAAAAATATGCTCGTCACCGATGAAAAGCCCGCCAAACTTGCCCAGCGTTTTCCCGCTTTCTTCAATAAAATCCTTCTGGACGCTCCATGCTCCGGGGAAGGCATGTTCCGAAAAGAGGAAGCCCTTGCCCGCGACTGGACACCGGAAAAATCCGCAGAGCTTTCTGATATCCAGAAAGACCTGGTCTTAAAAGCTGCCGATATGCTCCGTCCGGGCGGAATGCTGCTTTATTCCACCTGCACTTTTTCCCCATGTGAAGACGAAGAAGTGGCAGCCTATCTTCTCAGACAACGCCCGGATATGGAACTTATGGAAATGCCAGGATATGAAGGCTTCTCCGGCGGCCGACCGGAATATGCCGGCACAGCAGACACTTCCGATTCCGAAATTGCATTAAACTTAAATACATTTAATCCGGAAGAACTTCAAAAATGCGTCCGAATCTTTCCACACAAAATGGATGGTGAAGGCCATTTTCTCGCCCTGTTCCGCAAAAAAAGGCGACTCTCTTCCACCTGTTTTCCGCTTTTCCGCAAAAGGACCGGACAAAAACACCCGGAAATGGCTGGAGGAATTTTTCTCTGAAATTGGCCTGAAAACCATCGGCGGTCAGGAATTTGACTGGAACCGTGTGGAGGTCCGCAAAGATAAAGTATACTATCAGCTGCCCTTCCCGCTGGATCTCCGAGGAATCTCCTTTCTTCGAAACGGCCTCTATCTAGGTGATCTGAAGAAAAACCGTTTTGAGCCGTCTCAGCCTCTGGCGCTGGCTCTTCACAAAGGAGATGTGGAAGCAGTTATCTCCCTGCCGGTTTCCGACGAGCGGCTTACCCGTTATCTTAAAGGCGAAACTCTTATGATCGAGCCGGAAGAGGCCGCACACCAAAAAGGCTGGCATCTTCTCTGCGTGGACGGTTATCCTCTCGGCTTCGGAAAGCTTGTAAACGGGATCCTGAAAAACAAATATCCTGCAGGCTGGAGAGTATAACCTCTCCGCCGCAGGATATCTGCCCACATTAACATATCTTTTCATTTCAGATCAGAGACTGAACGCTTCTCCAAGAGTAAACGAATAAATATACCGTTCCTTCACCTTCCGGCCTGTCATCCGTTCCAATGCCTGGGCGTAATCCTCCAGCTGTACATGATAACGGTCGATCAGCTTCTTTTCTTCTCCACGTCTCACAAAGTCCGTTTTATAGTCCACCAGAACGATTTCTTCATCCTCTATAAAATACGCATCAATGATTCCCTGTACCAGAACATTTCCTCACACTGCCACTTCGGATCAAGCTCCAAAGCTTTTCTTGCGATCACAAAAGGCTGCTCCCGGAACAGAAGTCTCTTCTCTGAAGCTGCTTTCATCCGCTGTCCGAGGGGTGTTTCCACAAAATTCCAGATATCTTTTACCCGGACCGACTCAGCCTCTTTTCTTTCCATCTTCCTGGCGTCAACCCATTCTCTCAGCTGTCTGCGGATCTCATCCCTGTTTGCTGTCTTCTGATAGTCCAGGCATTCCATTACACGATGATAAGCCGTTCCACGAAGTGCCCCTGTATACCCTTCCTCTTTCTTCTCCTCGATAAATCGGGGAACCAGCGGCTGGATCTCTTCTTCCATCTCATAATCCACCGTTTCTTCCAGATCCTGCTCACTGTGGTAGCTTCGCTTTTTCAGTTCTGATACACTCACCTTCACAGGAAGATCTTCCAGATATTGATAGGGATATACAAAGGAAAAACGTCTCTGGATCTCCTCCCGGATCTCACTGTCAAAACTCTGCCCGGATTCCAGTTCTCCAGTGTTTCCTTCTTCATTTCCCGCTCTGCCTGTTCCATAACCTCACTTTCTGTCAGTTCCCGTGCTGTGACTCTTGTAACTATGAATTCTGCCGGATCTTTGTACAGAGGATTTGCGGTATTCATAAAGATGCCATATTCATGAAATAATGGTGCCATGCAGCGATGTCTTACCAGTGCCGGAAGCACATAATCCCAGTAAGTCTTTCCGCAAAGCCTTCTTCCCAGAGAAAGCAATGGTTCCTCACTGTCCCTTAATGCGGACAATTCTTCCAATTCCGGACGCAAGGCTCCAATAGTTCCACTGAGGATCAGTTTTTCCTTTGCACGTGTAAGTGCTACATAAAGTACCCTCAGCTCCTCTCCGAGGCTTTCCATCAGGAGCGTTCTCCGTATGATCTGCTTGCACAGGGATGGAGCGATGATCCTCTTCTCCGGCAGGATCGCATCCGCACCGATCCCCAGCTCCGGATGGATCAGGATACTTGCGTTCATATCCCGGAAATTAAAGCGTTTTCCCATTCCTGCTGCAAACACTACCGGAAACTCCAGTCCCTTACTCTTGTGGATCGTCATGATCTGTACCGCACTTTCCCCGGTTCCGGAAAGATTTACCTCCCCGTAATCCACCTGATACTGCTGAAGCTTCTGGATATATCTTACAAAATTAAAAAGGCCTCGATAGCTTGTCTTCTCATATTCCATTGCTTTTTCCACAAGCATGTTCAGGTTTGCATTCCTCTGTTCACCATTTGGCATTGCCTTTGCATGGTCTCCATATCCGGTGCGTGCAAGTACCTCCAGGATCAGCTGATGGACCGGCGTGTAAGCCGCCTTGTCACGAAGTGCATTCATAGTGTCCATAAAACAGGACAGCTTCTCTCCGAGGATTTTTTTGTTTTCCTCAAAGCTCCCATGCTCTCTGTAATCCTCCACAAACCTGCACACACATTCATAGATCATTCCTTCCGGATATGCGATCCGAAGCTCAGCCAGCTCTTCTGTGGTACATCCAACGATCGGTGAACGCAGTACGCCGGTCATGGGAATATCCTGCAGCGGATTATCCAGGATCCGGAGATAATTCAGCAGTGTCACAACCTCTGTTGCAGAAAAATATCCGGTTCTGGATGCCGTATATACCGGTATCCCTCTTGCACTCAATACCTCCCCAAAGGTTTCTGCCCAGCCTGAAGCAGACCGGAGCAGAATCACGATATCTCCATATTGAAGAGGTCGATACTCTCCAGTTTCCTTATCCAGCACCCGTTCATGCCCTACCATAGATCGGATCCTTCCTGCAATGGCTAGGGCCTCCAGCTCTCTCTCATTCTCCGTTACTTCTTCATCCTCATCTTCCAGCAGCGGACTGTATTTATCCACAAGAAGGATCTCTGTTTTTACAAATTCCTGATCCTGGCCTTCCGGAAAAGAAGCTCCGGGATACAGAGCTGCCGCCTCGTCGTAGGCAATTCCTCCCAGATCTTCCCCCATGATCTGCCGGAAAATAAAGTTGACACTTTCAAGAACTTCCGGTCTGCTTCGGAAATTTTTATGCAGGTCGATCCGCTGTTCCTGACTGTCTTCCAGCGAATAGCTCTTATATTTTTCCATGAACAGTTCCGGACGGGCCAGACGAAAACGGTAGATGCTCTGCTTTACATCTCCTACCATAAAGATATTTTTACGTTCATTGACCCAGCCGGAAACTGTCTGCATCAGGATCTCCTGGACCAGATTACTGTCCTGATACTCATCCAGCAGAACCTCATCATATTTTTCAGAAAGCTCTCTTGCCGCCTGGCTGGGCACATAGTTTTCTCCTTCCTTTTTCAGAAGGATATCCAGGGCAAAATGTTCCATATCCGAAAAATCCAGAACATTTTTTTCACGCTTCTTTGCCTGGAAACGTTCTGCAAAATCCTTTGTCAGCTTTACCAGCATCTCCAGCGGTGGTGCAGATGCTTCTGTCAGTTCCGTCAGCTCAGCCAGATTTCCGTAAAAATATCGGATTCCCAGTTCCTTCAGATTATCTTTTGCATCTTCGCGAAGAGCTTTTACCAGATTTTTCAGCTGCTCCGATACTCCCTCCATTTTTTTTGAGGAAAGTCTTGCAAACTTCAAATTCCGGAGATTTTTGCGCTATCTCATCATAATCCCTTTTAACGGACAGTTGTTTTAACTGCCGGATCAGTATCATATCTTTTTCCAGAGCCTCCAGATAAAGCTCCGGTCCATCCTGGAGCTGACAGGTCTTCATTGCGGTTTCTGTAAGTCTCTTCCGCTTCTTTCAGTGCGCAGTCTCGCAAGCCTCCCACAGATATCGGACATCGCGTTTCCCTCAAGACCTTTTTCCGGATCCAGATGATAATTCTCCACACAGCTGTCCAGCCATTTTTCGGGCCATGGATTACTCATCGCAGCATTATAAAGCTCCAGCACATGTTCCTTCAGTCCTTCATCCGTTTTTCCTGGCGCATAGCATTCCACAAATGCAGTAAAATCTGCCTCTCTTTCTGCATAATGATCTTCAAAAAGCTCCTTCAGCACATCTTCCTGCAAAAGCTTCAGTTCACCCTCATCTGCAGTCCGGTAACCCGGATCCAGTCCGATCAGATGAAAATAATTTCGGATCACATAGGCGCAAAAGCCGTCAATGGTAGTGATCTGTGCCGTATGGATCAACGTCATCTGTCTCTGCAGATGCTCATTATCCGGATCTTCAGCCAGTGCCTGATCCAGTCCACGTTCGATACGTTCCCTCATCTCTCCCGCTGCCGCCCTTGTAAATGTCATGATCAGAAGACGGTCAATGTCCACCGGTTTCAAAGGGTCCATGATCTTACTTAAGATCCTCTGCACCAGCACTGCAGTTTTACCGGAACCGGCTGCTGCGCTGACCAGAATATTCCGGTCCCGGAGCGTGATGACCTTTTTCTGCTCTTCAGTCCATTTCACTGCCATTCTCTTCCTCTCCCTTCATGATCTTTTTCCACAGTGCATCTTCTCCGATGGACGACAGTCTGTGAAACTCATATCCCGGTATCTTCCTGTCAAAGCCGCACACAGTAAGATACGGACAGTATGTGCAGGCATTCTTTTTTCCAAGTTCATAGGGTTCCACTGCCGCATTTCCATCCAGGATCGATTCCCGGATGTCACAGATCTTTCTCCGCACATACGCTCCCAGCACATCAAACTGCTTCCTGGATGCAACAGAAGATCTTTTGCTGAAGCTTCCGTCCCGGTTCAGGGACACCGGTATGGAGGCCATAGTGCTGTCGATTTTGGTACTCATATTATCATCTGCCTGTACAAGCCCGTTCATTTTCATTTTCTTCAGCATCTGCTCATTGATGCTTTCCATATCCGCATGGATCTTCTCCTGTATCATAGGATCCTTCACATTATAATAAAACACACCGGCCGGAACGATCTCGCGATCCGGATACTTCCTTTTTTCCACCTGTAATGCTCCATCCAGATAGACCATCAGCTGAAGCTGAAGGCCATGATACAACGCCAGCAGATCAAACGAAGTATTTCCGGTTTTATAATCGATCACCTTCACATAGACCCGGTTGTTCTCCGGCTCTTCCATGATATCCACACGGTCGATCCTTCCGCCCTGAAACCTCACCTCAAAACCTTCCGGCCGGAATGCTCCATGCTTCAGCTGTTCCTGCAAAGCCCACACGGTACGCCGCAAAATACGTCTGGTCCGTTCGAGCATATATTCATTTCTCGCACTGCTTTTAAGGATCGTATTTCCGTAATCTGCGGAAACCTGATCCAGACAGCTGTCTATGATACGGTTTCGCTCTTCCTCCGTAAGCTCTGCCCAGTCCAGTCCCTCTTTTCGGACTTCCGCCGCAAATTTTTCCAGTGCCATATGCATGACATTTCCCATATCCATAGCCCGGAACTCATACTCTGCACGTTCTGTAATCTTCAGTCCATACTGCAGAAAATGTGCAAATGCACAGGCCGCAAAACGCTCCAGCCGGGTAGCGCTGTACGGAGAAATTTCTCCATAGAGAATCTTTGCCACTGTTTTTCCGATCTGTCTGACGGTCGTTCTGAAAAAGATGCCTCTGTAAGTTTTTTACAAGGATCCTGTATTCCGGGCTCTGAAGATACCAGCTGTACAGCTCCTGGAAGACCGCATTATCCTGGTAAGCTTCTCCTGCAAGCCCTCTCAGGAAATAATCCAGGCTGATTCCCGGAAGCTCCAGTAATTCCATAGGTTCCTGCATATCTCCGCACTGCCGGATCTCCATTTCCGGAAACATCTCCCGGATATTACTGACAAGAAAAGCCGGACTCAGGGCTTTTCCCTGGCTGTCAGACTGACAGAAGGACAGACAGAGCAGTTCTCTTGGCTTGGTCATGTTCAGATACAGATAAAACCGCTGCATGTTCATCAGTTCCTTTGGCCCCGGTGCAAGCTGGATTCCCTGATCTTTAAAAAATTCTCTGTCAATCTCCGTGAGCATTCCTCCGCCGAATGTATTCTTCGGAATATTCCCTTCATTTACTCCCACAAAAAACAGTGCACGGATATCCTTCAGCCTGGTTCTCTCCATATCTCCCACAAGTACCTGGTCCATACTTGGCGGGATCAGCGCCACCTTGGCCTGGTTCAGTCCTGTTTCCAGAAGCTGACGGAAATCCTGGCGGTTCACGGTTTCCTCTCCAAGGATCTCCACCATATTATCCAGAAGTTCCATAACAATTCCGTAAATCTGGGCATATTCCTTTTCCATGGCCTTGTCGCCCTGTTCCTTGAATTTCAGTTCCTGATGCTTCAGTTTCTGCTGCACCTGGCTCCGCACTGCAAACTCGTAGAGAAAAGTACAGTATTCCCGCACCGTCTTTTTCCCACCTTTAAAGCTTAGCGCAAGCTCTCTGGTCTCATCTGCGAACCGCTGCCGGATCTCATTAAGCCTCTGAATGCTTTCCGGCGGCATTCCCCGGTAAATACGCACCCACACTTCATCCCATTTCTTAAATCCACGGATACCAAGAGCTAGCACATAATTCTCCAGAAGGTCTGCTTCCTCCCTGGTCACACAGGACATTCCGCAGCGGAGATACCGGAATACACTTTCATAGGAAAAATCCTGCACTGCCATCTCAAGTGCTGCCCGGAAATATTCTACAAACGGATTCATCAGGACCGTATGCTTCTCATCAATGAAATACGGGATTCCTGCTGCTGTAAATACCTGCTTTGCAAGATTGCCATACTCCTCCAGATTACCTGTGATCACGGCGATCTCACCGTAACGGCAGCCCTTTTCCCTTACAAGTCTGGCGATCCGGCGGGCAGCTTCTTCCATTTCCTTCTGCGGGTTCACTGCCGAAAACATGCAGATCTCATCCTGCGCTTTTTTTGTATATATTTTTTTCGGTAACGGAAAAATATTTTTTTTCAAGGAAATGGAGGGCAGGTGCCTGGGAAAAGCGGGATTTTCCCACATCCTTCAAAAGAACCGGCGTCTCGATCTCCCTGGTCAGCTCCGAAAGCCCGTGGATCATCTGACGGCTCATATAAAAAAGCTGATAAGGTTTTCCTCTCATGCTCAGATTCTCATCCGCATCCATAGTCACCGTTACCATCACCTTTTCACAGACAGCAAGAAGTTCTCCCACAACACGCATCTGAATAGGAGTAAAACCGGTGTAACCATCCAGAAGAAGTACACTGTTTTTCATTTTTTCAGAAAACGGAAGAGCTTTTTCCAGCGCATCCATTACTTCTTCTCCCGTCATATAATGATCCTTCAGATATCCGGTAAATGCCTGGTAAAGAACAGCTACGTCTTTCAGCTTCATCTGAAGTAACGCTCTGTCACCGGAATCCTCGATCATCTCCTGAATCTCACTGTCCCGGATATCGTACTGCATAAACTCCGACAGGATAGACTTCACTTCATCCAGGTATCCTGCTTTACGCATCTGACCTCCCAGATAGGAAAGCTCCTTTCCATGCTGCTGTACCATCTTCTGCAGCACCATACTCTTACCGGTTTCTTCCAGAAGGGTGCGGCTGTCTCCTCCAACTTCCTCCAGAACACGGTATGCAAGACGCTCAAAGCTCAGGATATCAATATTCAGGATTCCTTTGCCCGGACTCATCTCCACCAGTGTCTTCTGGGTCTGCATGGTAAACTGCTCCGGCACGATCACATAAAAAAGCTTCTCAGGATGCAGCCCCGCCTGTTCTATTATATTCTGATAAGCATAACAGGATTTTCCGCTTCCGGAACTTCCTATGATAAACTGTAATGACATCTTCATCCTCCCGATCACTTGCAGATTTTCAGTCATTCCGGCGCCCTCCTGCGCCTGAAGTATTCCTATCATACCACAAATTCTGCTCCTATAGAACGGTAGTTCTCCATATTCTGAAATATCTGCCTGCTCTTTTCCTTATTTTTCCGGACACGGTATCGGATGGTCTGCGCACAGCTGTGGCATAAATCCTCCATCCCGATAATAAACTATACAAAAAGCTTTGGGAGGCGTGCGCCATGAGTTCCAAAACCAGGATCATCGTTCTACATATGAAAGAGATCATTTACACAGCTGTCTTTCTGGCTCTGGCTGTTGTTCTGGCTGTCGTTCTTTTCTTCATGTTCGGTCCCGGAAAAAATGCCAGTCATACAGCCGGCGAAAAATCCCGCTACAAGCCGGGCGTCTATACCTCTTCCATCACTCTGAATGATAATACCTTCGATGTGGAAGTTACTGTAAATGCTGACAGGATCAAGGCCATCCGTCTGGTGAATTTAAATGAAACGACAAAAGCTTCCTATCCTCTTATGGAACCGGTTCTGGATTCTTTGGCAAGTCAGATCTATTCCAGTCAGTCCCTGGAAGACATTCAGTATGCAGGAGACCGAAAATATACCTCCCAGGTACTCCTTTCAGCTATCACGGATGCAGTAAAAAAAGCGGAGAACACTTAAGCTCTCCGCTTTGCGATCTACGTTCAGATTTCAATCTTCTCCAGCACATCCTGCCAGATCCTTGCACTTGCATCACTTGGCATTCTGAGATCTCCTCTTGGAGAAAGTGCCACACTACCTACCTTCGGGCCATCCGGCAGACAGGAACGCTTGAACTGCTGGGCAAAAAATCTCCGATAGAAGGTTTTCAGCCATTTCAGAATCGTCTCTTTATCATAAATCCCCTCAAAGGTCAGGCAGGCAAGCCTGTAGATCTTATCCGGTGTAAATCCTGCACGCAGCATGTAATACAGATAAAAATCATGAAGCTCATAAGGTCCTACCAGATCCTCCGTCTTCTGGGCGATCTTGCCATCCTTAGGAGGAAGAAGCTCCGGGCTTACCGGAGTATCTAGGATATCCAGAAGAACCTCCTTCAGTTCCTCATCTCCGCAGGTATCCGCATAATAACGTACCAGATGACGTACCAGTGTCTTCGGGACAGAAGCATTTACACCATACATGGACATGTGATCGCCATTATAGGTTGCCCAGCCAAGAGCCAGCTCGGAAAGGTCTCCGGTTCCCACAAGAACGCCGCCTTCCTTGTTTGCCGTATCCATCAGGATCTGAGTACGCTCACGTGCCTGACTATTCTCATACGTCACATCGTGGATCTCCGGATCATGTCCGATATCCCGGAAATGGATATTTACCGCCTCTTTAATATTTACCTCGGTAAGCCTTGCACCAAGGCAGCGGCTTAACTTGCAGGCATTCTGATAGGTTCTGTCTGTGGTTCCAAAGCATGGCATGGTCACACAGTGGATCTGTTCTCTCGGCATTCCCATCCGGTCAAAGGCACGTGCCATTACAAGAAGCGCCAGGGTAGAATCCAGTCCTCCGGAAAGTCCTACCACCGCACTCCTGCTGTGGATATGCTCCATACGTTTCTTAAGTCCCATAGCCTGGATGTTCAGGATCTCCTCGCAGCGCTCATCACGCTCTTCCTTCACAGACGGAACGAAGGGATACTGTGGATATTTTCTGGTAAGTCTTGTTTCCTCCTCTGCTACGGAAAAATCAACTCTTGTATGACTGCAGGTAGAAACTGCCGGATACGTGGACATTCTTCTTCTCTCATCAGCCAGTCTCTGCACATCGATCTCACTGTAAATAATGCCGTTCTCAAAGCGTCTGCTTTCCGCAAGCATGGAACCGTTCTCTGCGATCATATTCTGTCCGCCAAACACGAGATCCTGGGTAGACTCCCCTTCCCCTGCACTGGCATAAATATATCCGCAGATCAGTCGTGCTGACTGCCCGCTTACCAGAGTTCTCCGGTAGGAATCCTTACCTACCATCTCATCACTGGCAGAGAGATTAACGATGATATGCGCACCGTTGATGGCATGACGGATACTTGGCGGCGCAGGGACCCAGAGATCCTCACAAAAGCTCTGCTGCAACGGTGAATTCCGGAAATTCCTTACATTCAAAGATCAGCTCTGTTCCAAAAGGAATTTCATCCCAGAACTCATCCTCCTCATTTTTCTCGCACTTCAGGAAGTCCACAAATTCCACATCTTCTTCCTCTGCACCCGCAAACTGTCTCTGCTCATAAAACTCATTATAATTCGGAATATGAGTCTTCGGCACAAATCCCACGATACGGCCATGATTCAGAGCTGCTGCCACATTATAGAGCTTGCCTCTGTGACGCAGCGGGAGTCCCACAAAGATCAGGGCGTCCGTCTCCCTTGTCTCCTCTGCAATATGCAGAAGCTCATCCCACGCACTGTCCAGAAGACATCTCTGGAGAAAAAGATCGTGACAGGTATATCCTGTGATACAAAATTCCGGAAATACCATCAGCTTGACATGTTCCTTTTCCATTTCATGAATGGCCTTCAGGATTTCCTCTCCGTTTGCCTTGCAGTCTGCAACGGTAACTCTCGGCGTTGCCGCTGCCACCTTGATAAAACCATGCTTCATTTTTTCTTCCTCCCGAGTTTTATCGCTTGCACTCTCTTATGATCCTCTTAAGATCTTCCACGGTAAAATTATAATTCTTATTGCAGAAATGGCAATTCATCTCAATGTCCTTGCCTTCCTGGATCATCTCGTTAAGTTCTTTTCTTCCGATGCTGATCAGCGCTTTTTCCACACGCTCTCTGCAGCAGTTGCAATGAAACTGTGTGGGCAGTGTATCATTGATCTCTATGTCAAAGCCTTCCAGTACTTTTTCAAGAAGACTTTCCGGTGTATGTCCCTGCTCCAGAAGATTGGTAACAGAATCGATCTTTGATACGTTTTCCTCAAGCTTTGCGATCACTTCTTCCTCTGCAAAAGGCATCAGCTGTACAATAAAGCCTCCCGCCTGACGGACTGTATTATCCTTATTCATCAGCACACCCAGTCCTACCGCAGACGGAACCTGCTCGCTGGTTGCAAAATAATAGGTGAGATCTTCTGCGATCTCGCTGGTCTGAAGAGCAACCTGTCCCACATATGGCTCTTTCAGTCCCATATCCTTGATCACATCCATAAAGCCTACGCCGACAGCTCCCGCAACATCCAGCTTGCCTTTGCTGTTTGCCGGGATACATACATCCGGATTTCCCACATAACCCTTTACATTTCCGTGAGAATCTGCAGTTACTGTGATTCCCTGCAGTGGTCCGCCTGCATGGATCCGAAGTGTAAGGAGATCCTTTTCCCCTTTCATCATAGCTCCCATCATGGCACCGCCGGTAAGGAGACGTCCCAGTGCCGCTGTTGCCACCGGACTGGTGTTATGATTCTTTCTCGCTGTCTCCACCATATCGGTTGTAACAGCCGCAAATGCACGGATCTGGCTGTTCGCCGCTGTTGCTCTTACAATATAATCACTCATATAAAAAATTTCCTCCTTTATTTCTCGTCTGACGGAATTTCCTTTCCATGTTCTCTGGCCACAAAAGTCAGTCTTCCGCTGTCCGGCTTCGGTGCATCCTTGGTGTATGCGTCATAAACCGCCAGCGGGATCAGGCCTGCCTTTTCAAGAAGTTCCCTTACTTTCTCCGGATCATAGGCCTTCTGGTAATGAATTTCCTCGTCTCTCTCATAAAGACCATCTTCTCTCGGAAGAAACAGAGTCAGATCATACACATTGATCCCGGTCTCCTCATCAAATTCATTTTCCCAGATAAAGCTTCCCTCTTCCCGATTCTCTGCAATAGTCGTATTTCCAAGCATTTCCCGGTATTTATACGGGGTGTTCATATCAAATATGAAAATTCCATCCGGATCAAGATAATTGTTCACCAGTTTAAATACAGTAAGCAGATCATCCTCCTCTGTGATGTAATTCATACAGTCACAGACGCTGACGACAGCACGTACCGTTCCATAAAGTTCAAACTCCCGCATATCCTGTTCCAGATAAAGGATCTCATGACCGGATTCTGCACGTTTTTCCATGGCTTCGCCAAGCATTTCCTCAGAGTTATCCACACCGATCATATCATAACCGGACTCAGCCAGAAGCTCTGTCATCACTCCGGTCCCACAGCCAAGTTCCAGCACGATCCCGTCTTCAATTCCGTATTCTTTAAGACTTCCTATAAGATATTCCGCCCATTTTTCATATTCCACATTGTCCATGAAACTGTCATAAACTCTGGCGAAATCACTGTATGCTTCCATAAAAACCTCCAAATATTTTCCGGGCGTTCCATCGCCCGCAGCGTTCACATTATACCATGTCTTCCTGTATAAGTATACGCCTCTGACATAATATGACACAAAAAATTCCGGGACCGCAGCCACAAAAGCTGTGATCCCGGAATTCTTATCTAACCGAATCTCCTGCTACTCCAGGCTTTACTGTACAGGCATATAGTATACGTCTGCAGCCTCACCGTGCCAGTAGAAGCTTGTTCCATCCTCTTCATATACATCACAGTCATACTGAGAAGAGAAGGTGAAACGGTTTCCTTCGTTATCCATCCATGCACCGTTTCCGTCCGGAACGATAACACGTGGTTTACCATCGGAGTTTCTGTAAATAGTTCTTGTCTCATCTGTGTTGCCAAGCTGCTCATCTGTAAATCCGCCATTTACGATAGCACCGGAGGAGCTGCTGTCAGTGGATGCAGTTCCATCGGAAGAACCGTCAGATGTGCTACTTCCGTCAGACGCTGCACTTCCGTCGGCAGATGTGCTTCCGCCGGCAGCTGTAGTTCCATCTGCTGCTCCGTCAGTAGAAGCTGCTGCATTACCATCTGCAGATGCATTTCCGTCAGAGGAAGCTGCTGCATTATCTTTACCGGCAGTCTTGGCTGCGGAACCATTTGCCGCACTCTTCAGAGTGGAATCACCAAGGATCGCAAAGCTGTCGACAGACTCCTGAACCTTTTTCAGAGCATCCTCTTTTTTAACAGAGGCCACAATGCTGTAATACTCGCTGTCACTTACAAAGTACTTATTGATAGCATATACATAACCTCACTCTTGGTCGTACCTTTATATTTTCCACCAGTACAGTATAGGAATAAATGTTGATTCCGTCTTTCTGATCTGCCTTATAATCCTGGATCTCAAAATCGGTTCCATTTACCATGTTCTCTGCCTGTGTCATGGAAACTGCCATATCCTGGGAGTTCGGGATCACTGCGGATTCCAGGTCAGCACCGGAGCCGTGAAGGATCAGGATCCTGCCCTGGTCCGGAGACTCGAAGCTCACCATATCTGTCTCATCGGACTTGTTGGCCCAGGTTGCATCCGGAAGCTTGATCGCTACGGAATTTATCCTTGGATGTATAGGTTGTATTCTGTGCGTCTGCTGCAACAGTCGGTGTAACCTTCGCGTTTTTTTCGCCGGTGTAGGAGTAGGAGTAGACTCCACAACCACGCTGTCCTCTTTTCCTCTTCCGAAACTACATGCCGTCATGACACCAGAAAGAGCAACAGTCATAGCTAAAAGTGCAATAAAGTTTTTTATTCTTCATAGTATCCTCCTCTTAATCATCATCAGTCACAAAGTGTGTCCGGAATATTCACTTCTGAACACACTCTTTGCTATAGTTTACGATTTTATTACAGCTTTGTCAATTGATTTCTCCCTGTACTTTATGAATATCCTGTAAGCAGATATCCTGCTCCGTACAGGATTTTTCTAACATTATAATCTTCCCGGATATATCTATCTTATTCTCTTCTTCTGCTGATCCTGTATTTCCCGTTTTACGCCTTCATTACGAAAGCTCTGTTTATTCCCCCATCAAGTAATCCTCCTGTTTAATGACAAATATCCCAATTGAATCTGTCCCTTCTTTTTTTTCTATAATTGTGTCTTTATTCATGCACACTCATGTTGTAAAGTATACCCAACCAAAAATATATGAAAAGAGGACATCCATACATCGATGTTTTCGGGAAAGGATCTATCACTATGGAAAAAGCAGTTCAGACATCTCAGAGAACTGACCAGGAGCTTTCATCTGTTCAGTTTCTCACCATTACAGCCGCATTTGTTGCACTGACTTATATCTTCACCGCATTTATTAATGTTAAGCTTCCGATCGCTGCCAACGGCGGACTGATCCACCTTGGAAATGTACCGTTATTCATCGGTGCCATTTTATTCGGAAAGAAAACCGGAGCCATTGCCGGTGGGATCGGAATGGGGCTCTTTGACCTTCTCTCCGGCTGGACCCTGTGGGCACCATTTACTCTTATTATTGTAGGGATCATGGGCTTCACAGTAGGTAAGCTCACAGAGGATCCCCGGCACCAGAACATGAAATGGTATGTGATTGCCATTGCCGCAGCCTGCGTGATCAAGGTTGTGGGATACTACATTGCAGAGGTTATCATCTATGGAAATCCACTGGCACCGGTATCTTCCATCCCGGGAAACCTGGTCCAGATCGGTGTTGCAGCTGTCATCGTTCTCATAGTGATCACACCATTAAACCTTGCAGCAAGAAAAACCGGATTAAAAAAACAGCTGTAACAGCTGCCGTAATTTGCGGAAATAATATAAAGATCAAGAGGTGAGCTTATGTATAAGATCATGACACCGGGACCTACACAGGTCGCAGAAAATGTCCGTCTGGCAAGAAGCATGGAATGCACAAATCCGGATCTGGACGAAGATTTTGTCGAATTTTATAAAGAAACCTGCGAGAAGATCAGTTCTCTTCTCCATACCTCCAACGAAACTCTCATCTTAAGCGGTGAGGGTATCCTTGGACTGGAGGCTGCCATTGCTTCCATGACTGAGCCCGGAGATAAGGTTCTTGTTCTGGACAATGGTATCTACGGAAAAGGCTTTGCCGATTTTGTTTCCATGTACGGAGGCAGACCGGAGCTTTATACCAGAGATTATCAGAACACTCTCGATGTAAAGGAACTGGAAGCCTTCCTTGCGGATAACCATGACTACAAATATGCAACCGTAGTACACGGCGATACCCCAAGTGGTATGCTCAACGATGTATCTGCCATCTGCCCGCTCCTGAAAAAATACGGCATCCTTACCGTTGTAGATTCTGTCTCCGCTTCCTTCGGCGAGCCTCTGAACATTGATGCATGCCAGATCGATATCATGTGCGGCGGATCACAGAAGGTGGTATCTGCACCTCCGGGACTTACCTTTGTTGTAGTCAGCAGCGATGCAAAGAAGGCAATGACTGAAAGAAAGGCACCCATCGCTTCTTTCTACGCAAACCTCACAACCTTCGCACATTATTATGAAGAAAAATGGTTTCCATATACCATGCCGATCAGCGATATCTATGGTCTGCGGGCTGCTATTGACAACATTGCCGATGATCCCGGGATCCTTACACGCCACGCCAAAATCGCCGCAGCCTCCCGAAAGGCCATTACAGGAGCCGGACTTAAGCTGTATCTCCACAGCGGCTATTCCAACACGGTAACTGTTTTTGAAGTCCCGGAAGGCACCACTGCCGCTGCGATCCTGGACGGAGTCAGAAAAGACTATAACATCATGCTGGCAGGCTCCTTCGATGTCCTTGCCGGAAAGGTTATCCGCATCGGTCACATGGGAAATAATGCAGCTTTCTACAATGTACGTGAAGTTTTCCATGCTCTGGACGGAACCCTGCAGAAGCTTGGCGTTCCTCTTACCGGATCCATGGAAGAAATCTTCTGCGAAAATATGAAATAAACAAAAAACGCTGTAAAAGGAAATTTATCACTGCTGTTTCTCCATTTTGCTGGTATAGCCGGTAAGATGAAGAGACAGCTCACATTTCCATTTACAGCGTTTTGTAATGTTATTTATTCTGTTATTTCATACATATACAATTCATGCAGCGCCCTGGTTGCCGCAATATATCTGGCTCTCTGCACGATCGGACTTCTGTCAGTCCCCGGAAATACAGAAAATACCTGATCAAATTCCAGTCCCTTTGCCATATAAAACGTGGTAACAGTAAGACCTTTTTTGAAATTTGTGCTGTCCCTGTGAAGCAGTGACAGCCTTTCCTTTGTGTCAAAGCCCTCTGCTTCCAGTTTTTTCTGAAGAATATAATATGCCTCTCTCGCTTCATCTGCAGTTCTGGTGATCACCGCTGCTGTCTCGTAAGAAAGCTCCTCCCCGGTCTCAGTCCCATCTGTCTCCGAAGCCGCATTTTCCGGCATGTCTTCGTCGGCTTCCGCCACTGTCTGCTTCTCCAGTCTCAGTTCCTTTACCACACGCTCCAGTGCCTCGGTAAGCCCCGTAAATTCTTTCTCTTCCACCGGTTTTCCATGGCGTTCAAAAAGCTCCACCTCTGTGATCCCCGCAAGCTTATTCGCATAGGAAGCAATCTCAATGGTATTACGGTAACTCTTATTCATCACGATCCTTCTGATATCCTTGCCAAAGATCTTCGGAAGGAATGTAAGCACATCCTGCTGGTCCCCATCCATGGTCTGCTCCCGATCTCCCAGGATCGTCATTTTGCATTTAAAAAGCCTCTGGATGATGAGATACTGGATCATGGAATAATCCTGCATCTCATCCACGATCAGATGGCGGACACCGCTGTCTTCCTGCTGGGTCTCCAGACGGTATTTCAGATACAGAACCGGATACACATCCTCATAACGAAGCTTTCTTTTTTCGTACTGTACCT
>ENA-OQHF01000510-OQHF01000510.1-human-gut-metagenome-genome-assembly--contig:-NODE-510-length-23652-cov-5.157194_pt1 | contig 23652 bp, 20 predicted proteins | sample MGYA00242559_ERZ504709 | MGnify/ENA primary metagenome ERZ504709 (study PRJEB26092, sample SAMD00036203) | human gut metagenome | host: Homo sapiens | study: EMG produced TPA metagenomics assembly of... | reverse complement strand
TGCGCTCAGTGCCCTCTGCGGTCACAGTCAGCGCTTCCTGCAGGGCAGGCAGCTTGCCCCCGGTGAATTTGACATCCACCACGGGGGCCCGCTACTCGAATAATAGTTCCCTGTATCATACAATTGCCTCTTGCATTATGTTGTGTGGGATGTGTTTCTCCCCCAACGGGGGAGAAACACATCCAGCATTACTCGTTATTCTGTACCGCCGCCGCGCCGCCGATGATCTCGGTGATCTCCTGGGTGATGGAACCCTGACGGGAGCGGTTGTACTCCAGCTCCAGATCGTGGATCATATCATTGGCACTCTTGGTGGCAGAATCCATGGCGGTCATGCGGGCGCTCTGCTCAGCGCAGAAGCTCTCGGTCATGGCACCAAAGATCATGCCGTGCATATAGATGGGGGCCGTCTGCTCGAACACCGTCCAGGCATCCGGGAACATCTCCACCTCGCCGCGGGGGTCGCCCAGACCCTTGGGAGCAGGCGTGAGGTGGGCACGGTCCAGCGGCAGCAGGCGTTCCATGACCGGCTCGCTGGTCAGCGCGTTCTGGATCTTGGTGTAGACGATGTAGATCTCGTCCAGCTTGCCGGACTTGAAATCATCGATGGCATCCACCGTGATATCACGGGCGCGCTGCAGGGTGGGAGCCGTGGCACCGTAATGGAAATCCTCCACCAGACGGGGATCCTTGCGGAACAGGGCACGGTAGCCTACCTGACCGATGACATAGAACCGGTCATTCTGGTCGGCGTGCTCCCGCAGGAACTTGAGCAGGTTCTGGTTGTAAGCACCGGCCATGCCCTTGTCGGCGGTCAGCACGATGTAGGCCCGCTTGGGGTTCTCCAGATCCCGCTCGTGGAAGAAGGGGTGCTCCGGTTCGTCGGGCAGGTGGGGCACCACGCGGGAGATGGTATCCCGCATCCGGGTGAAGTAGGGCAGAACATTCTGGTAGTTCTGCCGGGCCTTGCGGAGCTTGGAGGAGGAGATCAGGTACATGGCATTGGTGATCTTCATGGTATCCTGAATGCTCTCGATCCGCTCCTTGAGCAGCTTACTGGATGCCATTGCTCTCCCCTCCCGCGAATGCCTTCCACGCGGTCAGGATGGTGTCCACCTGTTCCGGGGTGATCTTGCCCGTGGACGTAATCGCGTCCATGGTGCCGGAAACATCGGCGTGGAACTGGCGCACAAAGGCATTGGTCTTTGCGCGCTGGTCAGCCAGCGGCAGGTCGTCCAGCATCCCGTGGGAAGCCAGGGTCAGCACGACCACCTGCTCGGCATCGGACTTGGGCTGGTACAGCGGCTGCTTGAGCATCTCGGTCAGGGCCTTGCCGTGTTCCAGCTGGCGGCGGGTCTCAGCGTCCAGATCAGAGCTGAACTGGGCAAAGGACTCCATATCCTTGTACTGGGCCAGCTCGATACGCAGGTTGGAATTGGCCTTCTTCATGGCTTTGGTCTGGGCAGCGCCGCCCACACGGGAGACCGACAGGCCGACGTTGACGGCGGGGCGGTTGCCTGCGTTGAACAGGGCACTTTCCAGGAAGATCTGACCATCGGTGATGGAGATGACGTTGGTGGGGATGTAAGCAGAGACATCGCCCGCCTGGGTCTCGACGATGGGCAGGGCAGTGATGGAACCGCCGCCCAGATCGTCGCGCATCCGGCAGGAGCGCTCCAGCAGACGGGAATGCAGATAGAACACGTCGCCGGGGTAAGCCTCACGGCCGGGGGAGCGGCGGAGCAGCAGGGAGATGGCACGGTAGGCCACCGCATGCTTGGAAAGGTCGTCGTAGACGATCAGGACGCTCTTGCCCTTGGACATGAAATACTCGGCCAGTGCAGTGCCCGCATAGGGTGCGATGTACTGCAGGGGAGCGGAATCGGAGGCCGTGGCAGCCACGATGGTGGTGTAGCTCATGGCACCGTGCTTCTTGAGGTCCTCGGCCACGCGGGCGATGGAGGAAGCCTTCTGGCCGATGGCAACATAGATGCAGAGCACGCCGGTGTCCTTCTGGTTCAGGATGGCATCGGTGGCAATGGAGGTCTTGCCGGTCTGGCGGTCGCCGATGATCAGCTCACGCTGGCCGCGGCCGATGGGGAACATGGAGTCGATGGCCAGGATGCCGGTGTGAAGCGGGGTATCCACGCTCTGGCGCTCCAGAATGCCGGGGGCCTGCTTCTCGATGGGGTTGTAGCCTTCGGCGTTCACCGGGCCCTTGCCGTCAATGGGCTCGCCCAGCGGGTCGATGACACGGCCCAGGAAACCATCACCCACAGGGATGCCGGCGCGCTTGCCGCTGCGGGTCACCAGAGTGCCCACGCCCACGGTCTCGGCACCGTCGAACAGCATAATGCCCAGCTTGCCCGGGTCCACGCTTTCGACCATGCCCTTGGCACCGTTCTCAAAGGTGACGATCTCGCCGTAAACGGCCTTGTCCATGCCCTCCACCTGCACGATGCCATCGGCAGAGGAGATGACCACGCCGCCCTCGGCAGAGGTCTGGGCAGGCTTGTAATCCTCGATGCGGGTCTTGAGGGTGGCCAGAGAGGGCTTGCCAGCCATCATCTGGTCCAGCTGGTGGCGGCCGGAGTTGTCGAATACCCGGTCGCCCACCTGCAGCACATAGCCGGAGAGCAGGCTCTCGTCCACCGAGACATTCAGGATGACCTCAGTGGCATCGTAGAGCTTCTTGACCTCGGCCTTGATGCGGGCGATATCCTCTTCACGGAGCTGATGTGCGGCGCGCAGATCGGCCTTGACGATGCGGTTCTCAGAGAAGAATTCGCGGCTGAACTCAGTTGCCATGCTCAGCACCTGCTTTCTCCAGCAGATCGTCCAGCAAACGGGAATCGTCCTGCTCGGTCAGGTTCCGGCTCAGCAGCTTCTCGCACATGGCGCGGGCCAGTGCGGTGGTCTGTGCGTCGGCTTCGCGCAGCTTGTGCTGGCGCTCTGCCTCAGCAGCGGCCTTGCCCTCGGCTACAATGGCATCGGCCTGTTTCTGGGCCTCGGCCAGCAGCTGCTGCTTTGCAGTTTCGGCCTGCTGCTCGTAAGTCTCGCGGCGGGCAGCAGCCTCGGTGTCCACATTGCGCAGCTTGTCCTGCGCAGCGTTCATGGCCGCAGCGGCCTCCTTTTTGGAGGTCTCGGCGGCGCTCAGTGCGTCATCCACCTGTTTCTGACGCTGTGCGATGATCCCCATAACAGGCTTGTACAGGAATTTCCGCAGCAGCAAAAACAGAATCAGAACGTTGACGACTGTATACAGAAGATTCAGATTCAGTGTCAGCATTCGTCATGCCTCCGTTATCAACCCAGGAACAGGATGATCAGCAGTGCAACGACGAAACCGAAAATTGCAGTACCTTCGGCCAGAGCAGCACCCAGCAGCAGGTTGGTCTGGATCTTGCCGGAAGCCTCGGGCTGGCGGGAAATAGCCTCGGTTGCCTTGCCGGTTGCAATGCCGATGCCAATACCGCCGCCAATACCAGTCAGCGCTGCAATGCCAGCGCCCAGAGCGATAAGTCCGTTCATAATTTTAATCTCCTTTTGATTTGATGATGGAAAGGGTTTACTCTTCGTCTCCCATGGTCTCCTTCATAAACAAAGAGGTAAGGAACACAAAGACGTAGGTCTGGATCAGACCATCGAACAGGTCAAAATACAGGCTGAAGATGGCAGGTACGAACACAGGCACCACCAGCTTGATCAGCTCCATAATGACAAAAGCGCCCAGCACGTTGCCGAACAGTCGCATGCACAGGCTGGTGGGCCGGATGGCCACCTCCAGCACGTTCATGGGGGCCATGATGGGGGTGGGGGCAGCCAGGCTCTTGAGGAAGCCAACGCCGCCGCGTGCATGGATGCCGGCATACTCGATCAGGCAGATGCTCATCAGAGCAAGGGCCGCTGTGACGTTCAGGTCCTTTGTGGGGGGCTTGATGCCGAACACACCGATCAGGTTGGAGCAGCCGATGTACAGCGCCACGCTCATCAGATAGGGGACATAGCGCTTTCCACTTTCGCCCAGCAGGCCCACAAAGAAATCATTGATCGTAGTAACGACCGTTTCCAGGATGGCCTGCCGCTTGGTGATGTGATCCACCCGCAGATTCCGCGTCAGCAGGATGGAACCGATGACAAGAAACGCCATAATGCCCCAGCTCACGACCACGGACTCCGGAATGGAAAGCCCGAACACCGTGACCATGTCAACATTCAGCTCTTCTTTCAAAGCAGCAGTCAACGCATTCATTGATTAGCACTCTCTCCTTTCTTAATTTGTGATGGTATCATAGCACGATTTCTGCCGGTTTTACAGCCCTCCACCTAACATTCTACTTTTTGTTATATTCCGTTTCTGCTTTGGATGAAAACAGTTGTGCAGATTGCAAAAAGTACGGGTGAGAAACTATGCGATTTGCACAATCTCTTTGCTGATTCTTAGCCATCTGTACCATTTTCTGGCCTTTGGATGAGGTGAAATCGACATTATTATTCACGGATTGTATAGCGGGCATATCAGATTTATATAGCTGCATGCTCTGCGATGATACCTATTTAATATGCCGGAGCAGTGTCTGCGATGGCCCTGCACGATCTGCGGGGCAGAGCCTTTGCCCGGGGAGGTGGAGGAGTGCACCGGAAAGACGAAATTCATGTATCCCAGAATTTTGGACTTTTGATGCAAAAGTATGTCTGATTTGTTGTGCACTCTGCGAATAGACAAACTGTGCATCTTCCTGTATAATAAAGCCAGAAACCAGAGAAGTACAGCAGAAGCTCAAATGAGAGCTAACCCCGCTGACTTTAAGTAGGAAGGAGCGAGACCGATGGTTGATATGGAACCCGCACAGTTCGGACAGACTGTCGGGATTCGCTGAGAAGCAAAACAGAGGCTCTCCACAAACGGGATGTTTCCCCCGTATAACAAAACAAACCAAAGAGCCGGTCTTGAGCATCAAAAATGCGAAAACAGTACAGTCTGTCAGAATAAATCCCCTGGCAATTCAAATAGATCCGCCCGAGGTGATCTCCCATGATGAGGACAGTTACACGGATGCACCTGTTTGAATGACCAAAAAGGAGTAACTCCAATGTACTAAGCAATGGAATCCCTGGCAAATCTAACTCGAAAGAATGTGGTAATATGAAATTCATCTTCAGAATCTCGGTACCGCAGTCCAACAGTTAAGAGAAGGGTCAGTCCAATGTACTAGAGTAGTTCATCCCCTTGCATAGAGCTCTTCAGTTTCAGGTAGTTTCTAAGGAGAGTCACCCTATGAAACGCATACTCCGAAAATGAGAGAACCCAAGGAGAAGAGGCTTATGACTCCGAAGAAGTAAGTATCCAGCCGGACGAGGGCTTGCAAACGCCTCGATCCGGCTGGTTTTTGTTTATGGATTTTTTACGGAGGTACCCCCGCATGAAATTTGACACATCCCTTTTGCTGAACCTGTTTGCTGCCGCTGCCATGCTGGTAATGGGCTTTCGCAGTTTTTCCAAAAAGCACCAGATGAAGTTCAGCGATGACGAAGAGCGGGCTATGTGGGAGAAAAAGTTCGGTGTGTTCTATTTCTTTAATGCCGTTGTGTTTGCCGCTTCGCCGTTTTTGCCCCACACTTCCATTGGCGGCAGCCGCCTGCTCTCTATCGGCATTGCTGCGGACACCGTGTTCCTGCTGATGTACCACGCTTGGAAAAAAGGCCGGGAAGACGACTGAACCGTTTCAAAAAGCATTGCACCTCCTGCATTTCTCTGCTACAATGGAGAAAACGCAGGAGGTATTTTTTATGGTCAAGCATATCATTCTCTGGCAGCTCAAGGACGAGCTTTCTGCCGCCGAAAAGGCAGAAATCAAGGCGAACATCAAAACCGGGCTGGAGGGCCTGGCAGGGCAGATCCCGGGCCTTGTGGAGGTGCATGTGAACATCAACGGCCTGCCCTCTTCCAACGCAGACCTGATGTTGGACACCACCTTTACCGATGCAGCTGCCCTCAAGGGCTACTCCACCCACCCCGCCCACGTGGCTGTGGCCGATGGCAAGGTGCGCCCCTACACCAAGACCCGTGTCTGCCTGGATTTTGAAGTGTAACTGAACATGCAAAAAGAACACCCCCTCTGCGGTGCAGCTTCAGAAACTGCCGTGCAGAGGGGGTGCATTTTGTGTTATGAGCAGATGGAACGATCAGCGAGCGTCACGGTTTGCTTCGTACTCGTCCATGGAGATGTAGTGGTCGAGGACGTGGATCCCCTTCAGGCGCTTGTTGGAGAAGCCGGTGGAAGCGTACTGGCCCTCCCAGTAGTTCAGGCGGGTCGCCAGATAGGCGGGCACGCTCATGCCGCGCGGAATGACCAGTGCGTTGGTGATGAGCAGAGCCTCGGCATCGGCAAAGGCCTTGTAGCGGGCATCGATGTCATCGGTGATCTGCTTTGCGGCCTCGATGGCGTTCATGTAGGCCATGACAGCATCTGCGGTCTCGCCGGTGATGAAGCCGTCCTCCACGCCGGTGCGCAGGTAAGCATAGCGCATTCCGCGGGAATCCTTAGCCTGATAGAACGGGTCAGTCTCGGTCTCGGGGTCGGAGTAGTCAGCGCCCCAGTTGCAGAGCAGGAACTCGAACTTGCCGTTGCGGCGCACGGCAGACAGGAAGCTGTCGGAAGGGCCGGCGGTGATGATGATGTCGATGAAGTCGGTGCCGTCGTTCAGCACACCCTCCAGCTGCTGCTTGAGCACCTGGCACTGCTTGTCCCAGTCGGTGGTGGAGGGGTTGTAGGGCAGCTGCACCTTGATGGGGAAGGTGACCCCCTGTGCAGTCAGCTCCTCAATGGCGGCATCGCGGTACTCCTTGGCCTTGGCCTCGTCAAAGAACTCGGTCAGGTCGGCCAGGCCGCCGCACTTGGTGTAGTCCACACCATCGGTGGTGGCGCAGAAGTTGGGGGGAGTGATGGTGTTCAGCTTGTAGCTGTCGTAACCCAGAGGCGCGCTGACAGCCAGCGTAACGGCGTTGTTGATGCCGTACAGGAAGGCCTTGCGGAAGTTGGTGTTGTTGATGGCCTTGGCCCAGTTCTCGGGTTCGTATTCTGCATCCACGCCCTCAACGTTCCAGTTGGAGAACTCGTGTGCAAAGGGCATGAAGTTGAACATGTAGAAGTAGGTGTAGTTGGTGTTGGGACGATCCATGGAGACCATGTCCTTGGTGGTATCGTCGGCCAGCCAGCTGTCCAGAATATCGGAGCCGATGGTGGCCTCGTCGATCTCGCCGCGCTTGATCATCTCGGGGCCGTTCACGGCAGCCTCGGCGTTGTAAATGCGGCTGATGGTGTCGATAAAGACATTGTCCGCATCATAGTTCTCGGGGTTCTTCTTCATGATCCAGGTTTCCAGAGACTCGTAATCAGACAGGTAGAAAGCACCGCAGCTGTACAGGGTCTCGGCGCTGGTGGCATACTGGTCGCCCATCTCGCTCAGCAGGGGGCCGTAGGCGGGCTCATAGGGCAGGTAGCACAGCAGGCTCAGGAAGCCGGGGAAATCGTAAGTCAGGGTGTAGGTCAGGGTGTGGTCATCCACAGCGGTCACGCCCACGGAATCAAAGTCCACGGGGGCGTAGGTGGAAGCGGTGCCGTCTGCTGCGGTCACGGTCACGTTGCCGCTGCCATCGGTGACGTAGGTGGTGCCGTCATCGTCCACAGTGCCGTTTTCAGCATTGGTCAGGTAGACGTGATAGTTGTAGTAATCATCCGCACCGGCAATGTAGGCAGTGACCAGGCCCACGTTGGAGGAAGCGTAATCCGGGGTCAGCACATACTGCAGGGCATCCACAAAGTCCTGTGCGGTCACGGGGGCAACGACTTCGCCGTTGTTGTCCACCCAGTTCTCCTCGCGCAGGGTGAAGGTCCAGGTCAGGGTGTCGGCATCCCACTCCCACTTGGTGGCCAGGCCCTCGCGCATCACGCCCTTGTTGTCGTACTCTACCAGGGTGTCCACGCAGTTTGCACCCACGACCATTTCCAGGTCGGTGGCGGTGGTCAGATAGTTCAGGGTTGCAGGCTGGCTGGAATAAAGCACGGTGTACTTGCTGGTATCCGCACCGGAAGCAGAACCGGAGGAGCTGCCGCCGCTCTTGCCGCCGCAGCTGGACAGCAGACCGGCGGTGCAGGCACCTGCGGCTGCCAGGCCGCTTGCCTTGAGGAACTGACGACGAGAAATAGACTGTTTCATAATGAAATTCCCTCTTTTCTTCGTGTTGAAGTCTGGTTGCCGCCCAAAGCCGACAGGCCCGCTGTTTCCCGGCAGCGGGAAGCAAAAAAGGCGTAACGGAAACACATCCGTTACGCCTTTGTAACTTGTCCTCCCGACCACAGCTGGGTGGTTAAGAAGAATTATAGCATTTTTTTGGAGCTGCGTCAATAAAAACCTCTCCGTCCATGCGAAGCCCCGGAGAGGTCCAGCAATCAGCAGGTGCTTTCGGTCGGGGCGGGAGCGGCTCCTGCTTCAGGGGCAGCGGCGCTTTGCGCTGGCTGAGAGGGCTGCATCTCGGCAGCCAGCTCCTTTGCAGCTGCTTCTGCAGCCTTTTTTGCCTCGCGCTCGGCCTGACGCTCCTTGGCGCGGGCCACAGCCTCCTCCTGCCGTTTTTTGGTGCGCAGCTTGATGCGGCAGACAGAACAGATGCCGTCCGCACAGTTGGGCGCAATGGGCTTGCCGCATTCCTTGCAGAGGGTCTTGGTGCACTTGTAGACACTGACAGGGCCAAGGCTGGTGAGCTGGCGCAGCTTCAGGCCGTCCAGACCGCCGTTGGAGCAGGCGGCAACGCAGACCCCGCACTCGCTGCACTTCCACGGCGTGATCACCGCGCGGGTCTGGCCGTCGGGCAGGTCCTCAAACTTGATGGCACCGCTGCGGCAGCTCTTCTCACACCGGCCGCAGGCAAAGCACTTCGGGGTGAAGTTGGGCAGGTGGTAGCCATAGCGCAGGGGCGTTTCGGACACCGCCTTGAGCTGCTTGGTGTACTGGTGGAGCAGCAGCCGGAAATCCTGGCTGCTCTCGTCCTCGCTGCGCAGGCCGGGCAGCATCCGCAGCAGCTGCTTGGTGCCCTTTTTGGAGCCGGAGGTCACCTGCTCCATCATCTCACGGCGGGAATATTCCTTGACGTGGAAGGGGGCATCGTCCGGCTCGTATGCCAGCGTGAACCGGGCCTCGAACAGGGCCTGGCCGAAGAACTCCACCAGCCGGGTCAGAACGGCACGCAGATGCTCGGCGCAGACATCGTTCTCGCACTCGCCGCAGGGGGTCAGGTCGAGGACGATCTTCTTGTTCAGGGCAAGGTAGGCCAGCGCTTCCCACGAATAGGCCGAGACGCAGGTGCGCACCACGGTGTTCTTGCGGGTGGATTTCTCGCAGCCGATCCAGATGGTGTCGCCATCGCTGTCGGCAGGGGAGATATCCCGCTGCACCTGCTCCGGCGAGGGGGCAATACAGCCCGACCGGCAGGCCGAGACGCACAGGCCGCAGTCGGTGCAGGGATCCCAGTCCTTGATGAGGTTGGGGCGGGTGAAGATCTCATCGCCATAGGGGCAGATGTCCTTGCAGGCTGTGCAGGGGGTGCGGTGGGGGTGCAGGTTCCAGCACTGCTTGCGGTTCACCTCGGGGTGGGTGGTCTTCATCAGCGCATCCATGGCGTAGCGCGTAAAGATACTCATAGGATCACTCCTTTTCAGGGTCCATCACCGTGGTGATGTCGGCGTTGTCCAGCAGGAAGCGCTGGACTTTCTGTGCAACCAGTGCGGCGGCAAGGGTGTCCGGGCTCAGCACCCGGCGGATGTCGGCCTCCGGGGTGTCCTGCAGCTGGGACAGGCGGCGGTACTCGTTGTTGACCTCCAGCGTGCTCACGGTGATGTTCTCGGCCTCGGCAATGGAGCGGGAGGCCAGCATGGAGCGCAGGTTCCGCTCGGCAGCGTCACGGTAGCCTGCCCGCAGGGCGGCAGCGGTGGTGTGGCTGTTCTTGCAGTGTTTTTCCAACGTGATGTTGCTGCGGGAAAGCCGCTGCTCCAGCATCCGCATCTCGTTGTCGGCGGTGCGGTCCAGCATGGCCTCGGGCAGGTCCACGGTCAGGTTGGCACCGGCCTTTGCCAGCAGCTCCTGCCCGGCGGCGCGGTCGGCGGCATCTTCGTGGATCTTTTGCTTTTTGGCCCGCATGGCCTCGCGCATGGCGGCAAGGTCTGCATAGCCCTGTGCCCGGGCAAATTCCTCGTTCAGCTCCGGGGTGGTCTTTTCGGCCACGGAGTGCAGCTTGATCTCAAACTGCGCGGTCTTGCCGGAGAGCTCCTCCACCCGGAACTGCTCAGGATAGGTGAAATCAAAGCGGAAGGTCTCGCCAGCGGTGTGGCCGTAGATGGCATCCTCGGCGGCAGGCATCAGCTTGCCGTCCCCCAGAACCACCATCACCTTTTCCATCCGGCTGTCGGGGATCTCCTCCCCGTCCATGAAGCCGACAAAATCCAGCAGGACCCGGCTGCCGCGCTTGGCGGGGGCGGTGGAGTTGTGGTAGACGGAGCGCATCCGGGTCTGGTGGACCATCTCCTGGTCAATGGTCTTTTCGGAAAGCGGCCGCACATGGCGGGTGACAGCCAGCCCCTTGTACTGACCTAATTTTACTTCCGGCAGATTTTTTGCGTTGTTGGACATATCGTTTTACTCTCCTTTTATAAACCATGAACAGCCAGCCAGTTTTCCACAACTGCGGAAAACATTTCTGGGTATTTGGCGTTTTCAGCATCAAATTCATGGAGATAGGTCTCCACTTCCTCACGTGTCACGGGAGTGGTGCGTTCCCAGATCGTGAACACCGTGCCGTTGCCCATATCGAAGGTCGCAACTTGCTGGTGGGTAGTCTCTCTCAGCTGAAGAAAAACGGCGTTGAACCGGTGGCCCAGTTCCGTGTCTGGTGCCAGCGAGAGGGGGAACGGGTCTGCGGTGATGACATACTTTGCGTCAAAGAAGCCGGTGGGGAAATAGTGGGTGCCCGGCACCGAGAAGCTGTCCGGCAACTTGCCGTCCAGTGCATGGTTGGGCAGGTCACAGTTCCGCAGGTGGCCGGGATTGTAGAGCATGTCATCCGGGATCATATAGGCGACCTCGCCCTCCCCCAGATGTTCAACCAGCCATTGTGCCATGGCCTGGATCTGCGGTTTGTCCTTACGGTCATAGGTCAGCTCGTCCAGCCGCTGATACTCAGCAAGGTCTGCCGGGTGGAACGCATGGATAACGAACTCTGGCAAGGCCATGACAGTGAGCGGGGAGCACCGCACCGACACGGCGAACAACAGTGTAAAGACCCAGAAACAAAGCTTTGGTATTTTGAAATGCTCGATACTCTCTGCCAGACCCGCCGCACCGCAGAGAAACAGAATGACATAGGCGGGCACATACAGCAGCATCTGATGGGAGCCGGAATTCTGCACTCGGGTAAATAAGAGCATACTGAGCATCAGCTCACACAGCGCCAGCACAGGCAGGCTGGGCTTTTTCCGCTTGACGCAGAGCCACAAACCAAACAGGATCAAAATAAGGTTCAGCAGGCCGGTGCGCATGGCATGATAATAGAGCTCTACTGCAATGCCGCCGACATTATAGTACGAATAGCGGTCGGAGTAGTTAAAAGCCAGGATCTTGCTGACCATGGGCCAGAGCAGGACCACCATTGCTGCCATGGCGCAGACACCAAACAGGATGAGGTTGCGTACTCGGCGCAGGGCAAGAGCCTTTTGGCCTTGTTTTGCGAGCTTTGCACTGCTGACAAAGAGCAGGAGAGCATAGGAAAAATAGTAGCCTACCACAAAATATAAGTACCAGCGGCGGCTCAGGATAATGGCGGCCGTTGCCAGGAAGATGAGCACGAACCGGCCCGGTTCCAGTTTTTCAAAACGGTAGTCCAATGTGAGGAGCAGAATGGCAAAAGCGAAGATCAGACCGAACCAGTCCGGCTGTGCCAACATAGCGCTCATTCGCAGGAACGGATAGGTCAGCACCCAGGAAAAGCCGATGAGGAAATACCAGAATTTATTCTTGACCTCCAGCATCTGTCCGATTTTGATCGTGAGACCAGCCAGCATCAGCATAAGGCTGGGGAGCACACAGAATACTTGCGCAAAAGCGTAGCTGTCACCCGTTTTTGCGGTGAGGCAGAACGGGAACTCAGTGAACAAGGTGATGAAATTGGTGTAATCTTCAGGAAATGTGCTTATGATATACTTAAAACCGGCCACCGGACCCAGCGCAAAAGCCGCTTCGGTATTGAACTGCTTCTGAATGTAGTTCACATAATCCCAGGCGTAAATGAACTGCCGCCCCAGCGCCCAATAGAAGTAGAGCACAGCTCCGGCCCAAAAGGCGATGATGGCTGCGCGGTGGAAGAAGTCCAGCTCCACACCGGCAGTGTGCAGCACCCACAGCGCGCCGTAGAACAGCACACAGCTGCACCACAGGCTCACCAGCGGGAAGAACGCCACCGCGGTGGGGAACAGCAGGCCCACCAGCACCAGCAGGAGTGCTCCGGCACCCAGCCCGATGCCGCCTTTTGCCCAGGGCGAAAGGGTCTTCTTTTCAGAAAGTATCGTTGACATTGTACATGCTCCTCGGTTTTGAACCACAATATTACAGCTTACAGTATAATGGTTCCGGGCGGCGCAGGCAAGAGGGCAGCCCCCCGGAAGATAAAATATCCCGCCCGCATTTCAGCAGACGGGATATTTTAAATGAAATATTACTTTTTGGAATTCTGCTTTGCCGCGATGGTGGCCTTGCGCTTCTGGGCGGCGGCCTTGCGGGCAGAGGCCTGTGCGGCCTCCGGGTGGAGAGCCTCCGGTGTGATGCGGTACATCCGGCTGCCCATGGCGGGCAGATCCACGCTCAGGGTGTAGTCCCGGCCGTACACGCCGCCATCGGTGGTGTGCAGGTGTCTGGTGCGGCTGCGGTCCGCACCGTTCCAGCAGGCAGCCTCGCTGTTCAGCAGCTCATCGGCGGTGCAGGGATACTGGAAGTAGAGCGGGAACTTTTTGTGTGCGGTATTCTGGGTGTTCATCACACAGAGGATGGTCTGGCCCGCGCCCTTCCGCAGCCAGGCGTACACGCCCTCGTCCCGGCTCTCGCAGGCGATCCACTCAAAGCAGTTCGGGTTGTATTCGCCATCGTAGAGGGCGGGTTCGGTGGCATACAGGCGGCCCAGCTCGGCAAAATATTTCTGGAAGCTGTCGTGGAAGGGATACTTCATCAGGCCCCAGTCCAGCTCCTTTTTCTCATCCCACTCCCGGAAATGCCCCAGTTCATTGCCCATAAAGTTCAGCTTTTTGCCCGGGTGGGTGTACATGTAGAAGTAAAGGGTGCGCAGCTGGGCACATTTTTCCTCGTAGGTGCCCCACAGCTTATCAATGATGGTCTTTTTGCCGTGCACCACCTCGTCGTGGCTGAGTGCCAGCAGATACAGCTCATTATAGAAATACTGCATACTGAAGGTCAGCTTGTGGTAGGCATCGGGCCGCTCACCAAAGGGCGTGGCAAAATAATCCAGCGTGTCGTGCATCCAGCCCATGTCCCACTTATAATCGAAACCGATGCCGTCGTAGCGGGTGGGGGCGGTGACCTTGAGGAAGTTGGTGGAGTCCTCGGCGGTGTAGATGCCGGTGGGCCAGCGCTCGTTCAGGCCGTGGTTCAGGTTCCGCAGGAAGGTAACAGCGCCCTCGTTCACGCCGCGGTTGGGGTCGCCCTGCCAATAAAGGGCGCGGGAGATGGCATCCATCCGGATGCCGTCGCAGTGGTAGACATCCATCCAAAGGGCAGCGGCGCTGTTCAGGAAGCTGCACACCTCCCGGCGGTAGTAGTTGAAGTTGCAGGTGCCCCACTCGCTGTGGCCCACATCGCTGTCGTACTCGTAGAGGTGGGTGCCGTCAAAGTTGGCGAGCGCGTCGCCGTTGGCGGCAAAGTGGACGGGCACAAAGTCCATGATGACACCAATGCCCATCCGGTGGCAGGCGTTGACAAAGGCCGCAAAGTCGGCGGGGTCGCCGTAGCGGCTGGTGACAGAGAAGTAACCGGTGGTCTGGTAGCCCCAACTGCCGTCAAAGGGATGCTCTGCCAGCGGCAGCAGCTCCACATGGGTGAAGCGGTGATCCAGCAGCCAGGGGATCAGCTCCCGGGCCAGCTCCCGGTAATTGTACCAGCCGTCCGAGCCGTCCTCACGGGTGGCGTTGGGCTTGTGCTTCCAGCTGCCTGCATGGAGCTCGTAGATGTTCAGGGGCAGGTTGCGGCACTTGTCCCGCCGCTCCATCCAGCTGGAATCGTCAAAGGCAAAGTCCATCCGGGCCAGTCTGCTGGCCGTGCCGGGCCGCAGCTCGGTGGAAAAGGCGTAGGGGTCAGCCCGCATCACGGTGCTGCCATCCTTGCCGTGGATGCGGTATTTGTACAGCTCTCCCTCGGCAAGGCCGGGCACAAAGCCGCTCCACACGCCGGTGTCAGCCTTCTGCATGGGAACGCCCGGCCCCCAGCCGTCAAAGCCGCCGCAGATCTCCACAGCCACAGCACCCGGGGCCCACACGGCAAACCGCCAGCCCTCCTGCCCAAAGTCATCCCGGCAGGGGTGCGCGCCCAGCACACGGTAGGCATCAAAGCATTCGCCCGCAAAGAACGAGCGGTCGATGGTGGGAAAATTCATGCAGATTTCTCCTTTTCTCAACGGGATACACCTGGTCATATTTACCAATAATTTTTGATCAAAATCGTCACACTTGCTGATTTTAACAGAGACTATGCAGAAAATTTATCAAACATCCACACAATTGGCGGAGTTTGTGGTATACTGAGCCTGCCGCTGCTGGGCGGCAGAAGAAATGATATGGGAGAGAGTAACTATGGCATGGTATGATACCGCAGTTTTTTATCACATTTATCCGCTGGGCCTGTGCGGCTGTGCGCACGAAAACGACGGCCAGCCCACACCGGGCGCGTTCGCAAAGCTGAACGCCTGGGCCGAGCACGCCTCCAAAGATCTGGGCTGCACGGCCATTTATATCGGCCCGCTGTTCGAGAGCGGCTCCCACGGCTATGATACCATCGATTACCGCCGGGTGGATCGCCGCCTGGGCACCAACGAGGAGTTCAGGGAGTTCGTGGCCAACTGCCACGCCCGGGGCCAGAAGGTCATTGTGGACGGTGTGTTCAACCATGTGGGCCGGGACTTCTTTGCCTTTAAAGACCTGCAGGCCAACCGCGAGAACGCCCGTTATAAGGACTGGTTCTGCGATGTGAACTTCTGGGGCAACAACGAGTACAACGACGGCTTTTCTTACGGCAACTGGGGCGGCTTCAACCTGCTGGTCAAGCTGAACCAGCGTAACCCCGAGGTGCAGAACTACCATTATGATACCATCCGCTTCTGGGTCGATGCATTCGACATTGACGGCATCCGGCTGGATGCAGCGGATGTGCTGGACTTCGACTTTATGAAGGGCCTGCGCCGCCTTGCCAACGAGGTCAAGCCTGAGTTCTGGCTGATGGGCGAGGTCATCCACGGCGATTACAGCCGCTGGGCCAACCCTGAAATGCTCCACTCTGTTACCAACTATGAGCTGCACAAGGGCCTGTGGAGCGGCCACAACGACCACAACTATTTTGAGATCGCACACACCATGCGCCGCCTGCAGGGGCTCTGCCACGACACCCGGCTCTATACCTTCTCGGACAACCACGATGTGGAGCGTCTGCCCAATAAGCTGCGGAACAAGGCGCACATCCGGCACGTTGCAATTCTAGTATACACGCTTTGGGGCATTCCGTCCATCTATTACGGCTCCGAATTTGGCATCGAGGGCAAAAAGGAGTGGGGCAGTGACTGGCCCCTGCGCCCCTGCCTGGAGCTGGACAAATTCCGGGATGACCTGACCACCAACCCCGTCACCAGTGTGTACGCTGCATTGGGCAGGCTGAAGGCCGAATACCCGGCCCTGAGCTGGGGCGAGGTGAAGGAGCTCCAGCTGACCACCCAGTGCTATGCCTTTGCCCGGGTGCTGGATGGAAAAGCTCTCGTGGCCGTATTCAACAACGGTGACAGCCCGGCTGAGATGGAATTCCAGCTGCCGGTGGAAGCCAACGCTGCAACAGACCTGCTGGCCGATACCGTGGGCGCTGAGAATGTGATGGTCAGCCTTGCATCTGGCCGGATGAAGGTCCAGCTGCCCTCCAATTACGCCACTGTCCTGCGTCTGGATTGACAGGACACCTGTCATGCACTATTATAATAAGGAAAAAATGCTGACAGGGGGAACAACAATGAACGCAGCACAGCGCCGGGAAAAGATTTTGGAGCAGCTCCATGGGGCCAGCGCACCCATCAGTGCCAGTGCACTGGCCGCAAAGCTGGGGGTCAGCCGCCAGATCGTGGTGGGGGACGTGGCCCTTCTGCGGGCAGGCGGGGCCGAAATCGAGGCCACCCCGCGCGGGTATCAGTTCCACCCGACCCCCGGCGGCTACACCGGCATCCTGGCCTGTGTGCACAGGACCGCCGATGAGATGCGCACCGAGCTTTACACGGTGGTGGATCAGGGAGGCGTGGTGGTCGATGTGGCGGTGGAAAACCCGCTTTACGGCGAGCTGCGGGGCAACCTGAACCTCGCCAGCCGATACGATGTGGACACCTTTATCACCCAGGCAGCCAATACCCCGGAGTGCCTGCTCAGCCGGATGACCGGCGGCGTGCACCTGCACACCCTTCGCTGCCCGGATGAAGAAACATTCCAGAGGATCGAAGCCGCATTGAGAGAGAAAGGGATTCTCTATTGATATTGTAAGAAAACTCGAACAAACTGTCTATCCCCGAAAAACGAAAAGCGTTGGATATCCAACGAAACAATGAAAGTGGTGGATTATTTTGGACATCCGCATTGAAAAGACTGACCGCGCCATCGAAAAGGCATTCATGGAGCTGCGTGCCCGCCAGCCGCTGGAGAAGATCAGGATCAAAGACCTGTGCACACTGGCCAAGGTGAACAAATCCACCTTTTATGCCCACTATGAGGATATCTATGAGCTGTCCAGCCGGTTGGAGAACAAGCTCATCCATGTCATTCTGGACAGTGTGCCCAATGTGGGGCTTACCGCTGCACACACAGAGCAGCTGACCCGTGAACTGTTCCATGCCTTTGTTCAGAACCAGGAGGCGGTGAACATCCTTTTCTCCGGGGCAAGGCAGGGGATCTTTGCCAACTGCATTGAAAAGGGTCTGCGAGACCGTCTGGCTGCCAAAGACCCCACCTTTGCAGCGGACCCCGACCGGGGCATCCTGCTTTCCTTCTGTGTGCAGGGCTGCTTCTATGCCTTTGCCAACAACAGCGGTCAGATGGACGTGGAACATCTGGTCGATCTGCTGGCTGTGATCGCCAAAGCGGCGCAAAGCCTGAACCGATGACAGAATCGTAATCATGAGAAAGGCTCCTGCTTTCGCAGGAGCCTTTCTCATTTAAAACACATAGAAACCGGTTCTTTTTATTGTTTTAATTCATGGCTCCGGCCTTTGTGAACATCTGTTCGACCTGCGCGGCGAGCAGGCTGTGCTCCGGCGCTTCCAGCAGGGGGTCTGCGGCCAGCAGAGCGGCGGCCTCGGCCTGGGCGGCGTGAAGGGTGCGGGTGTCGTTCATCAGGTCGGCGATCTGCAGGGTGGGCAGGCCATGCTGGCGGCTGCCGAAAAAGTCGCCGGGGCCGCGGGTCTCAAGGTCGAACTGCGCCACGGCGAAGCCGTCTGAGGTGGAGCAGAGGAACTTGAGCCGCTTCTGGACGCTCTCGGCGGTGTTGTCGCTGACAAGGAAGCACCAGCTCTCGGCGGCACCCCGGCCCACGCGGCCCCGCAGCTGGTGCAGGGCGCTCAGGCCGTAGCGCTCGGCATTCTCAATGACCATGACGGTGGCGTTGGGGACATCCACGCCCACCTCGATGACAGTGGTGGATACCAGTGCATCCAGCCGGCCGGCTTTGAAATCGTCCATTACAGCGGCTTTTTCCTTTGGCTTGAGCTTACCGTGCATCAGGCCGACCCGGCGGTCGGGGAGAAGGGCTTTGGCAATGTCCTCGTAGTAACTCTTTACGGCGTTCAGCCCGCCGTCCGGCGTGTCCTCGATGGCGGGGCAGACGATATATACCTGTCGTCCGGCTCCGATCTCCCGGTCGAGAAAACCGTAGAGATCCCGCCGCTTTTTTCCGGTGATACACCGGGTCTTGACGGGCTTGCGGCCCGGGGGCAGCTCATCAAGGATAGAGATGTCCAAATCGCCGTAGATCAGCAGGCCCAATGTGCGTGGAATGGGCGTGGCGCTCATCACCAGCAGATGAGGGTTCGCAGCCTTTTCGGCCAGCATTCCGCGCTGGCGCACGCCGAAGCGATGCTGCTCGTCCACCACAGCCAGACCCAGCCGGGCAAACTCCACGCCCTCGCTCAGGATGGCGTGGGTGCCCACCACAAGGTCGGCCTCGTCACTGCGGATAGCAGCCAGCGTGGTGCGGCGGGCGGCGGCCTTCATGCCGCCGGTCAGCAGGGCCACACGCATCCCGAAGGGGGCCAGCATCCGGTTCAGGTTCTCTGCGTGCTGGGCGGCAAGGATCTCGGTGGGGGCCAGCAGGGCCGCCTGATATCCGCTGCGGATGCAGGCCCAGATGGCGGCGGCGGCAACCAGCGTCTTGCCGCTGCCCACATCGCCCTGCAAAAGGCGGTTCATGGAGGTGCTGCCGGACAGATCGGTCAGAATTTCGTCTACGGCCCGGCGCTGGGCACCGGTGGGGGAGAAGGGGAGCGATGCCCAGAAGGGGGCCGGGTCGAGCCGCTGCATGGGTGCACCGGTGGAGGCGCTGCCTCGGTTCTTCATTCGTCCAATGCCCAACTGGAGCACCAGCAGCTCCTCGTAGATGAGCCGCCGCCGGGCTGCAAAAGACTCCTCTTCCGTGGCAGGGCAGTGGATGGCCCGTACGGCATCGGCCTTGGAGAGCAGGCGGTATTTTTTCAGCATCTCCTCTGGCAGCGGGTCGGGCAGGAGCTCCGCATGGGGGAGCAGCTGCCGGATACATTTTGCAATTACGGTGCTGGAAAGCCCCTCGGTCTGGGGGTAGACGGCCTCGAAGGGAGCGGCGGTGATCTGTGCCGCCGTGCGCACCTGCGGGTTGACCATCTGACGGCGAAGCATCCCGCCGGTCACGATGCCCTCAAAATAGTATTCCTGCCCCAGCTCCAGCTTCTGGGTGGCATAGGGATTGTTGAACCAGGTGATCTCCAGGCTGGAAACATCATCCCCGGCGGTGATGCGCTCCATCTGCCGCCCGCCCGGCAGGATGCGCCCGGCAGGTTTGGCGAACACCTCGGCCTTCACCACGCACTCGGTGTCTGGCGGGGCCTCGGCAATGGAGTAGGGACGGGAAAAATCGATGTAACGCCGGGGATAGTGGCAGAGCAGATCGGCCAGTGTCACGATGCCCAGTTTCTCGAACCGCTCGGCGGTCTTGGGCCCCACGCCCTTGAGGTAGCGCACCGGCGTGTCCGGGGTCAGGGTGGTGTGATGTTCAGCGGGCATGGCAGGCCCTCCTTTCTGCAAAAATAGTATCCCCATTGTAACACGGGAACGGGGAAAAATCTGCCTTACAAAATCCGCTTTTGAAGATCCTCAACAGAAGGCAGCTGCTTTTCAAACTCTTCCGGCAGGCAGCTTGTGATACGGTATGCGCTGACTCCGATGGGTTTGCTCATGTCTTTGAGGGAGTACTCTGCAACCAGATCGTTCTTGCTTTTGCAGAGAAGAAGGCCGATGGAAGGGTGATCCTGTTCTTTTTTCAGTAATCCATCTACCGCAGAAAGGTAAAAATTAAGCTGTCCGGCATACTCTGGTTTGAATTCGCCTGTTTTCAATTCGATCACAACATAACAGCGCAGGTTCAGATTATAAAACAGCAAGTCGATATAAAAATCATCACCGCCGACATTCAGATGATACTGGTTGCCCAGAAAAGCAAAGCCAGTGCCCAGCTCCAGCAGAAGCTTGGTGACATCTTTGACAAGAGCCTGCTCGATATCCCGCTCAAGCATATTTTCTTTCAAAGGGATAAAATCAAAGAGATAGGGGTCTTTCATCGTTTGCAAGGCAAGCTCACTTTGCGAGGCGGGCAGACGAGCTTCAAAATTTGTGATTTTTGATGCAATGGCCTGACGTTGATATAATCCACCCTCGATCTGATGAATCAAAACATTCCGAGACCAACCGTTTTCAATAACTTTTTCAGCGTACCATAGGCGTTCTTCTGATGAGGAAAGTTTATCCAGGAGAACGGTATTGTGTCCCCATGGAATTTGTGCAACAGGCTGTTGCACAAATTCCTCATCAGGGTAAGCAAGTGCAAATTTTGCCATATACTTCAAGTTCCGAACGGAATAACCGGAAGCGTCCGGAAAAGCAAGTTTGATATCGGCAGAAAGGCTTTCAATGAATTTGCTGCCCCAGGTCTTATGTGCATTGATCGTATTGCCGATCGTATGATAGAGAAGCAGAAGCTCCCGGTTGACACTGACAGATGCGCGATACTGCGCCGCGCGGATTTCCTGCTTGATGGATTCGACAGTATTCAAGTATTCGCTGGAATTCAAGAGCACTTTGCCGGCCCCCTTCGCAAAAATAGTATCCCCATTGTAACACGGGAACGGGGAAAAGAAAAGCAAAACAAAAAATCCCGGAAGCCGCAGCTTCCGGGAACTTTTGGAGGTGACGACCAGATTTGAACTGGTGGATGAGGGTTTTGCAGACCCTTGCCTTACCACTTGGCCACGTCACCATATTTGGAGTGAATATTTCCACTCCATTTGGAGCGGCCGACGAGGCTCGAACTCGCTACCTCCACCTTGGCAAGGTGCGCTCTACCAGATGAGCTACGGCCGCATATTGGTGCATTTAACCCTTGCACCACAGGGAAAGACGACCCGGATCGGGCTCGAACCGACGACCCCCAGCGTGACAGGCTGGTGCTCTAACCAACTGAGCTACCGGGCCATATCCGGAGTGATTATTACCACTCCGTTATGGAGCGGCCGACGAGGCTCGAACTCGCTACCTCCACCTTGGCAAGGTGGCGCTCTACCAGATGAGCTACGGCCGCATATCAGAGGAACAGGAGTAATTCTTGTTCTTCTGAAAGGTGGTGCCTCCGATCGGAATCGAACCAATGACACGGGGATTTTCAGTCCCCTGCTCTACCGACTGAGCTACAGAGGCGCACCGGACGATGATTATTATACCTGAAATTTTGATTTTGTAAAGGGGTAAATGCAAACTTTTTTGAAAAAATTGAAAAGTTTTTGCTTTTTGGCGTCTCTGCGTGCAAAATAAGAACGACTTTTTTCGTGGTTTTCGTGCCGGAGGCAGTACGGGAAAAGAGAGAAAGAATATTTGACAAGTTTTACAACCTATGGTTTAATAAAAGAAAAGAACACAGGCGCTTATGCCCGCAGAGATGCTGTTATATTTCTTATATAATAGAAAGGGCGGGCGTCTGCTTTGATTACAGGACGGCCTGCGCGGCACAGCTGCGATGGGCCGGGAGGAGCAGCATGGCAAAAAAACAGGAATATGGCAACGAGAGCATTACCTCGTTAAAGGGTGCCGACCGTGTGCGCAAGCGCCCGGCCGTCATCTTTGGCTCAGACGGTGTGGAGGGCTGTGCCCACTCGATCTTTGAGATCGTGTCCAACTCTATCGATGAAGCCCGCGACGGCCACGGCGATACCATCAACGTGACCCGCTGCAAGGACGGCAGCGTCATTGTGGAGGACTTTGGCCGCGGTATGCCCGTGGACTGGAACAACGGCGAGGGGCGCTTCAACTGGGAGCTGCTGTTCTGCGAGATGTACGCGGGCGGCAAGTACGGCGAAGGCGAGGATAACTACGAGTTCAGCCTTGGCCTGAACGGTCTGGGTCTGTGCGCCACCCAGTACGCCTCGGCATGGATGACCGCCGATATCTACCGCGACGGCTATCACTACCATCTGGACTTTAAAAAGGGCGAGAACGTGGGCGGCCTGCAAAAGGAACCCTACAAGGGCCGCCGCACCGGCAGTATTATCCACTGGAAACCGGACGATGAGGTGTTTACCGATATCGATGTGCCCGGCAGCTACTATAAGGATGTGCTGCGCCGTCAGGCCGTGGTCAACGCGGGGCTTACCCTCAACTTTACCGATGAAAAGGAAAAAGACCCCGCCACCGGCAAGCCGTGGCACGAAAGCTGGTGCTACCAGAACGGCATCGCGGACTATGTGGCAGAAGTAGCAGGGGAAGACACCCTGACCCCCGTGTTCAGCTGCGAGAGCGAGGCTGTGGGCCGGGACCGCGAGGATCAGCCGGACTACAAGGTGCGCATGAGTGCGGCTTTTTGTTTCTCTAATAAGGTACAGCTGCTGGAATACTACCACAACTCCTCGTGGCTGGAGCACGGCGGCAGCCCGGAGCACGCAGTGCGCACCGCCTTTGTCTACCAGATCAACAAGTACCTGAAGGAAAAGAACCTGTACAGAAAGGGCGAGAGCGCCATCAGCTTTCAGGACGTGCAGGACTGTCTGGTGTATGTGTCCTCCAGCTTTTCCACCCGTACCAGCTACGAAAACCAGACCAAAAAGGCCATCACCAATAAATTTGTCTCGCAGGCTATGACCGACTTCCTCAAGCATTATCTGGAAGTGTATTTTCTGGAAAAGCCGGAGGAGGCTCAGAAGATCTGCCAGCAGGTGCTGGTGAACAAGCAGAGCCGCGAGCACGCAGAAAAAACGCGCCAGAGCATCAAAAAAATCGCTCTCTACGCAAATCGACCTGGCCAACCGCGTGCAGAAATTCGTGGACTGCCGCACCCGGGATTCCGCCCGCCGCGAGCTGTATATCGTGGAGGGCGACTCGGCTATGGGCGCGGTCAAGTCCAGCCGGGACAGTGAATATCAGGCCATCATGCCCATCCGCGGCAAGATCCTGAACTGTCTGAAGGCGGATTATGCCCGCATCTTCAAGTCGGACGTCATCGTGGACCTCATCAAGGTGATGGGCTGCGGTGTGGAGCTGGGCGGCAAGCACAACAAGGAGCTGGCTACCTTTAACCTCGAAAACCTGCGGTTCAATAAGATCGTCATCTGTACCGATGCCGACGTGGACGGCTACCAGATCCGCACGCTGGTGCTGACCATGCTCTACCGGCTTACCCCCACCCTGATCAACAAGGGCTATGTGTATATCGCAGAGTCGCCTTTGTATGAGATCACCACGAAGGATCGCACTTATTTCGCCTATACCGAGCCGGAAAAGGCCGCTTTTCTGGAAAAGATCGGGGACAAAAAATACACCATCCAGCGCTCCAAAGGCTTGGGCGAGAACGACCCTGAGATGATGTGGCTGACTACCATGAACCCGGAAAGCCGCCGCCTGATCAAGGTAATGCCCACCGATGTGGTGCAGACCGCACAGGTGTTCGACATTCTGCTGGGTGACAATCTGGCAGGCCGCAAGGAGCATATCGCTCAGCACGGCGCAGAGTATCTGGATGATCTGGACGTGAGCTGAGAACCCTCTCCGTCATCGCTGACGCGATGCCACCTCTCCC
>ENA-OQHF01000509-OQHF01000509.1-human-gut-metagenome-genome-assembly--contig:-NODE-509-length-23664-cov-4.460382_pt1 | contig 23664 bp, 19 predicted proteins | sample MGYA00242559_ERZ504709 | MGnify/ENA primary metagenome ERZ504709 (study PRJEB26092, sample SAMD00036203) | human gut metagenome | host: Homo sapiens | study: EMG produced TPA metagenomics assembly of... | reverse complement strand
TGTGCTGACGTCGGAGCGTCTGGATCAGATCCGGAGACTGAACGATCTGGCAGCCCAGCGTGGAGAGAAGCTGGCTGATATGGCGCTTGGCTGGCTGCTTCAGCATAAGGAAGTTACCAGTGTTCTGATCGGAGCTTCCAAGCCGCAGCAGATCCTTGATAATGTGAAAGCGATCCACTGTTGCACCGTTTACAGCTGAGGAGCTGCGTCTGATCAGACGAGATCTCAAAATTAAGATTTATATACTTCCTGGTTTTACTATTGAAAAGTAGTGAAGCAGGGAGTTTTTATGCCAAAAAATTGTTTAACTGAATTAGGAAAGTTTTCCGGGTTACTGTTCACTTGGTAATATTCCGCGAGGTGTTTTTTGTGAGCGAAGGTCACAGAAAACCCGAGACATACCGCGCGAATTTATGCGATTAGCATAAATTCTGTGCATCGCGAAGCGTGTTGCTGAGAACGGAGTGAACAGTAACGTTTCCGGCGGGAGTGCAAAGAGCAATAAGCAGTGGAGGTTTGACAACGGGATAGGTGTGTGCTATATTGAAAAACAGAAAAGAAAAGAGCCAGCGGGAGCTTGTGTGACAGGCTGAGAGGAAGATAGATCTTCGACCGTACCTGATTTGGGTAATGCCAACGGAGGGATTGTGATCTGAGAGCGTGTCTCCGTGGAGTTTTCCATGGGATGCGCTCTTTTCGGATGCAGGAATGGAACTGGAATGGTCTGACAATGTAGGGATGTGAAAGTGACAGAGACTGCATGTGGAGCTTCTGCGAAAGAGCGGGCAGGAAGGGGAGCGCCTTAATGTCTGGCAGGAGAGTGATATTCCGGAGGATTTTTCCGGAAGGATCATGTAAGCGATGGGAATCCGTGTTTTCGGAGTGAGAGGAAGTAAGGGAACTTCGACCGCCAAAATCTAAGGGCAGACTGCAGCAGACGGGAAGCTTTTGCCCGGATCTGACAGGGCTCTGCCTGATATTTCAGGGAGGAAAAACACTATGGAAAAACAAAGGATGCACACGCTTCGTATGGTAATGCTGGCAATGATGGTAGCGATCGGTGTCGTTATTTCACCGATCCTGAGGATTGAGGGAATGTGCCCCACGGCACATCTTGTCAATATCGTATGCTCGGTTCTGATGGGACCGTGGTATTCCCTTCTCTGTGCGACCATGATCGGCGTGATCCGTATGATGTTCATGGGAATCCCGCCACTTGCACTGACCGGTGCAGTATTTGGCGCATTCCTTTCAGGTGTGTTCTACAGACTTTCCAAAGGCAAGATCATCTGCGCGGTGATCGGTGAGATCTTTGGAACAGGTATCATCGGATCCATGGTTTCTTATCCGGTGATGGCATTCCTGATGGGAAGAGGCGGGCTGACAGCATTTTATTATACGCCGATGTTCCTTGCAGCAACCACAATGGGAGGATGTGTTGCCTATATTTTCCTGAAGGCTCTGAGTAAAGCAGGTCTTCTGGTGAAATTCCAGGCAGCTTTGGGTTCAAAAACATATGAGACAAAGAATTTTACAACTGCGAAAGCGAATTAAAGAAGAAAAGCCTCTGATCCATTGCATCACCAATCCGATCTCGATCCATGACTGTGCCAATGTGGTCCTTGCAGTAGGTGCAAGGCCGATCATGGCGGAGCATCCGGCAGAGGTGACAGATATTACGGCATCGGCTGGTGCGCTGATGCTGAATCTCGGGAATATTACCGATGCCAGGATCGAGTCAATGAAGCGTTCTATGAGAACAGCGATGGAAAATAAGATCCCGGTTCTTCTGGACCTGGTAGGGGTTGCCTGCAGTGATCTCAGGCTGGATCTGGCGAGGGAGCTTTTAAGGATCGGTCATCCGGCAGTGCTGAAGGGAAATATGTCAGAGCTTCTGGCTGTTTCCGGACTGCCGTCTCATGCGATCGGAATCGATGCGGGTGTCGAGGATGCTCTGACTGAGGAAAATATCGATGGAGTCAGTGAAGTGCTTAAGGCTTTTTCCAGAAATAATCAGGCAATCGTGCTGGCTACCGGGAAACAGGATTTTGTTACGGATGGTGAACGGGTTGTTCTGGTACAAAATGGCAGTGCGGCGCTGTCCGGGATCACAGGAACCGGCTGTATGGTCGGTGCACTGACTGCGGCGTTTTTGCCAGGGTGCGAAGATAATATTGCGAAAGAGATGACGGATAGTATAGAGGCAGGTGTCTGGTCTGGCGTTGAGATGGAATTAAATGGGAGATCCGGGAATTATCTGGCTGCGGCAGTGCTTGGTACTGCACTTATGGGTATCGCCGGCGAGGAAGCGGAGAAGATTTCCCGCGGTCCGGGAAGCTTTCAGGTAAATCTGCTGGATGAGATCTATGGGCTTTCGGATCGACAGCTGCTGGATCTGTTGAAGATTGAAATGTACTGAAAAAGAGGGGATTAGGATGGATAGAAAAGATTTGGATGTAACGTTGTATCTGGTGACGGATAGTTCTTATCATACGGAGGAGTCTTTGCTCCGTACGGTTGAGGAGGCTTGTAAGGGTGGTGTGACTCTGGTCCAGCTTCGCGAGAAGAATAAGGGTGGACGTGAGTATCTGGATAAGGCTTTTAAGGTGAAGGAGATCACAGATCGTTACAATGTGCCGCTGATCATTGATGATCGTGTGGATGTAGCGCTGGCCTGTGATGCGGCTGGTGTGCATGTTGGAGCTTCTGATATTCCGGTTGCTGTGGCAAGGAAGCTGATGGGACCGGATAAGATCGTGGGGGCTACTGCCAAGACGGTGGAGGCTGCTGTGAAGGCTTATGAGGATGGTGCGGATTATCTTGGTGTGGGGGCGATTTATCCTACTACTACTAAGGTGGTGACGATCCTTACCAAGGTTTCTACGTTGAAGGATATCTGTGAGGCGGTTCCGATTCCGGCGGTTGCGATCGGGGGATTGAATGCCGGGAATATGGATGTGCTTGAGGGCGCCGGTATGAGTGGTATGGCGGTTGTTTCTGCGATCATGAAGGCGGAGGATCCGAAGAAGAATGCACGGGAGCTGAAGGAGAAGATTGTTGCTTTGATGGGAAAGTGATTTAGGACATGAGTGAAGAGCAGTGGTGGATTTGAGGTTCATGCTGTTCCTTTTTTTTTGAAATACGGACGCCCGTGAGGCGTGTGCTGCCTGTCGCCGGGGCTTCGTCGGGGGCTGGCTTCTAGGCTGCCGGAATTCTGCTAAAACCGTTTTTAAAAAGTCCGAACTCGCGTCTTGCAGCCGCTCAGACAGCGGACTTTTGAAAAACAACGCAGATTTCCGCCAGCCAAGAATCAGCTCCCCTCCTGCAGAGTCCGGCGACAGGCAGCACACGCCTCACGGGCTGGTTTTTCAAGGCGTCAGGGGAGGGTGGCTGCTCGGGAGTTTGGGTGTAAATGTTGGGTTGAGTGGTCTGCCGGGAATGCGATGAGGCATCAGCGCTGCGCTGGATGCCTGGGAGGAAAGGCTGAGTTTCCTTGTGGTTTGCCGGGAGATGGATGAGCTATCAGCGCTGCGCTGGATAGCTGGGAGGAAAGGCTGAGTTTCCGGTTGTCTGACGGTAGGCTGGCCGAGGCGCTTCGCTGTCGGCTGGTAGAGCGATGTGATATGGTTTATAAAAAATGCCGGTGGGGGTTACTCCACAGGCAGATCTCTGTGTTCTACGCTGGTGGAGAATACGATCTGTGTTTTGGTGCGGCCGAACTGCTGGAGTTCGTTGATGAAGTGGTCCAGTTCCATGGTGGAGCGGAAGGCTACTTCGATGAGCATGGAGTAATCGCCGGTGACGCAGTTGCATTCGATGACGTTTGGGATGGACTGGATGAAGGGATAGAAGTCCTTTTTTTTGGTTGGGTTCTACTTCCAGGTTGATGAATGCTTTTATATGATAACCGAGAAATACTGGGTTGATCTGGGCGTGGTAGCCTGTGATCAGCCCGTTTTTTTCGAGGTGTTCGATCCTGGCGGAGACAGCGGGGGATGAGAGGAAGACTTCCTTTGCGATTTCCTTTACCGGAGTGCGGGCGTTCTTCTGAAGCATTTCGATGATCTTTCGGTCGATGTTGTCGAGTTTGTGTTCCATGTAGAATGTATCCTTTCGATGAAAAATGTTATTTGTAACTGGTACAGAGCTGCGTAGGGAAGTGGATTGAAAATATGTTTTTCTGTATTGATTATACTGCGTGTGTTATCACAACACAAGAAACGACTTAATAAAAATAAGAAAAATAAAAGAAATTCTTAAAAAGATTAATGTAAACTATTGAAAAACACGGATAATCGTGGTTTTCCATTAAAAGTATTTACAAGCTACAAAGAAAGTGTTAGTTTCTTAGGCGTCAGAAAAACAGCTGCTGATAAAAATGAAAATAACAGAATGATTTGTAAACAGTGAATATCCGTCGGACTGAAAAAATGAGATCAGAGGGCGGAGCAAATCAGATGTGCACAGGATCAGAAGAAAGAAGAGGGATGACAAAATGAAAACAGAAGCAAGACTGGAAGCAGATTCGATCGGAACTATGGAAGTGCCTGCAGAGGCTTATTACGGAGTTCAGGCTTTAAGGGCAAAACAGAATTTTCCTATTACAGGTACAAAGCTTCATCCGGTATTTATCAGGAACCTGGCACAGATTAAAAAAGCAGCAGCTATCACTAATAATAATGCCGGGCTTCTTCCGGAGGATAAGGCAGACGCCATTGTCAGAGCCTGTGATGAAGTGATCGCAGGAAAATTGGCTGAGGAATTTATCGTAGATGCCATTCAGGGTGGTGCCGGAACCAGCGCAAATATGAATATGAATGAGGTGATCGCAAACAGAGCCGGTGAGATCCTCGGATGTCCGAAGGGTAGCTATAAAATGGTCCATCCAAATGATCACGTAAACATGGCGCAGTCCACCAATGATGTGATCCCGACGGCCGGTAAGCTTACCGTTCTGGATCTTCTTGCACCTCTGGAAAAAGCACTGGTAAGACTTGAGAAGGAGCTTGCAAAAAAGGCAGAGGAGTTCGATGATGTGATCACTATGGGACGTACACAGCTTCAGGATGCAGTTCCGATCCGTCTTGGTCAGGTGTTCCACGGTTATGCGTCTATGGTTTCCAGAGACAGGAAACGTATCGAAAAGGTTCACAGGGAAATGTACACCGTAAACCTTGGAGGAACTGCAGTGGGAACTGCTATTAACGTTTCCGATTCTTATTTTTATAAGATCGTGCCAAATCTGGAAAAGCTTACAGGTTATCCGCTGAAACAGGCCGAGGACCTTTTTGACGCAACAGAAAATCTGGACGGCTTTGTTGCCGTATCCGGTGTGGTAAAAACCTGTGCGGTGGATCTTTCCAAGATGTGCAACGATCTTCGACTGATGTCTTCCGGCCCGAAAACCGGATTTGGTGAGATCAATCTTCCAGCAAAGCAGAATGGGTCTTCCATCATGCCAGGTAAGGTAAATCCGGTCATTCCGGAGGTAGTAAGCCAGGTTGCTTTCCACATCGTAGGACATGATACCACCATTACCATGGCGGCAGAAGCCGGACAGCTGGAGCTGAATGCTTTTGAGCCGGTTGTATTTTGTAATCTTTTTGAATCCATTACGACTCTGGAAAAAGCAGTGGATACATTGAGCGTAAACTGCATCACAGGAATCACCGCAAACCGCAAACACTGCAAAGACCTGATGGAAAGCAGTGCAGGAATCGCAACGGCTCATTTGCCCGCATATTGGCTACAAGGCGTCTGCAAACCATCGCAAAAACTGCAGTAAAAACCGGCAAATCTGTCCGGGAACTTGTTCTGGAACAGGAGATCATGACTGAGAAAGAGCTGGAAGAGGTTCTTGATCCGTATCTGATGACAGAAGTCGGAGAAGAGCGGAAAGAGGATGAAGCAAGAAGGAAAGCCTGCTGAGAACGGAGTGAACAGTAACATCGACAGGAATAAGATATCAATGAATACACACAGGAGACTTGTCACAGTGCAGGTCTCCTTTTATAATGGAAGAAACGCGATAAGAAAAGAAGGGAAAGATACATGCTTAAACGAACAGCCATACGGGCACTTTGTAATACAACGGCATATCAGAGAGGTCTTGATATTTATCGTACCGGAAAGAGGATCCAGTCGCTGGATATTAAGTTGGAAGGAGCTGTGGATAAAATATCTGCAGCAGTGAAGGGAAGTGGGCGTAATGTATACAATACAGGCTTTCAGTATGATACAGAAGCGGACCGCATAAAAGAAGCATACTGTGACTGCCCGGCCTTTCGCAGCTATTCCGGAATCTGTAAGCATTGCGTGGCAGTGCTTCTGGAATATGGAGACCGTAAGGCCTATGAGCGTGTGGAAATCCGCAGACAGCAGGATGAGGAACAGAAGCAGGCAGAGTTATTCAGCGGAACAGAATTTCCGGCTGCTTTATCCGGATCAGGGCAGCCTGCAACGAAAACCACCGTTGAGCTGAAAAGCCTCCTTAATCGCCAGCTATACAGCCGTATGCTTCCGTTTTCCGGGGATCCGTATTTTGGCAAGGTGGAGCTGGAAACCTGCCTGAAATTTAATTCTGTGAGAAATTGCTTTACCGTGGAATTCCGTGTTGGTTGTGAGAAAAAATATATCCTTAAGGACGTGTTGGCCTTTGTGTGGAATCTGGATCATAATGAGAAGGTTTCTTATGGAAAAAATCTGGAATTTATCCATTCAGATGAAGCTTTTTTAGAAGGATCCAGAAGCGTGCTGGCCTTTATCAGGGAATGGGTCGAGAATCATCACGGCACTTACATGTCCAGATATGAACAGCTGAAGAATATAGCTGTGGAAAAGGTGAGGGATCTTACCGTTGACAGAAAAGAACTTGAGGATCTGCTTCTTATACTTGGCGAAAAAAGTTTCAAGTTCAAAATGAACAATGATCCGGAGACAACATGGCATTGTGTCAGAGAAATTCCGGACAGAACGCTGATGATCCGGAAGAAGGATCAGGGGTTATCTCTTGAGATCGCGCCGGTATACAGTGTGACAGGCATACGGTATCATATGTATTTTGATAATGAGAAGGTATATCTGGTTTCCAGGCAGGAGCTTGGAGCAGTGGAGGAATTTGTTACCTGTCTGGAGCGGCTTCCTGCGGGTCGAGGCTTTATTGATGAACCGGATGTGCCTGTGTTTGTGCGTGAGCTGCTTCCTTCCCTGAAAAAAATTTTTTCACTGTGATCTCAGGGATTTCCCGGAAGAAACAGGTCTTGAATGCTACAAGGCTGCATATGAGATCTATCTGGATGCGCCGGAGCGTGACTGGATCACCTGTAGGGCGTTTTCTGTTTACGGGAAGGATAAATTTTCGGTTTTTGACCGGGATGTGTCTGCCCGCACCAGGGATATTCCGGGAGAGCTTGGTGTGTTTGCGCTGCTGTCAAAATATTTTAACGGATATGATGACCAGCGGATGGAGCTGGCATTGGATTGTCGTGCCGGGGAACTGGAATCTTTGTGCAGGGAAGGTTCAGGGAAGCCCGACAGTGTGAAAGATTCCGAAGAAAAGCTTTACCAGCTTCTCACTGAAGGTATCCCCGCCATGCAGAAAGTTGCAGCTGTCTATATTTCCCAGTCCATCAAACAGATGCGGGTGATAAAGTTGCCAAACATCCGTCTTGGCGTTTCTCTGTCAGCCGGACTTCTGAACCTGGATCTGGATGTGGAGGGGATGGATCAGGCGCAGCTTTTTGATATTCTTTCCAGGTACGATCGCAGGAAAAAATATTTCCGCCTGAAGGATGGCAGCTTTCTGGATGTTTCCGATGGTCAGCTCAGGGAGCTTTCTGCTCTGAAAAATGGACTGCAGATCAGTGACCGTGAACTGAAAAAAGGAAAGACTCAGGTTCCGGCCTATCGTGCCATGTATCTGGATAGTCAGCTGAAGGGCGGCGATCTGATCAAGGTAGAGAAGGATAATGCCTTTCGTGCGTTGATCCGGAACATGCAGACAATGGAAGAACATAAATTTCAGATTCCCAGGGAGCAGGAAAAAATCCTCCGGGGCTATCAGAAAGAGGGTTTTTACTGGATCAAAACTCTGAAGCATAATCAGTTTGGAGGAATCCTGGCAGATGACATGGGACTTGGAAAAACCCTCCAGGTGATCACATTTCTCTGGTCAGAATTTCAGGAATCTGCGCCGGGAGAAAACAGACGTGCCCTTGTGATAACGCCTGCTTCGCTTGTTTTTAACTGGATGAACGAGATTGAACGTTTTGCGCCGGGACTTCCGGCTACCGTTGTAACTGGTGATGTGAAGGAGAGGAAGGCACTGATCAAAAATGCGGGAGAACGGGAGATTCTGATCACCTCCTATGACCTTCTGAAACGGGATCTGAAGGCTTATCAGAACCTGGATTTTGCTGTGCAGATCATTGATGAGGCGCAGTATATCAAGAATCACGGAACTCAGGTGGCAAAGGCTGTGAAGGAGATCCGGTCGGAATTCAGGCTTGCGCTGACCGGTACACCGGTGGAGAACAGGCTCAGTGAGCTGTGGAGTATTTTTGATTTTCTGATGCCGGGTTTCCTTTATTCTTACGAAAAATTTCGTAAGGAAATCGAACTTCCGGCTGTGCAGTACAGCAATTCCGATGCGATGGAGCGTCTGCAGAAAATGATCCGTCCTTTTGTGCTGCGGAGATTGAAGAGGGATGTGCTGAAGGATCTTCCGGATAAGCTGGAAAAAGATATGTTTTCCCCGTTGGAAAGCGAGCAGAAGGAGCTGTATGAGGCCCATACGGAACGGCTTCGCCTGATGCTTGGGATGCAGTCGGATGCGGAGTTTCGCACTTCTAAACTGCAGATCCTTGCAGAGATCACGAGGCTGCGGCAGATCTGCTGTTATCCGGGACTGGTATATGAAGGATACAAAGGGAATTCTTCCAAGCTGGAGATGTGCATGGAGTTGGTTCAGAATGCGGTGAATGGCGGACATAAGCTCCTGTTGTTTTCCCAGTTTACTACCATGTTGGATGTGCTGGCTGTCCGTCTGAAAAAAGCAAAAGTTTCTTTTTATATGTTGACCGGATCGACTTCCAAGGAAAAACGGGCGCAGATGGTACATGCATTTAATGAGGATGATACTTCTGTTTTCTGCATTTCTCTGAAAGCAGGAGGAACAGGCCTGAATCTTACGGCAGCTGATATTGTGATCCACTACGATCCATGGTGGAATCTTGCCGTGCAGAATCAGGCTACAGACCGTGCCCACCGCATCGGTCAGCAGAACGTGGTCAGTGTCTATCGCCTCTTTATGAAAGACACCATAGAAGAACGGATCCGTGCCCTTCAGGAAAGAAAACGGGAACTGGCTGACGAGATCTTAAGCGGCGAGGGAATCGGACAGGCTTTGATCAGCCGGGAGGAAGTACTGGAGCTGCTGGGACGGTAAACTTCTTAACCTAGTGCAGGCGGTGAATACCCGTCTGACTCAGCAAAAACACCCCTGATGGAAATTGCGTGTGTAAATCACATACGATATCCGTCAGGGGTGTTTTATTTTATGCAAAAAACTTATCGTACAGACCAAAGAAGAAGATAAACAGAATGATCAGCGGCAGGATATAAGTGATGTATCCGCGCATCCATTTCCGGATCTTCATGCCTTTTCCGGTGTTGGCTTCTTTTGTGAAGCTTTCCCAGCCCCAACCACGTTTGGAAACGCAGAAAAGCAGGTATACAAGAGAGCCAAGCGGAAGCAGAAGGTTGCTTACCAGGAAATCCTCGAAGTCGAGAACCGCACCTCCGAATACATCGAATCCGCTCCAGCTCCATACGTTGTAACCAAGAACGCATGGCAGAGAAAGAAGGATGATCGCGATCGCGTTGATAAGACTGGATTTCTTACGGCTCCAGCCGGTAAGCTCCATACCGCAGGAAATAATATTTTCAAATACAGCCAGGATGGTGGAGAATGCTGCAAATGACATAAAGATGAAGAACAGGCTTCCCCAGAGTCTTCCAAGTGGAATGTGGTTGAAAATATTCGGCAGTGTGATAAAGATCAGGCTCGGTCCGGAGGTCTGGTCAACATTGAAAGTGAAACATGCCGGGAAAATAATAAGTCCGGAGGTGATCGCAACGAATGTATCCAGGATCGCAATGTTCACGGATTCCCCAAGCAGTGCGTGATCTTTTCCGATGTAGCTTCCGAAGATCGCCATGGCACCGATACCGAGGCTGAGAGTGAAGAATGCCTGGTTCATAGCACCGGTGATGGTGGTGATGATACCGATCTCCTTCATACGCTCAAAATCCGGGATCAGGTAGAATTTCAGACCCTCTTTCGCACCATCCATGGTAAAGCTGTTAACAGCCAGGATAACCATAATGATCAGAAGGGAGATCATCATAACTTTGGTAACCTTTTCCAGGCCATTCTGAAGACCGCGGGAACAGACAAAAATACCTGCGATAACAACAACGATCATCCAGAATCCCATGGTTACAGGCTTGCCAAGCATATCTGTAAACTGACCGGCAACACCTTCAGAATCAAGCCCCTGGAATTTGCCGGTTGCTGTCATATAGAAGTAATTCAGCATCCAGCCGGTAACGGTTGTGTAGAACATCATCAGAAGATAACATCCGATCAGAGTGATATATCCGTGGATGTGCCATTTCTGGCCTGGTTTCTCCAGAGCGTAATAGGCTTTGACCGGGCTTTTCTGGCTGGCACGTCCAACCGAAAATTCCATGGTCATAACAGGCAGTCCCAGGATAGCCAGGAAGATCAGATAAAACAGTACGAATGCACCGCCACCGCCCTGTCCGGCCATGTAAGGGAATTTCCAGACGTTTCCGATTCCGATGGCACAGCCAGCAGAAATCAGAATGAATCCCAGACGGGATCCAAGTTTTTCTCTTTCTTTCATAACTCACCTCATTATTGCAGTATGGTAAACTGCTATTTGTATAAAGCCACAGGTTTTATCTTAACACATTCCGGGATATTGCACAATAAAAGAACTTGCATTTTACATAAAACATATGTTAGAGTAAAATGTAATTTTAATGAGATGAAGCGGTGAAACGTTACGCTTTAATGAGATAAAGATCATATGCCGATAGAACCTGGATAACTGTTCTTTTCAGTCAGGGATACAAAGTTTTTTGGAGAGATTCCGTAATATTTCCGGAAACATTTGCTGAAATATCCAGAATCAGAAAATCCGCATAAAGAAGCTACATTTTGAATGGAAGGGCTGTCTTCCAGAAGAAACTGTCTGGCTTTTTTCATGCGGCAGACATTGATATAAGAGGTAAGTGTAACTCCGGATTCCTGACTGAATACAGCAGAGAGATGCTGGGGATTGACAAAAAAATGGGAAGCAATAGTTTCAAGACGAAGATCCGTCTGATTAAAATTCAGACAGATATATTCCTGAACCTGGGACACAAGAGCTGACTTCCGCGGATTTTTTTCATCAGCAAGGGAATCCAGAACTGCTTTGCAGGTAGACTGGAGCAGTTGTTTTAATTGCAGGGCACTCTGGCAGTTCTGGTAAGTATTTAGGGCGTTTTCCAGAAGAGGAAAAAGCGTTTCACGCTGACTGCACTCCGTGATAAAACCGTCAAGTACAGTAAGAAAAGCAGCAGCTACACTCCAGGTCTGCCGGATATGGATTTTTTTGGTGATGATATCGTTGAAATATTCATCAATATATTTACAGAGAGCCGGTGAATTTTGCTGGCGCAGAAAGATCAGGATATCATTATAAACCAAAGGCTTTAATGTAAAATCACCGGAATGGGACTGGGGCGTGAAATAAAGAAATCCGGAAGAAGACGCAGTTCTGTTATGAAAAACAGAAAGAGCCTCTTCATAGGAATAGCGGATTCCTTCCACGCCTTCATGAGGTGTTCCACAGCAGAAAAAAGTGGAAATCTGTGCGATATTATCATATATCCCGGCAAGTCTGAGACAGGATTGTTCCAGATCGGTAAAAGAAAAATCAGAGCTTTTTTCCATGATGATATACTGTCTCATCTGAGAATAGTCAATGTAAATAAGCTCTTTGCACACAGGCTGTAAGATTTCCCTGCATATATTTTCCAGGATGGTGTGGAGCAGAGAAAAATCACCTTTTTCATCCCATATTTCCGGATTGGCATTGTGGATCTCCATAAGAATGGTAAGATAATCGGAAGTTTTATGAACCGGAATTTTTTCCAGATCATCCGGGGAAATGGTTGTTCCGCTGATCACCTTCTGGAAGAAATTAAGCTGCATTTGCCGTGTATACAGATCGCGGAACTGAAAATAATTATTCACATAACTGTTTCTGGAATTTTCCTGATCGATCTCGTCACTTACTTTCTGGAGTGTCTCCATAAGCTCCCGGTGATCCAATGGCTTCAGGAGGTATCCGCGGACCTGAAGAGAGATGGCTTTTTTGGCATAGTCAAAATCTTCGTATCCTGTGGAAAGGATGAACCTGGTATGACAGTCTGTTCCAAGAGCTGCGATCATATCCAGACCGCTCATAACCGGCATGGATATATCCACAAGGGCAATATCGGGTTTGACATTTTCAATAAGCCGGATTCCGGCCTGTCCGTTATTAGCTTCCCCTGCAATGTTATAAAGGTTTTGTTTTTCAAGAAAATTGATCAGAGATTTTCTGAAAAAAACTTCGTCGTCAATAATTACAAGTGTTTTCACTTTATATTTCCCCCTCGATCAGATTTTTGTCAGGTATTACTATGGTTACAGTGGTTCCCTTTTCAGGTGAACTTTCGATGGTGAGTCCGTAATTCTCACCGTAGAGAAGAGCAATCCTGTGGTTGATACTTGGAAGCCCGAAAGAATGTCGGGCAGTTTTGAAGTCTCTGATAGAACGGTTAAGTTCGGCAAGTTTTTCCGGCGGGATACCGGAACCATTATCAGAAACAGAAATACAGATGGTACCATTTCTGATAGAAACATTTAAGTGAATATGGCACATCTGGCTGGTAAGTCCGTGGACAAAAATATTTTCCACAACAGGCTGTATGGTCAGCTTAGGTATCTCTGCCCCATGATCCTCCCAGGACGGCTCATAGGTGATCTCGTAATCAACAAAATCCATATACCGCAGATTCTGGATATAAAGATACTGTTCTGTAAGAAGCAGCTCCTGGCGCAGAGGAATGATAAACTGTCCCTTTGAAAGAGAGTTTCTGTAGAAAGATGACATGGCAGACACTGCTTTTACTGCGGTATCATTCATGTCAAGTTCTATGAGAGACTTGATGGTGTTTAAAGTATTATAAAGAAAATGGGGATTGATCTGGGACTGTAAAAGACGTATTTCCATTTTCTGTTTGGCATTTTGTTCCTCATAGATATCGTTAAGTAATGTCTGGATCTTCTGCATCATAAGGTTAAACTGGTTATAGAGAACTGCAAGTTCATCATTTGAAGAGTAACTGGCAGAAATATTCAGCTTTCCGGCAGACGCAGATTTCATTTTTTCTACAAGTCTCTGTATAGGTGCGGTGACAGTACCTGTACATAATATGGAAAAAAATACAGATAAAATAAACACTACAATGCTGATCAGAAGAATATTGTGCAGGATCACCATATGATCCAGAGGCAGACTTTCCAGAGGAATCAGGTTGATCACATTCCAGTTCAGGTCAGGATAGGATTTGCAGATAAAAAGAGTGTTAGTGCCGTCTACGGAAAAAAACTGCCTGTAGGTTTCTGTCAGGGTTTTATAATTCTCTGAACTGATTTTTGTATAGGATGAGAAGTCTTTATAAATACCTTCGGATGAAGAAGAGGAAAGTATCTGTCCATTTTCATCAGTAATATAGAAATCCCTGGAAGAGCTGTCCGGAAGGTCGCGGAATGCAGAGGAAATATTTGTTTCTCTGATCAGAAGGACCAGGGCGCCCAGATATTTGGTGTTATCAATGTTTGTAATACTTTTTAAGGCTACAAAGGTTGGCTCCCCGCTTATCTGGAAGGGTCCGAGAAACTGAAAGGCCAGATTAGTCTGAAGGCTGTCAAGGACTTCGGGACCTAAAATGGAATCAAGCTGATCTGTTTCTGTGGTACTGCTGTGAAACCAGTGGTTTTCTGTATCCAGGATATCCCAGGCATAGATGTTTTTGTGAAGTCCGATGATACGCTGGGCCTGGTCTGTAAGCTCGGAATTTACCAGAAAATGTTCCAGTGTGTTTTCGGGAACTGTGGGATTTTCTTTTAAAACATCGGCGATATTGCTGTTGATGGAAAGGGTGATGGCATAGTTTGATATATTATCGATCTTTTCTCCAAGGTTGCTGGTGATCAGGGATAGCTGCTGCTGACTGGAAAGTGCGGCACGCTTGATCAGTACTTTTTTGGATGCAGTATAAAAAAACACGGAAGTAAGCATGAGTATCAGAGAACTGAGCAGCAGATATGTAATAAAAAGCCTGCGTTTCAGACTGATTCCTAAAAATAAGTGAAACACCTTTTTTTTCAGATTTTCTATCATGGAATCCCCCCTCTGGTTTTATTGGCTACATTATATAATAAGGGAAAAATTCTCACAAGTGTGGGGGAAAGATTGGAGAAAATATTCCAGGTACAGCGAAGATTTTCCATGTATTTTTCCGGACGGATTTAATATAATGGTCTCATCGATAAGGAAAGCGGAACAAAATATTCAATCCGGATGAATAGAAATGTACCAAAAGGAGGACGAAAATGAAATTAAAAAAAGTGATGGCTGCTACACTTGCCACAATGATGTGTCTCTCTTCATTCAGCATGATGAATGTGTGGGCAGATAAAAAAGAGGATTCCGAACCACTTGTGATCAATTATATCAGTGCCAGGGGCGAAACAGATGCGGCACTGAAAACATTGAAGAAGCTTGCAGAAGATTATAAAAAAGATCACCCGGATTTTGAATTCAATGTAGAGTCTATTGCAGACAGAGAAACATATCTTCAGAAGATCAAGATCCTTGCATCCAGCAATGAACTGCCGGACTGGTTTGACGCAGATCCGGAGGCATTTTTTGAAGGACTTTGCAAAAAGGATCTGATCTACAGTGTGGATGACCTTTATGATGAACTGGGTATCAAAGACAAGTTCTTTGATATTGCACTGAATTATCCGAAACTCAGTGACGGAAGCAATTACCTTATGACCTGGCAGGGAAATGTAGAGTATTTCTGGTATCACAAAGACATGTTTGAAAAAGCCGGAATTACTGAAACACCTCAGACACTGGAAGACCTCCTGGATGTGTGCAAGAAGCTGAAAGATGCGGGAATGACCCCGATATCCGCAGGAAATTACGACATGATCATGCGTTATCCTGCATTTAAGGCTTTCAGACTGGAAGGAAATGACTTCATTGACAATGCAAGAATGGGAAAAGAAAAATTTAATTCTGAGACAGGTATCGCAACAGCCCAGTATACACAGGATATAGCCCAGTATTTCAGTGAAGGATGGACAAGTTCAGATACTACCGCACAGATGGATCTGTTTCTGAACAGTGGTGCGGCAATGTTATACACCGGAACATGGGATACACCGGATCTTACAGATGATGAGGGAAATCTTAAAGATGACATTTCCATGTTCAAACTTCCTGTAGACAGCGAAGGAACCGCTACAGGAGAAAATGATTACTATGCGAATTGTGGAATCGGAACTGCCATTCTCAAGGATTCCATGAGTGATGAGATGAAAGATTTCATCAGTTATGTATGGGATAATTTTGCTGATACGGCAATGTATGAGTTCAATATGCTTCCATCCATGATGCCAAGTGATTCGGAGAAGCTTCCGGAGCTTACACAGCAGATTTTAAGTGATCTTGAGAACTGCGGCACTTTTGCCCAGTGCTGGGATGTTCGTCTGGATCCTTCTACAAACGAGGTTTACAGAAAAGAGTTGGCAAGCCTTGGAATGGGAGAATCAACTCCTGAAGAGTTCTGCGAAAACATGGACAAAGCTGTAGAACAGTATGCATCTGATTATTTTGACACTGAAGAATAACTGAGAGAATACGCAGATGCGGAATTTTATCTGCATCTGCGTATGAAAGGGGAGAGGATATGAAGCCCAGAAATAAAATCCAGCCTTTACCGTTTGTTCTTCCTGCACTGTTCGTATATATTCTTACTGTTATCATCCCAATTCTGTGGTCAATGGGTTACAGCCTTTTTTCCTGGAATGGAATCGGTGATATGAAGTTTATCGGACTGGAAAATTATGTGAGGATGTTTCAGGATGAGACATTTCGTGAGGCTGTTGTAAATAATCTTAAATTTGTTGTATTGGGAAGTTTGTTCCAGTTATGTGCAGGACTGATCCTGGCAATTTTGCTTACACATATTTCCAAAGGTGGAAATATTCTGCGGGTTATTTATTTTATTCCATGTATCATTTCATCTATGGCGATCTGCCAGATTTTTTCCAAAATGCTTTCTGTCCAGCCCCAGGGCCTGGTTTGCTATGTGATGGAAAAACTGGGAATGGAACCTATCGCTTTGCTGGCAAATTCCCATACAGCGCTGATTACCATAACCCTGATCGATGGATATAAATACTGTGGTCTGTACATGATCATTTTTTATTCCGCATTTGTATCCATATCAAAGGATGTGATCGAGGCATCTACAATGGATGGCTGCAATGTTTTTCAACAGTATCGTTACATAAAGCTTCCACTGGTGAAAAATATATTCAGCATTGTCATTGTAATGCTTGTAAATGGTTGTCTGAAAACCTTTGATGTATTCTATATTCTTGACAATAAATCCAGATCAACAGAGATGGTGGCAACTTATATGTATAAAACCGCTTTTAATTCGGCTGACTTTGGCTATGGAAGTACATTGTCCGTTTTTCTGGTCATTGAATGTCTGGTAGCAGTAGGGATTATACAGAAATGCCTGGGATCGGCGAAAGGAGATGGGTCAGAATGATAAAATCAAGAAAAAATATACCTATTCGTGCTGTGTTCTATGTAGTGATCCTTATTTTTGTCATGATACAGGTCTACCCTATTTTCTGGGTTATCTGCTCCAGTCTGAAAACACCGGATGAAATGACATATACTGCACAGTATGCCCTGCCATCAGGATTTTATCTTGGAAACTATATCAGCGCACTGACGATCTCATCCATTCCAAGATATTTTCTTAACAGTACGGTTGTGGCAGTTCTCACACTTCTTGGCATCGTAGTCCTGGGATGCCCGGTTGCATTTGTGATCAGTAAGGTAAAGGTAAAATATGCCAATGCACTGATGGCATTTTTCCTGTTTGGAATGATGGTGCCTATTTTTTCCTGCCTTGTACCCATGTTCCAGATTTATAACAGGATCGGACTGAGAAATACATACTGGGCACTGGTGCTTCCGCAGATCGGGTTCGGACTTCCAATGTGTATCTATCTTTACACCGGATTTTTTAAATTTATGCCGGATTCTCTTCTGGAAGCGGCAGTTATTGACGGTGCCACAATGGGAACCACATTCCGCAAGATCGTGGTACCTATGGCTAAAAATACTACAATGACAGTTCTTACATACAATTTTGTTTTTGTATGGAATGAATTTACCTATGCCAATACGTTTATCTCATCTTCTGATATGAAAACTCTGCCAATTGGCCTGAATGACTTTGTGGGGCAGTTCGGAAGAGTGGACTGGGGAAGTACATTTGCGGCGATCGTAATATCGATCCTGCCTACACTGATCGTGTATTTTATTCTTAACAGGAACATAATCGAAGGTATGGCTGCAGGTGCGGTCAAGAGTTAGGAGGCTGAAATGGAAACAAGGATTGAATTGAAACAAGGATGGAAAATTTTGCAGGATGTTCATGATACAGGGGAAAAGATCGGGCTTTATGCTGCCAGGGAAGCAGATACTTCCGTAGGTTCCCAGGTGTCTGAATGGGAGGAACTGGAGGAACTGAAACATCTGCAGCTTATCTATGCCAGACAGCCATATTTCGGGCGTGAACTGAGATATTTCAATCAGGCACCCTGGTGGTACAAAACAGAGTTTGAAGTTCCGGATCAGAAAGTTACGGATGCTGTCCTTAAATTTACCAATGTGGATTATTATGGAAAAGTATGGCTTAACGGAGAATTTCTTGGAGAGCATGAAGGATATTCCGCTCCATTTTCCTTTAATGTAAAAGATAAGCTTGTTTTTGGAAAGAAAAATTATCTCATTGTAAAGGTAAGTTCTCCATGGGATGATGAGGTGGAGCTGGATGCACAGGATTCCAGAACCACCCTGGTAAAAAGAAATATGGTAAAAGGTACCTACGAACATTCTGATACATTTATCCAGAGAGATGTAAATCCTGTAGGAATCTACGGAAAAGTGGAGCTGATCCTGACAGAAGAAGGTGTTCTGGAAGATCAGACAGATCTGAAGTATGAACTGGATCCAGATGGAAAGAAAGCAGACGTATATGTGGAAACTGAAGCGCGAGGTCTGAAATCCGGGGAGACATATGATTTTAATGTAAAGATCCGGGAAAAAGAGTCCGGTCTTATAAAGGCAGAAAAAACTGTTCAGATAATGGCAGAGAAAGCAGAGACAGGTTTTAAATGTGAGCTTAAAGTGGAAGATGTCAGACTGTGGTCCACATGGGATCATGGTTATCCCTGGATGTATCAGGCAGAACTTACGTTAAGCAGGGGAAAAGACATACTGAGCAGCAGAACAACGAATTTTGCTTTCCGGGACATTCAGATTGAGCGTAATGAAAAAATAACAAGATTCTGGCTTAATAACAGGAAGCTGTATATAAGAGGAACCTCTTATTTTCCGGATTGTTATATTTCCGCAATGACAAGGGAACGGTACCTGAGAGATCTTCTTAATGTAAAGGCGGCAGGTTTTAACCTGGTACGAGTACATGTCCACACAGAGCAGGAAGTTTTTTATGATCTGTGTGACGAGCTGGGAATTGCAGTTCTTCAGGATTCGGAGTACAACTGGACGCATCCTTCAACAGATGAATGGGCGCAGAGATTTGCAGATGTTTACAGAGAAAATGTGAAACTTCTGAAGCATCATCCGTCTCTGATCTGCTGGATCATTATGAATGAACCGGGATGTGTTGATCCGGATGGAAATGTGAGAAGGAGATTTATGGAGGAAAATCCGGGACCTGCTCTGTATAGGGAGGTACAGAAGATGGATCCGGGCAGACCGATCATCAAGGGTTCTTTCTGCGAAGATGATCCGCTTAGCGGGGACAGCCACAATTATCTGGGTTCTTTAAGCGGTGGAGAATATGCAGATATTTATGAGCAGACAGAAAAGCTGAATACAGAGTACGGATTTGATGCACCGGGCAGCAGTGAAAATCTGAAAACTGTTCCGGCGGTATATCATCGTCTGGAAAAACTGGTGGATGATATCCCGAAGATCCAGGAATATCAGTATAAGCTTCTGAAATATTATACAGAGCATTACAGGATCCAGAAATATGAACCTTGCTCAGGATATGTACAGTTTATGTTTATCGACCTGTGTCCTCAGAGCTTCTACGGTTTATATGACTGGTGGGGAATTCCCAAAAAGGGTCTTCAGGCTATACTGGAAAGCAACGCACCAGTGGGTGTTTTTGCAAAGCACAAAGATTATCTGGACAGTCTGTATATTGTAAATGATACAGATGGAGCTCTGGGAGAGTGTGAACTTACATGGATCATTACAGAAACATTGAACGGAGAACTGGTGGAAAAGGGAAGTGTTAAAGCAGAAGTTCCGGCAGACAGCCGTGTCATGGTAAAAACCTTTGAGAAAGAATACGGAAAAGGCAAGAAGTGGAACCTTACACTAATTCTTTCTGATAATAGCGGTAAATGTATGGCAAAGAATACCTATCAGGATATCTGTACTTTGCTTTCAAGAGTTGATGGGCATCCGGACCGTATGAGCCATGAGTTTGGAATGAGACTCTACTGGGCCTGAGATATCTGCAGCTCACAGGCACTTTCATCCTTGACTTGTGTCAAAAATCACAACATGTTATACTTTGTGTATAAAGGAAGATTTTAGGCGTGGAAGGAGCGATATTATATGCGTTTACAGAAAGTACAGGATGCTCTGAACAAAAAAAATATCAAATTCGAATACACAGAGGAAGATGGTTGCGGAAGTCTGGATTTCATGTTCCGTGGACTGAAATTCCATGTATGGGAATACGAGGACAACGGTTGGGGTGCCGAGACCAATATTTATGCGGCTGGAAGAAGTGAGGACATTGACGGAGATTATGAAGAGAAGATTTCTGCAGAGATTCTTTCCTGGCCGGATATGATCAATAACTGAATATAATAATATTGAATAAAGTGGCTGTAACTGAACGGATACGCTCAGTTACAGCTACTTTTTATCGGAGAAAAGTTTTCTGAAGAACTATAGCTGTACGTTCAGGTATTCACTGGGAGACATCTGACAGTTCTTTTTAAAAACCTTGCTGAAGTAATTTCCATTGCTGAAACCAAGATGCCAGGCAATGTCGTCGAGAGTTATATCCGTAGACTGCAGAAGCCGTTTCACCTCGGTGAGCTTTAACTGCATAGTATAGGAAAAAAGATTCTGACGTTTTTTTAAAACAATCTGGACAGATGCTCCTTACTTAGAAAAAAGATTCTGCAATATCGGCCAGGGAGATATTTTCCAGATAATGTGCATTGATATAATCAAAAACATCACTGATTACCCTACTGGTGAACGCAGAGCAGGCTTCAGTATGTAATCAATAACACCGGCCTGGATCGCAAGTCTTGTATATTTGAAATCGCTGAATCCGCTGATCACACTGATTTTGCTGTCGATGTGAAGTTCTTCCAGATTTTTTAAGAGCTGTGTTCCGTCCATGACGGGCATTTTCATATCTGTGATAATAATGTCAGGATGCTCTTTGAGAATGATCTTCAGGCCATCTTCGGCATTATCTGTTTCCAGAAGATCACTGTTTGCTCGGATTTATCCCATGGTGTTTTGAACTTCCGGATAAGGGATATGAAGAAGCTTGGGAGCAGATTGTGAATCCGGAAGGTTTTGCCTCCCCCTGTGGCCCTACAACTGCGGAACAGAGACATCCACGGTACGGATATGAACAGGCAGATTATGAATGTCTGTGGAACGGTCCATCCTAGCCATTTTCAACGACACAGACACTGACAGCAATGGCAAATCTTCTGAAAGATTATCCGCAGACTTATGTGACAAATATGGTCTATCTGGAATGTTTTTGGTTGTTGCTGAAAAAGATTTCATGGTTCAGGATTCTACATCAGTGACCCTGATCTCATCCCGGAATCCGTCCGTATAATGCAGCTCATAATCCTCTGTGATAAATACAGCCTGCACGCCTTTTTTCTCTGCAAATTTCAGCCCGTCCTCCAGGCCAAGGGCGAAACAGGTGGTGCTTAAGGCATCGCCGTCCACAGACTGGTCGGAGATGATCGTCACAGAAATCAGGCCGTTTTCATAAGGATAGCCGGTTTGGGGATTCAGGATATGATGATATAATTTACCGCCCTGCTTAAAGCACCTCTCATAAATTCCGGAGGATACAACAGATTTTCCGGTGATATCCATAACGGCTTCGGTTTCGTTGCGATCTGCAAAAGGCTTCTGGATGCCGATCTTGAAGGGAGTGCCGTTGGGCTTTGAGCCGATGCAGAGGACATTGCCGCCAAGGTTGATGATAGCACTGTTTACGCCTTTTTTTACCAGAAAATCTTTCAGGCGGTCTGCAATATAGCCTTTGGCAATGGCGCCTACATCGAACTGGATGTCATCAGAGGGAAGTGTGATATCCTGCCCGTCAATGGTGACGCCGTCGGAGCTGCACAGGGGGAGAACTTTCTGAATATCTGCATCATCCGGAGCCTTCGGGTCTTCTGCTGTGAAATCCCAGAGAGAGGTCAAAGGCGCAATGGCGATGTCAAAGGCACCGTCGGATTCCCTGGTGATATCGAGTCCTTCGGAAAGCAGAGCAGCAAGGTATTCGGATATATGCCATGTGTTTGTGGTGCCATTGACCTGGTAGGGAGTGGTCTGAGTTTCAATGGTTTGATTTGATACAGCGGAATCTGATATCCGGTGATTTAATTTATAAAGCTCGCTGTTCTCATTTGTCCGGCTGAAGATCAGCTCATACCTATCGCACAGTGCCAGACAGTCATCCAGGAGGGACTTATCCTGGGAATCGTAAATGGTGATCTGTATGGCTGTGTTCAATTTGATGCTGCTGATGCTGATAGGCTCCTTCTCGGTGGCAGTGCTGGTGCCAGTGGTATTCTGGCAGCCTGTGAAAAGGAGTATTGGACAGACAAGGACTGTGCACAATATTAAATAGAAGAAACGGGAATGCGAGCGGCTTCTTTTGGAATGAAAAAAATAAGTTGACATAATATTCTCCTGTTTTCTGATTGACTGACTTAACTGAAGAGCATTTATTTGATGCAAATCTATGTAGTACATGTGGATGGGGTTATTCACTTAACCGGATCAAGCAGCGACGCGGATTGCGGATATACGCTTGACCGACATCGGACAGATTTATGAAATCTCATTATACCATGTATTTCTGAAATCAGAAAGGCATATGCCTGTCGCAAAAATCATTGTATTTTGCAATAATATAAGATATAATTTCTCCGAAAAAAGGACATATTTGCTATGGATCCGAATGATTGACCGGAATTTTTACAGATAAAAGGAGAAATTTTTCATGATAAAAGTAATTGCAAGTGATATGGATGGCACACTTCTTGGTGATGACCATAGGATCGCACCGGAAACCCTTGCGGCGGTCAGGCGTGCCTGCGATGCGGGAATCCGTTTTATGGTTGCCACCGGCCGGAATTTTCCCGGTGCCATGGAGGAGCTGAAGGGAACAGAGCTGACCTGTGATTATGTGGTGAGCAGCGGTGCTGAAGTACGGAATCCGCAGCAGGAGGTTGTAAAGAGTACACCGATCTCTATTGAACTGTGTGAGGAGGTCTACAATACGGCAAAAAAATACCCGGTATCTGTAGCATTTTTACGGATCGCTATGATTACCGTATTGGAACAAAGAAGGAAATTGAAGACGGGATCATTCAGCAGATCCGTCTTTTCAATATGGACATAGATACCAGCGAGGAGATTGTACGGAAATCCCTGCAGTACCGCAGAATCGCCGGAAACACGAAAGGGATTTCCGATATCCGTTCCCTGGAGAGCAGCGGTGCGCCGATATATAAGATCTTCATTTTTGCGGCAGATGTGGAGCAGCTGGAGAAACTCAGCGATGAGCTGAAAGAAAATCCAGCCGTTGCAGTGGCTTCTTCCTTTATATATAATCAGGAGATTACAGCAGTAGAGGCGCAGAAAGGCCCGGTGCTGAAAGAATATATCGAGTCTCTGGGATATACCATGGATGAGGTGATGGTTCTTGGTGACAGCCTTAATGATTATTCCATGATTTCCATGGATTTCGGCGCAACCGTTGCAATGGAAAATGCAGTTCCGGAGATCAAAAAGGCAGCAAAATACATCACAAAGAGCAACAATGAGTTTGGTGTGGCCATATGCTATCGATCAGGTTTTGGAACGCCAGGGAAATAGTTTTTCCCCCCTTTTG
>ENA-OQHF01000508-OQHF01000508.1-human-gut-metagenome-genome-assembly--contig:-NODE-508-length-23695-cov-3.638790_pt1 | contig 23695 bp, 29 predicted proteins | sample MGYA00242559_ERZ504709 | MGnify/ENA primary metagenome ERZ504709 (study PRJEB26092, sample SAMD00036203) | human gut metagenome | host: Homo sapiens | study: EMG produced TPA metagenomics assembly of... | reverse complement strand
GGAGTTTGCCATTCATGGTGTCAATGTACATCCGGGCGAGGCAAAGGATATTATGGTTAATTCCATGAAAATTGCCATGGAGTTACAGGGTATGCTGCCGGATCAGGAAGCACCGGAGCACACGGAAGGTTATGAAGGATTTTTCCACCTGATGGAAATGAACGGAAGTGTGGAAGAGACGACCATGAGTTATCTGATCCGTGAGTTTGATGCAGAAAAATACGAAGCACGTAAAGCTTTGATGCAGGAGATTGCTGCAAAAATAAATGCAAAATATGGAGAGGGAACCGTAGAACTGAAACTGGAAGATTCTTACCGCAACATGCGTGAGATGATCGAGCCTTGTATGCAGCTGATCGATTTTGCAGTTCAGGCATGCAAAGATGCTGATGTGGAGCCGGATATCGCACCGATCCGCGGCGGTACAGACGGTGCACGTCTTAGTTTTGTCGGACTTCCGTGTCCGCTTTTAAGTACATTTCGGCGATCAGCATATCCTCCGGTGTGGTGATTTTTATATTCCTGTAGTTCCCCTTGATCAGCTTAACCGGCTGGTTTGTCATCCGTTCCACCACCATCGCATCATCCGTAATGGCAGAGTCCTCATCTGCAAGCATTTTTCGATATGCCTCATATACAAGTGGATAGGAAAAGCTCTGTGGTGTCTGAATCTGCCATACTTTTGAACGCTCTGGCGTCAATTTAGCATAACCGTCTTCATCTGCTATTTTGATCGTGTCTTTTACCGGCATTCCCGCCACGCATGCACGATATTCCTTCACCGCCTGCATGGATCTTTTTATGATATCGGCCGACACTAACGGTCTCGCCCCGTCATGGATCAGCACATAGTCCGCCCCTCCGCTGCGCAGAGTTCCCGCATATACAGAATGATATCGTTCCACGCCACCGCACGATTGCTTTTACTTTACCGATATGATTATTTACAATAATTTTCCGTTTACAATACAGCTTCCTCATCGGCACCTGTGACAAGGATGATATCTGTGATATCACTCTCCTCAAATGCCTTTAATGCATTAATAAAGAAACCGGCTTTTCCTGCCAGTGTAAGATATTGCTTGTGAATAGACTGTGCATTCTTTTTTCCGGTCCACCAGACTAGTAACGATCGCCGTAAATTTTTCCATTAGCGTTCTCCAAGTTTTAAATTTGGAACAGCATTGAGATCTAACCATCTCTCTGTCCATGTATAAAATCATAATAAGCAGCAACACCAATCATTGCCGCATTGTCGGTACAAAAAATCGGTGATGGATGATAAAACTGCACTCCTTTTTTCTCGCACGCCTCACGCATTCCTTCACGCAGGACTCCGTTGGAAGCCACGCCTCCTGCAATCGCAAATTTATCCATCTTAAACTCATCGATTGCTTTCATCGCATTCCCGATCAGAACATCCGTCACTGCTTTCTGAAATGATGCCGCAACATCTGCCTGTACGATAGAGATTCCTTTCATCTGGCAGCCGTTCAGATAGTTTAAAACTGCGGATTTTAACCCACTGAAACTGAAATCATATGGTCCATCTGCGATTTTTGCGCGCGGGAACTCCATCGCATGGGGATTTCCCTCATGCGATACTTTTTCGATCTTCGGTCCACCCGGATAGCCCAGTCCGATTGCTCTTGCCACTTTGTCAAAAGCTTCTCCGGCCGCATCGTCCCTCGTACGTCCTAATATCTCGTATTTTCCATAGTCCAGCACTTTTACAAGGTGGGTATGTCCGCCGGATACAACAAGACATAAAAATGGCGGCTCTAAATCTTTATTCTCAATGTAGTTTGCGCTGATATGTCCTTCGATATGATGCACTCCGACCAGAGGTATATTTTTCGCATAACTGATCGCCTTTGCCTCCGCTACTCCGACTAACAGTGCACCTACCAGTCCCGGTCCGTATGTAACACCGATTGCATCGATATCATCCAGAGTCGTATCTGCGTCACTGAGTGCCTGCTCGATCACCTGATTGATTTTTTCAATATGTTTTCGCGAAGCAATCTCCGGAACGACACCGCCATATAATGTGTGAAGTGCAATCTGTGATGAAATCACATTGGATCTGACATCCCTGCCGTTTACCACAACTGCTGCCGCAGTTTCATCACATGAACTTTCTATTGCAAGAATCTTTATCTCCTTGTCACTCATCTTCCGTATCTCCTTCGGTCTGATAAAATACTAAAATCTTCCATTTTCCGTCTTTGTCTTTTCTAAGCACATAAGTCTGATTTGTACGGGTATAACTTTTATTTTCGTTCACAAAATAAGATGCCGTCACATAAGCGCAGTCATCCCCATCAATCTTTTGATATTTTACCTCATCACTGCTGCACACAGAGGAGGACTCTATCTTTTTCGACTTGTCGTGATAGTCTTCTATATCGGCTTTCAGGCTTTTAAAATAATCATCTCTGGAATTGTTTTCCAACAGTTCATCATCCATCAGAAGTCTTGCCTGATCGCCAAGCTCATAAAGTTCGTCATCTGTATACTCTTCATCATAAAAGCAGGTAATAATACGATTATAAAATTTCACAACTTCTCTTGGTGTTTCCGGGTAATTCTTTTCAAGATTCTTGGTAATCACTTTCTCTACTTCCGTAAGGTCATCGTTATTTTCTGCCGAATTTCCCTTTTTCGCCGCAGTATACCAGAAAAGTCCCACAATGATCACAACACATACAACTGCAAAAATGATTTTCTGTCCATTCTTTTTCATATGAATCCCCTCTCAATTTTTCTCATCCTCAAACATCAGTTCCACACTCTTTCCATCTTTTCCAAGAAAAGCATTGGGGAAAATCTCCCTTACCTGCGGCATATAATCTTCTGCATGCACCAGTGACGGTGAAAAATGGGTCAGCCACATTTCTGCGACTTCCGCTTTTTTTGCCACTTCCGCTGCTTCATAAAAAGTCATATGCTTGTACTGTTTTGCTTTTGCAATTTTTTCTTTTTCCGCATACATACCCTCGCAGATCAGAAGATCCGAATTTTTTGCAGAAGCAACAAGTGATTCCGTCGGCCTGGTATCGGTACAGTAAGTTACTTTGATCCCTTTCCGGGCAGCACCAAGCACCATATCCGGGGTATAATGTGCCCCATCTTCCGTTTCGATCTCTTCCCCTTTTTGAAGTCTGTTCCAGTATTTTTGTGGAATTTCACGTTCCTTCGCGTGCTCCACGGAAAACCTTCCGGCACGTCTGATCTCCACGGTATACCCATAGCAGGTAATATTATGGTTGACGCGGAACGCATGGATATGATATCCGTTTATTTCTATATCGGCTTCCGGTTCCATTATTTCAATATATCTTATTTCAAACGGCAGTTCCGGTGCAATCATCCGAAGTGCCCCGACTACACGCTCTAATCCCTTTGGTCCAATCATAGTCAGAGGTTCTGTCCGCTCTGCATTGCCCATGGAAAGAAGCAATCCCGGCAGTCCGCTGATATGATCCGCATGATAATGTGTAAAACAGATCACATCGATTGGCTTAAAAGTCCATCCTTTTTCCTTGATTGCGATCTGGGTTCCCTCTCCACAGTCAATAAGTAAACTGCTCCCGTTATAACGCATCAGTGACGCCGTCAGCCAACGGTGCGGCAGCGGCATCATGCCTGCAGTTCCCAAAAGACATACGTCTAACATATAATCCTCCTTGTTTTGCGAAGCAAAATCCGAGCCCACTGGCGAGGAGAGGATTTTACTCCTTGTTTTGCGGAGCAAAATGCAATTTTGTTTTGTAAAATTTGCCATCTGGTGAGCAATGCCCAGCATACCGGGCATAGATTTTACTCCTTTCATACAAACTCTGTTACCTGTTTTTCCTCCGGCGGTATCACAAATTTTTCTACCATTTTTTCATAGCAGGACTCACAGATATCCATTCTGTGTATCCTCCCGTCTTTTTTATCGGAAAAATACCCCCACTCCTTCTCCACCGTAAGGAATGAAGTGCGGTTCTTCTCAGATAACAGACAAATCATTTTTCCACAACAGTTACAATATATTTTCTGATCTTTTCTGCTCATTTTTTCTGCCTTCCCATTCTGCAATACAGACAGACATTGTCCACGAAAACCTATGCTGTCCACAGATATCTATTAATATCTATATTATACAAACAAGATTCTGCCTTATGTAGTGGGAATTATTGGCCATATATCATAATATAGGCATCCTCTTTCGGAAGTTCATAGAATCCCTTCCGCACGCCGTGATTTACAAATCCATTGCGCTCATACAGACGGATTGCACTGTCATTCGAACAACGGACTTCAAGCACGATTCTGCCGACCGAGCGGCTCTCTGCCTCTTTTTTTGCTTCCGCAAGCAGCATGCCGCCAATACCATGGCACCGCATTTCCGGTGAAACCGCCACGTTTGTGATCTCACCTTCATCAATGGATAAATACATTCCGATATATCCTAAGATCTTATTATTTTCTTCCGCAACCAGAAAAACCGTGTTCGGCAGACTGAGTGAATCCACAAATCCCTGATAACTCCATGGCTGTGAAAAGATCATTCTTTCCAGTTCACTTACCTGTTCTGCATCTTTTACCTGCATGGCTCTGACTGTGATCATGCTAATCCGCCCTCTTTTCGTTCTCTCTCTGCCTGGGACAGGCGCAGATATTCCGGCTTGTGTTCCGCAGCGGTTTCTGATCTGCCCTCTGCAAAATATTTCATGCCAAGTGCCGCAACCGCTCCTGCTCTCTGTTTATTGACGTGTGCAGGGGCAAATGTATACGGTACACTGCAGTTTTTCTGCTATATACTCCTGAAATACCGGCACACCATCCCCTAAAAAAGTAACCGGCTGTTCGAACTGGTTTACAATCGAAATGATCTCATCAATTCCGACTGCGCACTGTTCCTTTAATACTTCCATCTCATTGCCGTCAAAAGAATAAAGTCCCGTGTAAGTCTGGTTTCTTCTGGCATCCATAAGCGGACACACAAGTCCTGCATGTCCGACAAGATTATACGCAAGCGCATCTACGGTCGGCACGTTGATGATCGGCTTATTTAATGCCAGTCCAAGTCCTTTTGCCGTTGCCGAACCAATCCGAAGCCCGGTAAATGATCCCGGACCTCCTGCGATTGCGATCGCATCGATCGAATTTAGATCCAGCTCTATCATCTTTGCCACTTCATCCAACATTGGCAGAAGCGTCTGTGAATGTGTTTTTTTATAATTGACGGTATATTCGCCAAGCATGTTATCGTCACATACGATTGCCACGCTTGCCACCAGTCCTGAACTGTCTAATCCCAAAATTTTCATTGTAAGCTCCATTCCCGCATGAACGAACTGTTTTATCAGTCCTAGCTCTTTTAGGGTAATTTTCCCGGTAATCAAATCCTTTTTCAAGGTCCTTTTTAATCGTCACATCATAGCGTTTATCCGGAAGGATCTCTTCAATCAGGTTTGCCCACTCGATCATGCACAGACCTTCCCCGTAAAAGTAATCCTCATAACCGATCTCGTCCATCTCCTCGATGTCGCCGATCCTGTATACATCAAATGATAAAACGGCATTCTTCCTTCTTCATACACCTGTACAATCGTAAAAGTCGGGCTCGACACAGGTTCTGTGATGCCAAGTCCGTCTGCGATTCCCTGTGTAAAAACAGTCTTGCCAACGCCAAGGTCTCCCACAAGTGTGTACACATCTCCCGGCCTAGCCGTTTCCCCGATCTTTTTTCCCAAGCGCATGTGTCTCTGCCGCGGAAAATGTCTCATAAACGGTTTCTTTCATAATTCAGTCCTCCATGTTTTTATGAGGTAAAATATCTGCCATGCACAAATTTATTTTAATTTCACACGGTACTCGGCAGTTTTTCTTTTGCAATTCTGCAAGTTCACGGTATTTTCCCTTTAACCATGCTGCCTGGGATTGCACATAGGCATTCACACGGTTGCTGTACACCAGCACATTATTTTTCGTGGACACCATCTTATAGACCTGATCCCACATCAGTTTTGCATCTGCATCCCCCTGTGTCACGGAAATCCCTTCTCCGTCCACACAGTAATGCAGGCTGTTTTTCAATACCTCTGACGCCGCAATGCGCTGTTTCGAACGAAGATAAAGTGTCACCGGCATGTAAAACAGTATCAGCGCTCCAAGCAAAATACCAAGAACCGTATAGGATGCTCCGCGTTCACTGTATTTTGTACCTGCCGCAGCAAAACAGACGACTGCCGCTATCACGGAAATCCACCCGGATGCACCAGTGTATGTCTGGTACAGGTTAAAACGAAACATGTCCTTTGCGGTCAATGTTATATCAAATTCCAATCTCATCGTCAATCCCCCACCATTTTAGAATCAGCTTAGTATAACATTTTTTGAAAAAAAAGAAAAGACGCATTCTTTTTCTGCGTCTTTTCTCTCTGAAAACTCGTTACTGTCCACTCGTACCTCGTTCCAGTAACGGATTTTGCCGATGCTTCGCATTCCAAATCGGCAAAATCTGCTACCACCACTGTATCATACGGCATTTTCAGTTCAGAAAATGCCTGACTGTAAACAGTAACGAAACCTCTGTTACCTCCTGCTTATGACTGTCTTCCCTTTAAGATCGGAGAAATGTGTTTGTAGGTCACAAATGTGATGACTACGGAAAACATTCCTTTGATAAAGGTAAATGGCATATTAAAGCAGATTAAACACTGTAAAATACTCTTCATGGACGGAGCAATCAGCTGATATGCTCCAAGCACTGCCTCCTGTGGCATGAAATTGTAATAGACCGGATATACCAGAAAGTAGTTTGAAACAATGCTGAAAGCACCCATGATCACTGCTCCTGCAATGGAACCGATCAGTGCGGTCGTTCTTGTCTTTTTGTACTTATAAAGAAGCCCTGCCGGCAGTACAAATGCCACACCCAGAATAAAATTCGAAAGCTCTCCAACTCCTCCTGTGGATGTAATGAACAGATGAAGTACATTTTTTACCAGGCAGATGATCACACCACAGAGCGGCCCCATGGCAAATGATCCGATCAGTGCCGGAAGTTCTGAGAGATCCATCTTGATAAATGACGGCATAAACGGCACGGAAAAATCTAGAAACATCAGGATATATGCCACTGCGGAAAGCATAGCTGTCACTGTCAGATATCTTACATTGACTCTTTTTACGGTTACTGTTTTGTTTGTTGCATCCATTTCACTCGTCTCCTTTTCTCTTTTCGGAAAATGCGAGGGATTGTAAGCGTGTTTTTGTCTGACGAAATATCTCATACAATAAAATGCACATTTTGTGAGCATTCTGCTGTCTGAATACGACAAAACCCCGGATGTAACCATCATCCGGGGTTCTATCATGTAACAGAAACGTCTTTTCTGACGTCTTATCATTCACATGCTTATCTTCTCTCATCCAGACTATACTGTCGGTTCCGGAATCTCACCGGATCAGCTGCCTTAGCAGGTCACGGACTTTGTAAATGACTCTGATCATTATCAGGACTCTACATCACCGTCGGTCGGGAATCTGCAAATCTTACTGCATCACCCTGCCCCGAAGAATTAATACTATTTTTACGCTCTCTATTGTATGCATGTTTTTCTGATCTGTCAACCATTAATTTTCATCGTGAGTGCGATGCGCTGTTTTTTCAGGTCAACATCCAATACCTTTACCTCAACGATATCGCCGACACTGACCACTTCCAGCGGATGTTTGATAAAACGGTCACTCATCTGTGAAATGTGTACCAGTCCGTCCTGATGGACTCCGATATCCACAAATGCTCCAAAGTCGATCACATTCCGGACCGTTCCCTTTAAGATCATGCCCGGTTTTAAATCCTTCATTTCAAGGACGTCGCTGCGCAAAATCGGCTTTGGCATATCCTCTCTCGGATCACGCGCCGGTTTTTCAAGTTCTTTTACGATATCCTGCAGTGTAATCTCTCCCACGCCAAGTTCTTCTGCCAGCTTTTTATAGTTGGAAATTTTTTTGGAAATGCCGTCTAATCTGCGCTCTTTCACATCCTCCGTCGTATAGCCGAGACGCTCTAACAGTGTCTTTGCCGCTGCATAACTCTCCGGATGTACACCGGTCGCATCCAGCGGATTTTTACCATCGTTGATGCGCAGAAAACCTGCACACTGCTCATATGCTTTCGGTCCTAATTTTGCTACTTTTAAGAGCTGGTTTCTCGCCTCAAACCGGCCATTTTCCTCACGGTATGCCACAATATTTTTTGCAACTGCCTTGCTGATACCGGAAATGTATTCAAGCAGGGATGCAGATGCCGTATTTAAATCAACGCCGACTCTGTTTACACAGTCCTCCACGACTCCGCCGAGTGCCTCGCTTAATTTTTTCTGGTTCATATCGTGCTGATACTGACCGACACCGATCGATTTCGGATCGATCTTTACAAGCTCTGCAAGCGGATCCTGCAGGCGGCGTGCCATGGATGCCGCGCTTCGCTGTCCTACGTCAAACTGTGGAAACTCCTCCGTTGCAAGTTTACTTGCAGAATATACGGAAGCTCCTGCCTCGTTGACAATGATATACTGTACTTTAACCGGGATCTCTTTTAATAACTCTACGATCACCTGCTCGGACTCGCGGGATGCTGTACCATTTCCCAGTGAGATCAGTGTGATGTGATATTTTGAGATCAGCTTCTTTAAAACCGCTTTTGCCTCTTCCACTTTATTCTGTGGTGCAGTCGGGTAAATGACTGTCGTATCGAGCACTTTTCCGGTCGGATCCACCACGGCAAGTTTACAGCCGGTACGGAATGCAGGGTCCCAGCCAAGTACAACCTGTCCTGCAATTGGAGGCTGCATCAAAAGCTGCTCTAAGTTCTTCCCGAATACTTTTATCGCACCATCCTCGGCTTTTTCGGTCAGGTCACTGCGGATCTCACGCTCAATGGCAGGTGCGATCAGACGGTCATAGGCATCTTCTATCACTTCTTTTAATACCGGCGTCGTCTGTGGGTTGTCGCGCACGATCACCTTTTTTTCAAGGTAACGCAAAATATCCTCGACCGGTGCCTCGATCTTTACCGTCAGGAAGTTTTTCATTTTCTCCACGGTTCAACGCTAAAATACGGTGTCCGGCAAGTTTCGCCACCGGCTCGTCAAATTCATAGTACATCTCATAGACAGACTCTGCTTCCGGGTCTTTTGCCGCAGAAATCACGCGTCCTTTTTTTGACCGTCAGATCACGGATCCGGCTGCGGTAATCAGCCTCATCCGAAATACTCTCCGCGATGATATCTTTTGCCCCGGCGATCGCATCCTCTGCGCTCGTCACTTCTTTTTCCGGATCAACAAATTTTTCTGCTTCCTCCTCTAAGGATGTGTTTAACATCTGTAACGTGATGATGCCGGCAAGCGGCTCTAATCCTTTTTCTTTTGCGATCGTCGCCCTGGTGCGGCGCTTTGGTTTGTACGGCCGGTAGAGATCCTCCACCACAACCATTGTTTCGGCAGACATGATCTGCGCTTTTAATTCGTCTGTCAGTTTTCCCTGTTCTTCAATGCCTGCAAGAACCGTCTCCTTGCGCTCCTCGAGATTTCTTAAATAAGTCAGTCTCTCATATAAATTACGAAGCACCTCATCGTTAAGTGCTCCGGTTGCCTCCTTGCGGTAACGGGCAATAAACGGGATGGTATTCCCTTCATCGATCAGCTTTACGGCTGCTTCAGCCTGATTTTTACGGATTCCGAGTTCCTCGGAAATCTTTGCAATAATATCCATAGTTACTCCTTTTTTCTCACCGGATTTTAACGTTTTCTCCGGCGCAATATCTTTATTATAACGAAATGTCCACAGTGATTCAAGGTAACATTGTTTTTTTCCTCACTGCATGATACACTATCCACATCATATTATTTATTTTCAGAAAGGCTTATTTATGGATCATCAGTTTTACAGACCAATGCCTGACCGGCATTCAAAACATATGGAAAATCTTTCCCTTATCATGGGGATCATTGCACTTTCAACGTTCTGTCTGGTTTATCCGGCATTAATCTGCGGTGCGCTCGGCATCGTGTTTGCACTGCTCTCACGCGGCGGTGAGACAACATTTTCCGGGCGTGCAAAGCTTGGGCTTACTTTAAGCAGCGTAGCGCTTGGCATTATTGTGCTGCTCTTAATTTATTCGGTGGTATTCGCTAACGTTTACTATGGTGGAATTGAAAATATGATGCGGGAAAGTTGTACATCGCTGGGGATTGATTATAATATGCTGTTTCCGCAGAACTGAGTTTTTTGTGGGAGATTCAGGGGACAAAAGGTGGTTTGAAGGTTCGTGGGTGGCAGATTTTGCGCCGCTATTTTTTCTATCAGCATCTTCTATTATAAAAGGCTCACACCCCAGAAGAAGCGGACGATATTTTTTACCATACAATTGATGATAAGGATTGCAAGTCCGATCCAGAGGTAACGGTCTTTATAGTGCATTGCAAGCGGCAGCTTATGGTGTGAGAGACGTTCGATCGTCTGGCTTAATAAAAACCACGCGCAGAGTACTGCTGCATACGGTACAAACGGATGTTTCAAAAAAGATATCAGAAAATGTCCCTGAAAGAGAGCACATACCGCTCTGGTTCCTCCACAGCCCGGACAGTAGTATCCGGTTACGGTGTGGAAAAGGCACGGGTAGAGATAGTTTTCGATACGAAATCCGGTTATTTTTGAAATGAGCAGATACACGCAGCAGATGACTGTGCCGCTCAGACCAAGTATATATAAAACATTATCTATTTTTTTCTGTTCATTATTATTTCTTTTTTCCATTTGATATCTTAATCCTGTTCTTTTTCCCATTGAAGTATATCTTTTAAGTGTTGACGCAAATGATGTTTCACAAAGTAGCGGCTGGCAAATCGCACAAAGCTGAGACTGGTTTGTGCAATTTGCCCACCAAAACACTAACACACACCATTTGCCATCAACACCCTCCCCCACATTTTATCAGAAATACACATCTATACAACCCCCCGCCACCTATGCTATAATTTATTCTAATTGCAGCAACGCTGTAACCGCTGCTGTATGATCTAAAAGGAGTTATTTACCGAATGAAACGCACATCAAAAGAACTCAAACGCATTGCGCGTGATATTTTAAATGACAGATACCGTGTTCCGATGGCAGCTTTTGCTGCCACAACACTGATCGCAACTTTGATCGAATCTCCATTTTCGTTTTCCATGGGAGATAATCCGACAAATATGCAGCTTGTGATCTCACTGATCGCAGAGCTTCTCATATCTGTTGTCTCTTTTGTGTTAGGATGCGGCGTGGCAAAGATCCATCTGTCCATGACACGCGGAAATGATTTTCTCGTCCGCGATATTTTTGATCCATTTAAGAAAAATACAGACCGATTTTTTATCGCGGGATTTTTATTTTTACTGATGATCTTTGTTTCCATGATTCCTGTGATCGGTGGTTTTACTTATGCAGTGATCGCAGATTTTTCAGTGGTTTCTATTGTAATTGCAGCAGCGACGGGAATCCTTTCTCTGATCTTAAGCTGTTATTTTATGCTTACCTATCATTTTATCGGATATATCACACTCGATCATCCTGAGCTTAAATGTCTGGAAGTTTTTAAAGAATGCAGACTTCTCATGCACGGCAACCGTCTGCGTCTGCTTTATATTCTGCTCAGTTTTATCGGATATGGCTTATTGGTTCTCTGTTCCTTTGGCATCGCATCCCTCTGGGTCGTTCCATATCAGACAGAAACACTCGTTATTTTTTATCTCGACTGCACCGACGAATTGAACCGGATCCCGGTACGCAGCTATGAAAAAACTGCTACAACCCAATTTTGATTCCACAACGCACTTTCCATCGAAGGTGCGTTTCTTATGGGATAAAAAAGTAAACAAAGGAGGATTCTATGAATCAAAACAATGAACCAATCCGTGATGCCTCAGTTCTTGGCATTCCAAAGATGCTGCTGCTCGGTCTGCAGCACATGTTTGCCATGTTCGGCGCAACAATTCTTGTCCCGATCCTGGTAAACAGTTATTTTGGGGAGGATGTCCTGCATGTTCAGGTCACCCTGATCTGCGCCGGTATCGGCACACTGTTTTTCCATTTTTGCACCAAATTTAAAGTTCCGGCTTTTCTCGGTTCTTCGTTCGCATTTTTAGGCGGATATGCCACGATCGCTTCCATGGATTCCGGTGTATTTGCTGAGATGTCGAATGCAGACAAACTGTCCTATGCCTGCGGCGGTGTTGTTGTTGCCGGACTTTTATACCTGATCTTAGCACTGATCATCAAGCTTGTCGGTGTCAAAAAGGTTATGCGTTTCCTGCCGCCGGTCGTTACCGGTCCGATCATCATCTGTATCGGTTTAAGTCTTGCAGGTTCTGCGGTAAACAACGCTTCTAAGAACTGGCTTTTAGCACTGATCGCCCTTGCAGTCATCATCATCTTTAATATCTGGGGAAAGGGCATGTTCAAAATTATCCCTATCCTGATGGGTGTTATCATTTCCTACTGTGCCGCTCTTATCTTTAATGCACTTGGTATGACAAATGCGGACGGTTCTGCAATCCTTGATTTTTTCAAATATCGCAGCAGCTTCCTGGATTGGTGTTCCTGCATTCTCCATCTGCAAATTCAATATCTCTGCCATCCTCGTCATGGCTCCGATCGCACTTGCAACCATGATGGAACACATTGGAGATATCTCCGCGATCTCTGCGACTGTAAATCAGAACTTTATCGAGGATCCGGGACTGCACCGCACATTAATCGGAGACGGACTTGCAACTGCACTCTCCGCACTCTTCGGTGGTCCTGCTAACACAACCTACGGTGAAAATACCGGTGTTCTGGAATTAAGCCGTGTTCACGATCCGAAAGTGATCCGGTTAGCAGCATGTTATGCGATTCTCTTAAGCTTTATTCCGAAAATGGCTGAAGTGATCGGTTCTATGCCATCTGCGATCATCGGTGGTGTCAGCTTTATGCTCTACGGTATGATCTCTGCGATCGGTGTCCGGAATGTTGTAGAGAACCATGTTGATTTTACAAAATCCAGAAACCTTATCATTGCCGGTGTGATTTTCGTGTGTGGTCTTGGTTTTTCAGATGGTCTTACTTTTACCGTTGCCGGAACTTCTGTCACACTTACTTCCCTTGCCATCGCTGCAATCGCAGGTATCTTTTTAAATGCGATCCTGCCGGGAAATGATTACCATTTCGGAAAAGATCCGAAGATCGATGCAAACCGTGGTCTTGATATGATCCCGAATCTGCACGAAGATACCAGTTATGCAGATGATGAGGAATAACCTGCATGTCATCCGGAGAACTTTTTCATTCATAGGAAGTAATTTTCTATGAAGATTCGGGTGTCAAAAGGTATTTTTCAAATTTTTGACTATCAAAAAGCGGTACCCGTTGCCACATAACGGATACCGCTTTTTTTGATTCTATCGATATGATTCACATACTGCACCAGCATCTGGTCTTACCGGTCAGATATAATAAATTTTGATTACTCCAAAATTTGCTGCCCCTCGCAGATACAGTGTTGCAACGCTGCTGCCTTCGCCGCGTCCTATTTCCTCCACTGCTCCAAAGGAACGCTTCAGTTCATTCTGCACTTTCCATTCTTTTGGTATATAGAGATTTGTCTCCCCAAAGTTATTTTCCACTTCGACCGACGCCGCTTCCCCTGCGATTATGGCATTGTCAAAATAAACGCTCATACTTCCAAAGTTATTTTCAAGCTGTGCATCGCAGAAATGCTCCGAATTGATATAACGGATGGCAGAGCCAAAATTATTTTCGCAGCGGATGTGTTCACCGCTGCACTGCTCACCGTTTGGCGTACTCATTTGTTCATCCCAGTTTATGGTTTTTGTTTTCCAGTTTTTTTCTTCGTACATCTTTAAAGATCATAGACAGACCGATACTTAAAAGCAATGCCGCACCAAGTATCGTCCAGCTTGTCAGTCCTAATTTTTCCAGTCCAAGAGGTTTTCTGTAAAGAATGCAGATAAAGGCTATTGCAAATACAATCGAATAAAAATTAACATCTTTTATCCCCTCAACAAACAGCCAGACAAACAGGACCGTCATAAAAATACCGGGCAAACCAACACCCAGTTCCATCCCTGTACTGCTGATCACCAGATACACTGCCGCAAGAAATATAAAAAAATAATCCCCATGCAATATTTTTCTTTTTCATTGATGTAACCTTCTTTCTTCTAATTTGCTGATTAACGGTTTGTAATAATATCTTGAGACATACACCTTTTTGTGCGTGTTCTCAAATGCCACGACACTTGATGCCGTCAGGTTCCGATTAATGGAAAAAATATGAAAAGTATTTAAGATCGTCGATTTTGACACCCTCATAAAAAATCCCGGAAGTATTTCCTCTAATTCATACAGCTTGTATCCGGCCTCATACATATCATTTCCGGTGTGTGCCGCCACTCCATGATCCGCTGTCTCAAAGAACAAAATATCATTCATCGGAAGATAATACTCGGTATTTCCTTTGTAGAGGACGATCTTCTGGACTGCCCCGGCTGCCTCACTGACTGCTCTCTGAATGGCTGCGATCTGTTCTGTCATTCCACGGCAGCGGATAATGACTTCTTCCTCCGCCTGTTCATCCATTTCGATTTTAATTTTCATAACCTGTCTCCTTTTCTGTACTGACAGGTACATTATAAAAAACGAACCACCCGGTGTAAATGCTTTTACACCAAGTGGTTCGTTTTCCTATGGTAAGTGGTAAATTTTTTACATAATGCGGCTCATTGCGGAAAGTGCTCTGACAGCGGTCTGCAGATAAGGATTTTCTGTCTCATAGAATTTTCCTTCGTCTGCTTTTTCTGCAAATGCAGGATCTAACGGAATCTTTCCGAATACCGGAAGTGTCAATTCCGCTGCGACATCCTCGATATGGCTCTCGCCGAATAATTTGATCTCTTTTCCGCAGTCCGGACATTTTAAATAGCTGAAATTCTCGATCAGTCCAAGTACCGGAACGTGCATCATCTCTGCCATATTGTATGCTTTTTTAACGATCATCTGTACCAGTTCCTGCGGAGAGGTAACGATCACGATACCGTCGACCGGAAGTGACTGGAATACCGTAAGTGGTACGTCACCTGTTCCTGGCGGCATATCGACAAATAAATAATCAACATCTCCCCATACGGTCTCATTCCAGAACTGTTTTACCACACCTGCGATCACAGGTCCTCTCCAGATAACCGGATCTTCCTCATTGTCCAAAAGCAGATTGACAGACATTACTTTGATACCGTTTTCTGCTTCTAACGGGATCATTCCCTCCTCGGTACCGACAACCTGACCATGTACACCGAGCATTTTCGGGATGGACGGTCCTGTGATATCCGCGTCCATGATTCCCACTTTATAACCAGCCTGTTTCATGGCGCATGCAAGTGATGCAGTCACGAAAGACTTTCCTACACCGCCTTTTCCACTGACAACGCCAATTACTTTCTTTACATTCGAAGATGGATTCATCGGCTCTTTTGCGATTCCGTTTCCACCTTTTGCCTTGCTCGGACAGCCCTCACAGCTCTCCCTGCTGCAGCTTGATGCGCTGCTGCAACTACTATTCTCTGCCATGTCTCATACACTCCTTTTATCTTTATTCATTCTTACAGACATTTTTTATTCTGCCCTGTCTTATCTGCCTGATTCCTGTTCCCGCTTTTTAAATATCTCCTGCAGTGACTCCGTATACGGTGCTCTTGCAATTCCGTATTCTGTGACGATGCCCGCGATCAATTCATGATCTGTCACATCGAATGCCGGGTTGAACACTTTGACGCCCTCCGGTGCCATGCGCTCTTTGTACCACATCTCGGTCACTTCCTCCGCCGGACGCTGTTCAATGTGAATATCAGCTCCCGTCCTGGTGTTCAGATCAATCGTTGAGGTCGGCGCACAGATATAAACCGGGACGTTATAATATTTTGCCACCGCAGCAACCACGGAGGTTCCGATCTTGTTTGCCGTATCACCGTTTGCCGCCACACGGTCACAGCCGACAAATACCGCATTGACCCAGCCGTTTTTCATGACGGTTGCAGACATATTATCACAGATCAATGTGACATCCACTCCTGAGGACTGCAGCTCGAATGCTGTCAGCCTGGCTCCCTGTAACAGCGGCCTTGTCTCATCTGCAAATACTTTAAAGTGATATCCCTTTTCCTCTCCAAGATAGATCGGTGCTGTCGCTGTGCCATATTTGCTGGTGGCAAGCTGACCTGCATTGCAGTGTGTCAGGATGCCGTCTCCCGGTTTCACTAACGTCAGACCGTACTCTCCGATCTTTTTGCAGACACGGATATCCTCCTGCCAGATCTCGACTGCCTCCGCTTTGAGGTATTCTTTAATCTTTGACACATCTTCACCGGCATGTGCCTCTAAAACACCCTGCATACGGTTCAGTGCCCAGCTTAAATTGACCGCCGTCGGTCTTGCAGAATCTAAATACTCTTTTTGTTTTACAAACTCTTCATGAAAAGTATTATAATCTGATGCACTGCCCTGTTTTGCCAGAAGATAGATTCCAAATGCCGCTGCAACTCCGATTGCCGGAGCACCTCTTACCCTGAGCAGGTAAATGGCATCCCAGATCTCTTCCGCTGTCTTTAATGCAATCAGTTCTATGCTTCCCGGCAGCTTTGTCTGGTCAATGATAATGATCGCATTATTTTCATCATCCAGGCGCACCGTATCATAATTCATGATATTGTCATTTTCTTTCTTTTGCTGCATATGAATGACCAATGCCTTTCCTGTTTCTTTTTACACTTCTTTCTATTATACACGCTAAAGATATGATTTTAAAGCCTGCATACGGTACTTTTTAAGATACACCAAAAAGAAGACAGCATCTGCCCTCTTCTTTTAATGTCCACGTTCTTCCCTCTGTTTTTATGTACTGCTTTTTTCTCCAAAAAACCTTGAAAAGATCGAAAGTCTCCGCTTTTTTACCTCTTCTTTTTTCGGAAATCTCTCTTCCTCCGAATAATCCGGCACCCAGTCGATGTAAAATAAACGGTCATCCACATCCGTCCTTCCGTTAAAATGCCGGCACATATCCTTGATCACTTCCATCATGGCATCTGCCATCTTCTCCGCATCCTGCGCCATACGGTCACAAAACTCCATTCCGCGGTCCGGTCCCTCTTCTCCCCAGATGCAGTCATCACCGAGTACTCTCAATTTATTCAGACGATCTCTCTGATCCTTGACCATGCTAAAAAAACGACTCACTAAAACATTATGCTCTTCTTTATCCGTATAACACAAAAATTCCTCTAACAATGTACCTTCCGGGAAACCAATCTCGTAATAATCATTGTAAAAACGGCAGATACGTTCTGCTGTTTTCCGGAACAGGATTCCGCTCTGCTGCGGCTCCTTCCAATAATGTGCTTCTGCATCCACAAGTTCTTTGTAGATCTCATCGTATGCCGCCTTGATTTTCGGATCTTTTATCTCACATTCCATCATAAAGTCAAAATTCATTCCCGTCTTCCTCCGCAAAGTTCACTCCAGATCACATTCTTTAAGCGTCTCGTCAGCGATGTTGTTCCCGCATCCTTAAGCTGCATGGTAAGAAGCATCGTAAGCCGGTCTTTCGGGCTGTTGCAGAAATATGCCCCAAGCCAGCCATCCCAGCCGTATTCTCCTATGGAAGTAAACATCGGAGATTTTCCCGGCTCTTTCTGGATTCTCAAAAGGTTTGCATAGGTATATCCGCGGATACCCTCCCAGCACTGGTCTAACACTTCCTGCTGCCATGACATGAGCGAGCCGTTTGTCATGTAATGTACTGTCTGCGGTTTTAAGATCTGTTTTCCCTGATAAGAACCTTCCTGCAGTAACATGGCTGCAAACTTTGCGTAATCGTCCAGTGTAGAGACCAGTCCTGCACCGCCAGATTCAAACGCCGGTACCTGTTTCATCGCATTCATGATACCAAGATGATTTTCCGTATAAAGTTCTAATCCCTGTTCCGTCCTCTGGTATACTTTTGCAAGGCGCTCCTGCTTGTTCTCTGGTACATAAAATGCAGTATCTTCCATGTCAAGTGGTTCAAAAAATTCTTCTTTCAGAAATTCGCCAAAAGTTTTTCCGCTGATGACCTCAATAACCGCCCCAAGCACATCTGCAGAGGTTCCATACTGGAAACTCTCTCCCGGCTGGAACTGAAGCGGTATCAATCCAAGACGGTTTGCAACCTCCTGCGTTGTCATCGCATCCTCCAGATATAAATGTTCTTTGATCCTGTCAAAGAGCTTTTCCGTCTCCATGGAGCAGACACTTGTGACATCCCCGCCGTACATCAGACCGGATGTCATGTTAAGCAGATCACAGATCCTCACCGGCCGGACCGTCGGCACAAGTTTTCCGCCTGATGCCACGATCGCATTGTGAAATCCCGGCAAAAATTCTTCCACGAAAGCTCCTGGATCAAGCAGCCCGCGTTCCATCAAAAGCATGGCAGCCGCAGACGTGACCGGTTTTGTCATGGAATACAGCCTTGCGATCGTATCCCGTTCGTATTTTTTACCAGCTTCAATGTCTGCATAACCGCCGGCTGCAAATGCCATTTCCTGTCCATCCCGGATCACCACAATATTTGCTCCGGCAATCTCTTCTTTTTCCACTGCTGTCTCTATCAGCCGTTCTAACTTCTGACTTAATTCCATCATATTCCAAACCCTTTTCCCTGACATATCTCTCTTTTACGCAAGCAATTCTCTTAAATCCTTCTCCTCTGCGCTTACAGACCCCTGGATCATTGCAGCACTTCCGCCACCTCTTGCACCTGTTTTTTCACGCAGCAGTGTGGCGATCTCTCTGCAGTCTTTTGTTTTACTTCCTATAATAAAATTATAACCGCCCTCTTCTTTTTCCACAAAAATGCCGCAGATCCCGGCATGCGTTTCCACAAGTCCATTGATGGCGTTACGCATGACCGGAGTATCCAGATCCGTTTCAAATAAAAGTACATTTTCCCGATCCGCCGGGATCTCTTTCATCTTCTGCTCCACCAGCTTTTGCTTTGCCTGCGCCAGCTTATATTTCAGATCCTGGTTGGACTGTTTTAATTTTTCCACAAGTTCTGGCAGTAACTCCTGATTGGCGGAAAGTGTACCGGAGATAGAAGAAATTACCTGTGATTTTTTCCGTTCTTCCTCCAGTGCACGGAACCCACTCAAGATACTGATTCTGACACCACCTTTATAATTAGAAAGACTCTGTACGTTGAGCATGCCGATCTCACCGGTTTTCTTCACATGTGGTGCACAGCATGCACACACATCCACACCAGGAATTGTCACAATGCGCACCTGTCCTTCGATTTCGATCTTGCTGCGGTAATCAAGTGTTTTCAATTCTTCTTTTGACGGATAGGTGATCTCGACCGGAAGATTTTTCACGATCACTTCATTGACTGCCGTCTCAACTTCACGTACCTCATCCGCAGTTAAAACACCGTTAAAATCCATCGTGACGATATTGTCGCTCAGATGAAACCCGACATTGTCATATCCAAATCTGCTGTGCACAATCCCGGAAAAAATATGTTCTCCGGAATGCTGCTGCATATTATTAAAACGGTGTGTCCAGTCAATGATCCCGTGTACGGTCTCCCCAACGGCAAGCGGTTCTTTTAAGCTGTGTGTGATCACATCTTTTTTGATCTGCACATCCGTCACTTCGATGCCATCTATCGTCCCTTTATCCGGACTCTGTCCGCCCTCTTCCGGGAAGAAAAGTGTACGGTCCAAAATCACATGATAACCGCTCTCCTTCTTCTCCTGGTATGCTTCACAGGATATAACCTTTGCATCAAACTCCACCGCATATGCATCCTGGTCGTATAATTTTTCTGTCATGCTTTTCCTCTTTTCCTACTGTAATACTGGCGTAAAATCCTCAGTGTCTCCGCAGAAAAGTCCTCCTAAAGAAGCTGCGATCTTGTTCATCGCCTTCTTTGCAGTCTCAAATTCTTCCGGTTTTAAAGTGACTAGAAATACATTTTCACAGCCATGTTGCTTTGCAAATGCTGCCGTGATTTCATCTTTTGCCGGAATCTTTGTCCATTCGATATCAAGTGTTGCCCCGTCATTTAATCCTATTTCCAGTACTCCTGCATCTTCCCAGATCTCTACCTCATAATCGTCTGTCAGTACCTCATAAATGCTGCGCACCGTCACATTTGCAGGTGCAAAATATAACCATTCTCCCGGTGCAGTGCTCTTTTCTTTTTTAATTTTCTCCGGTTTACTCTGCCGTTTCATCGGATTTCCCTCCGTTTCCTGCTCTACGCTTTAGTATAGCATAATCTGACATTTTTTCTACTTATATTTCCATCTTTTTCTTATATAATGACATGTATAGTTACTGTTCACTCGTACCTCGTTCCAGTAACGGATTTTGCCGATGCTTCGCATTCCAAATCGGCAAAATCTGCTGCCACCACTGTATCATACGGCATTTTCAGTTCAGAAAATGCCTGCCTGTGAACAGTAACCATGTATACAGTATATGAAAACATACAGGAGGCACACAGTATGGAAGCATCAAATGTTTATTTCACATCTTTTAAGGCAACGGAGCATGAGAATCTGCTCTAGAAACTGCATCGTCTTATGAAAACTGCGGGGTTTGAGACGATCGATTTTACCGACAAATACGCTGCGATCAAAATCCTATTTTGAATGGAAGAGCTGCATTGCGCATGCTGTTAAGATTGGACTTGGAAGTGATCAATATAAGCTGATTACGATTTAGTTAGGAATTTTTGTAGATTCGTGGACAAAAGGCGGTCACAGCCGTTAGGTCTGTGACCACCTTTTTTCTATTTACTGCAGATGCCTATGCTTCTGCTTCTTTCGCATTATCTAATGCGATCAGTTTGGAGATGATCTCCTCGCAGATCTGGGTGACGTTTTTTCCATCTGTGGCAACGGTGATGTCCGCGACTGCTTCATAACGGTCTTTTCGTTTATCCATAAGACCGCTGATGAATTCAACGTTCATGTTATTGTTTAAGATCGGGCGCTCGTCGCTGTCTTTGACACGCTCGTAGATAGTTTCCGGTTTTGCGGTGAGTAATACGACACGTCCATTCTTTTTCATGTGATCGGTGTTTTCTTCTCTCATGACGACACCACCACCACAGGAAACGATCGTCTGTTTTCTTTTCTGCAGCTCGATTAAGGTGTTGCTCTCTAAGTTACGGAAGTATGTCTCACCGTATTCGTCAAAAATCTCAGAAATGGACATGCCCTGTTTTTCTACGATCATCTGGTCCATCTCCACGCGGTCCATCTCAAGTTTATCTTTCAGTTCTCCGGCGATCGTACTCTTTCCGGCTCCCATGAATCCAATCAGGAAGATGTTGTAGTCAAACAGACTCTTTGCCTGGATACGGCGGCTGTTTTTCATGATATATTTGAAAATATCAAGGATCTCTTCCTCGAACTCATTGTCACCGAGTTTGTTCTTTAATGCATCGGTCTGTTTCTTCTCCTGTTCCGGCTGTAAGATTGGAATACCGGTTGCTTTCTTATAAGAAATAATTTCCTGTATATATGACATTCGAACTGCAAGCTGTTCGATGATGATATCATCACATTCTCCAATTTTCTCACGGATCGCTTCTATCTTATCCATTATAATCCTCCCTGTTTTCCGAAGAAAAATGCAATTTTACTCTGTAAAATCTGACCTCTGGTGAGCAGAGGATTTTCCTCCCTGTTTTATAAAAAGCATTATAACAAGATGTGACACATTCCGCAAGCAAAATATTTTAGTGCTTTAAAGTATTTATGTTTTAAAGTGTATAATATCATTTCCGACATGTTTTCTACTCGATCACACCTTTCATATCGCCAAGATATGCATCGACCAGATCCTCTGATACATTTTTTTCAATTGACTCATATACCGGCTTGCAGAGTTCTCTGATCTGTTCATGCATTTCATCATTCAATGAAATAATCTGTGTACCGCTTTCCTCGATTGTCTGGATACGGGATGCGATACGCTCATCCGACTGCTCTCTCGCATATTCTTTCGCTGTCTCCGCAGCCTCTCTGATGATTTCCTGCTGCTCGCCGGTCAGTCCTTCAAAAAACTCATCACTGACGATCAGTGAGATCAGATGCGGCAGATGGTTTGTCTCCACGACATAATCCTGCTGCTCATATAATTTATTAGAAACAATGACCTCATACGGATTTTCCTGCGCATCGATGGTTCCCTGCTGCAGTCCGATATACACCTCGGAAAATGTCATCGGTGTCGGGCTGGCACCAAGCGCTTTCCAATATGCCATGTGATAGGAATTTTCCATGGTACGGATCTTCTGTCCCTTAAAATCAGAGATTGACTGCACATTGCGGTTTGTGGTCATCACACGGAATCCCTGGTCGGCATATCCTAAAAGGACATATCCGGCATCCCCGTATACCTGCTGCATCATGGAAAGGAAATCCGGGTTATCCACATGTTCCCTCACTTCGTCAATTGTTTCGAACACTGCCGGCATATCAAATACTGCAACATCCGGCATAAAAGTCACCTGCGGTGCCGTATTTTGTACCACAAACGGGATATCACCCTCTTTACAGGACTCTAACAACTCTCTGTCTCCGCCAAGTACACTGTTTGGATAAACAGAAATCAGCATCGTCCCGTCGCTCAAACGCTCCACTTCCTCTGCAAATTTTTCTGCATAAATCTGTGTCACCGTATCCTCCGGGCTCGAACTTCCAAGCGGCCACGCATAACGCTGCACTTTTGCCTGATCCTGTGTATCTTTATTCCCGCAGCCACTTGCAAAAAGTACTGCCCCTGCAAGGAAACCGCATAATATCTTTTTCTTACAATTCTTCAAGTTTTCGCCCTCCTTATTAAAGCAGACAGAGACTGATTGCCGGAATAAATGTGATCAGAAGCAGTGCAAGCATGAAATATCCGATCATCGTCATTGCCTTCTTTGCGATCTGCATCATCGGCACATTGGTAAGCGAACTTGCCACAAACAGGTTGACGCCGACCGGAGGTGTGACAAATCCAACCGCAAGGTTTACGATCATCATGACACCGAAATGGATTGGATTCATTCCGACATGTTCCACGATCGGCAGTAAGATCGGACTTAAGATCAGAATCGCCGGGGTCGTATCCATGACCATACCAACAATCAGAAGTACCACGTTGATGACAAGAAGCAGTACGATCTCATTGGAGAAATGTGTCATGATCCATGCACTGACATCCTGCGGTACCTGCATCAGCGTGAGCACACGCGAAAACGCGGTTGATGTTGCAAGGATAAATAAGATCGGTGCATAGGTTTTCATCGCCTCCACCATAATGCCCCAGATTTCTTTTACCTTAATGGATTTGTAAATAAACAGACTGACAAACAGGGAGTAAAATACGGAGATGACAGCCGCCTCCGTCGGGGATGCCACACCGGAATAAATACAGCCAAGCACGATCACGGGGCTTAAGAGCGCCCAGATACTCTCTTTTAAAAATGTTAAACGAATCCTTTTGTTTTGAGCTGATCCATTTTCGCCTGGATCTTCTCTCTGTCCTCACCGTGAC
>ENA-OQHF01000507-OQHF01000507.1-human-gut-metagenome-genome-assembly--contig:-NODE-507-length-23707-cov-2.487108_pt1 | contig 23707 bp, 32 predicted proteins | sample MGYA00242559_ERZ504709 | MGnify/ENA primary metagenome ERZ504709 (study PRJEB26092, sample SAMD00036203) | human gut metagenome | host: Homo sapiens | study: EMG produced TPA metagenomics assembly of... | reverse complement strand
CAATTGAAAACGTGAATGCGGCCGTTAACAATTTCGTCTGGGGGTTCCGGCAATGGTCTGTATCATCGGTGTAGGGCTTGTACTTTCAGCTCGTACAGGATTTATACAGTTCCGAAAATTTGGGTATGCCATTAAGAATTCTATCGGACGTATCTTCACAAAGTCAGAAGCGAAAGAAGGTAGTATCACTCCATTCCAGGCAGTGTGTACGGCGCTTGCGGCAACGGTAGGAACGGGAAATATTGCCGGAGTTGCCGGTGCGATTGCAATCGGAGGAGCAGGAGCAGTGTTCTGGATGTGGGTGTCCGCATTGCTTGGAATGTGTACGAAGTTCTCAGAAGTTACACTTGCGGTTCATTACAGAGAGAAGAATGCAGAGGGAGATTATGTTGGGGGCCCGATGTATTATATCAAGAACGGTCTTGGCAAGAAATGGTACTGGATGGCTTCGGTCTATGCGATCCTTGGAAGTTTGACAGTACTCGGAACAGGAAATGCAACACAGGTAAATACCATTACGACATCCATCGATTCAGCACTTATAAGCTACAATGTGATTGATGACGCACAGATAAGTATGGTGAATCTGGTGATCGGAATTGTGATTGCAGCACTGGTAGCGGTTGTTTTACTTGGTGGAGTAAAACGTATCGGTACCGTAACAGAGAAGCTGGTTCCATTCATGGCAGTATTCTATATCATCCTTGCAATCGGAGTAGTTGTACTGAATGCAGACAAAGTTCCACATGTATTTGAGATGATCTTTGTAGGAGCATTTAACCCGTCCGCATTTACCGGCGGTGTGGTTGGAAGCATGTTTATGACTATGAGACGTGGTGTTTCCAGAGGTATCTTCTCGAATGAGGCCGGAATTGGTACCGGATCGATCGCACATGCATGTGCAGATACAGATGAACCTGTAAAACAGGGAATGTTCGGAATCTTTGAAGTATTTGCTGACACGATCGTGATCTGTACACTGACAGCACTGGTTATCCTTTGTGGAGGCGAAGGAATCCAGTACGGCGTGGCAGCAGGTGCGGAGCTTACCATCTCAGGATTCGTAACAACATATGGAAGCTGGGTGACGATCTTTACTGCAATTGCAATGTGCTGTTTCGCATTCTCAACGATTCTTGGATGGGGACTTTACGGAGCAAGATGTGTCGAGTTTGTATTTACAACAAAGGTTGTGAAACCATTTATGATCGTGTATGCGTTGGTCGCAATCCTTGGTGCAACAGTGGATCTTGGTATCATCTGGGGAATTGCAGATACCTGTAATGGTCTGATGTCTATCCCTAACTTGATCGCATTATTCCTGTTGTCAGGAACAGTGGCAAAACTGGTAAAAGATTACTTTGCAAAACAAGAGAAAAAGAATTAGAAAGACAAAAAAATAACTTACTAGTGAAAAAAATAACTTTTATTGCATTGGTAATTGTGTTGTGTTAGTATGAGTTTAGGAAGAGATGAAGAATATTCTTCAACAAAATGAAGCTAAGAAAAATATCTTCATTCAGAAAAGTAAACGGATTAAAATTTTAGGAGGTTTTTCAAATGAAAGTAGGAATGTGTAAAAGAGATTAAAAACAACGAGTTCCGTGTGGGTATGACACCTGATAACGTTAAGAGTTATGTAAATGCAGGACACGATGTTTATATCGAAAAAGGTGCTGGCGAAGGTTCAGGATTCTTAGATGCCGAATATGAGGCAGCTGGGGCTAAGATGATTGATACAGCAAAAGAAGTGTGGGATACAGTTGAGATGATGATCAAAGTAAAAGAGCCGCTTCCGGAAGAATATCCATTATTCCACGAAGGATTGATCCTTTATACATATCTCCACCTTGCAGCTGATAAGCCGCAGACAGACGCGCTCCTTGGAGCAAAGGTAAAAGGTGTTGCTTATGAGACACTGATCGAAAGAAACGGAAGCATTCCTCTGCTTGCTCCAATGAGTCAGATCGCAGGACGTCTGAGTATTCAGGAAGGTGCAAAATACCTTGAAAAGAGATTTCGGTGGAGAAGGCGTTCTCTTAGCAGGAGTTCCTGGAACACCAAAGGCTAACATCGTAATCCTCGGCGGCGGATCTGTGGGAAACAAACGCTTTGCAAGATCGCAGTTGGAATGGGAGCTAACGTAACAATCATGGATATCAACCTTCAGAGACTTGCTTATCTGGATGATATCTTCGGAGCACGTATTCAGACACTTGTTTCTACGATGCAAATATTGAAAAAGCTGTAAAAGAAGCAGACCTCGTAATCGGATGCGTTCTGATTCCAGGAAAATCAGCTCCTAAGATCTTCAAGAAAAAATATCTGAAAGAGATGAAACCAGGCGCTGTATTTGTAGACGTTGCCGTTGACCAGGGCGGATGTGGTGAGACAACAAAGGTTACATACCATGATGATCCAATCTTTATTGAAGACGGTGTTGTTCATTACTGTGTAGGCAAATATGCCGGGAGCAGTTCCAAGAACATCTACAATCGCACTTACAAATGCAACATTATCCTATGGACTGCAGATTGCAGGAAAGGGACTGGAGCAGGCTTGCAAAGATAACGAAGTTATCTACTCTGCAATCAATACATATGATGGAAAATTAACATGTAAGAACGTAGCAGACAGCTTTGACTGTTATGAATACACAGATATCAAATCTGTTTGTTAATCAAATCGTTATTATACATTATAATAAGAAGAAACTAAAACTAAATCGTCATGCGTTCGAAAGAAGCTGATTAATTCCTATGAGTGGAAAAATGCCGGTATCTTGGGGGGTACCGGCATTCTGTGAATATATCTGTCCGGTCGGAACACTGGAGGGAGGAATCCCGCTCCTTTCCACACATCCGGAACTGCGCTGTGTGATCGGGACATTATTTTCCGTGAAAATGGTAATCCTGGTGATCACACTGGTGGGATGTTTGAGTATCTGCAGGTTTTTCTGCAAAGTGATGTGTCCGCTGGGAGCAATCTATGGACTTTTGAATAAAGTCAGCCTTTTTCATATGGATGTGAATATGGGAAAATGTATACATTGTGGTAAATGTACGCATGTCTGCCCGATGGATGTGGATCCTGTAAAGACACCGGATTCTGCGGAATGTATCCGTTGTGGAAAATGTGTGAGTGCGTGTCCGAAAAAGGCGTTGAAACTTGGAATGAGATAAAAACATTCGTCAAATTGTACAAAATAGATGGGAAAATCAAAAAACACTTGAAAAAAATACATAAAATCCTATAATGAAGGTAGGTTAAGGAAATGTTAAGAAATGAAAGACATTGGAGGTGTTGGTATGATTAGTTTTATCATTTGCTTGGCGCTACTTATAGGAGGGTATTTTGTCTATGGTAAAGTGGTTGAGAACACTTTTGCACCGGATGACAGAGAGACACCGGCGGTTCGGATCAATGACGGTGTCGATTATGTGGTAATGCCACAGTGGAAATTGTTCCTGGTACAGCTGCTGAATATTGCTGGTCTGGGACCAATCTTCGGAGCTATGCAGGGAGCATTGTGGGGACCGGTTGTATTCCTGTGGATTACATTCGGTACGATTTTTGCAGGTGGTGTACATGACTATTTTTCAGGTATGCTTTCTGAAAGAAATGACGGAGCATCTATTTCCGAAGTGTGCGGAATTTATCTTGGAAATGTAATGAAGAATGTGATGCGTGTATTCAGCGTTGTACTTCTGGTCATGGTTGGTACGGTATTTGCAGTAGGACCGGCGGGGCTGATCGTTACATTGCTTGGCAATAAAGGCGTGACGGGAGCCTTGGCTAACCCGGAAGTATGGCTTTGGATTATCCTTGCATATTACTTTGTTGCAACATTTATTTCAATCGATAAGATCATCGGACGTATCTATCCATTGTTCGGTATCTGCCTGATCGTTATGGCAGTCGGTGTTATCGTTGGTATTTTCACGAATCCGAATTATACGATTCCTGAGATATGGACGCATTTCACTAACATGCATCCGGTAGGAAAGCCGATCTGGAGCTTTATGTTCATTACCGTAGCATGTGGAGCTATTTCCGGATTCCATTCTACGCAGTCACCACTGATGGCACGTTGTATGAAGTCTGAGAAACAGGGACATTTCGTATTCTATGGTGCGATGGTTGCAGAAGGTGTGATCGCACTGATCTGGGCAGCAGCAGGATGTTCTATTTATAAAATCACAGGTGGTCTGAGTACAGGTCTGAATGATATTCTTGCAAATGGTCAGTCATCAGCAATCTATGATGTATGTATTAAGACTATGGGCGGTGTCGGTGTTGCACTTGCAATGATCGGAGTTATCGTATGCCCGATCACTTCCGGAGATACTGCATTCCGTAGTGCCCGTCTGGTACTGGCAGACTGGTTCAAAGTTGATCAGAATAAGATGCAGAAACGTCTGATGTTATGTGTTCCGCTTCTGGCAGTCGGAGCATTTGTCGGACATCTGGATTATGCAATCGTATGGAGATACTTCAGCTGGACAAATCAGACACTTGCTATGATCGTTCTGTGGACAGCAAGTATGTATCTGTTCCGCGAGAAGAAGAATTACTGGATCACAGCGGTGCCGGCAACATTCATGAGTGCAGTTTCCATGACATATTTCTTCTGTGCAGAAGAGTGTCTGGGACTTTCTACGAAGGTTGCTTATCCGGTAGGAATTATTCTGGCAGCAGCATTCCTTGGAATCTTTATCCATGCTACAAAGAAACCAATGAAAGCATAGTTGTAAGACAGCGTAATTTGAATACATAAAAAGGCAGAATGAATTGACAGAAATGAGATGATGAAAAAATGAAACCACAAAGACTGGGTAATGTATCGATTCCGGATGAAGAATTGATAAAAGATAAAAAAGAATGTAAGAAGATCGGACCTTGTGGCATTGGAAAAAAGGCGGTGTATCTTAGCAGCTTCTATATTGACAGAAGGTATTACATACCGATCAGTTCTGTAAAAAGGATCTTCAAAAGAATCGCCATGAGTAAGGGTGGATTTACAGGAAAAGGAGTATTCGGTACATTATCCTATCTTGTGGTCGTATATGAGGACGGAAAAGAAAAGCAATGTAATTTCAAACATGAAGAAGATGTGGACAGATTTCTTGCGTACATAGAAGAAGAATATCCGGATATTCCGGTACACAGTCTTGAGGCTGAGAGAAAGCTGGCAGAGAAGGAAAGATGGCTGGCAGAAAAGCAAAGAGAAAGAAATGTATCGGAAGAAACAAAAAGATGTCTCGTGAAGCTGGAACAGGCGGAACAGTATCTGAAAAAGCAATCGGATATCTATATGGACTTGAGTCAGTCGGCGAAGAAAAAGCGTACTTACGACAGAAGTAACCCGGCGTATAAATGGGTAGCTCTTGCAATCGTACTGATGGGCGGTGCGGCATTCGTCTATGGTATCTATGCATTGACGACCCATGCAGGATTTGGAATGTATTTCCTTTTGTTTGGTCTGGCTGCAATCTTCTTATTTGCCGGAGCGAATGTACTTCCGACTTCGAAGAATAATAAGAATTATATTGAGAAGCGGCTGACGGAATCGATCAGTCAGATGGAAGAGTATATCAGAGTGTATCCGGATTTTCCGGTACCGGTTCACTATGCACATCCGATTGTGCTAAAGAGAATGCAGGAAATTATGAAAGAAGGGCGTGCGAGAAATATTCCGGAAGCATTGCAGGTTTTGAAAAAAAGATCTGAAAGCGTTGAATTCCAGCGTAGTCGTCGAGAAAGAAGAGTATGACGAAGTGGTAGCGATCAAACCGATGTTTCTGGTGATGGATTATAAATAATTTGGCAGATAGAAAATGCGGTCGGCATATATTCTGAGATTATGAGTAAGAATATATTGCCGGCCGTATTTTTGAAATATCAAAGTATACAAGAGAAGATACCAGCGGGAGGTTCTTTGTAGCGCTATGTGTTTGAAAGAAGCCACCGGTGGCGGGTACTTAGATTTTAAGCTTCAATATATATGCTAAAACCAGGAATAGTATTGCGATACATTTCACACCAATAGACACTCCGACATACCCCGGCAGCAAATATCCTTTTTGCTTTTTGCCTAATATTAAAGAAATGATATCGATTATAAAAAAGACGATTAGAACAATTGCAGCACCGAAGATCAGTAGCATAGCATCACCATTATTATGTGTCAGTGCAGTTACGACTCCAACATTTGTAATTGACATCCAGCTGTAGATTATGTATATCATGCATATTAAGTTAAAAATAATATCAAAGACAACTTTTGCGTTTCTTGTTCTGTTCTTCATTTTAATGTCCCCTTTCTTTAAGAGAATTTGGTAATAGCCGGCATTCTTATCAATTTTTTGTTTCTTCTCTTTTGTTGTCTATAATATAAACCATCAAGTAACTTGAAGGTCAATAGTTTTAGAAAAAATAATTTGTAACTGCTTCTGTATTGTGGAAAAATCAGAATATTGGTATAATGAGAACATACATTCGAAGTAGAAAAACTTTGTGAATGAATTTGTGAGTAAAGGAAGGAGGAGAACAGGCATGGCAGACAAAGGACGGAGAAGCTATATCGCAATCGACCTGAAATCATTTTACGCATCGGTAGAATGCAAAGAAAGAGAACTGGATCCGATGACGACCAATCTGGTAGTAGCGGACAAAAGCCGTACGGAAAAGACTATCTGTCTGGCAGTGTCTCCTTCCTTGAAATCCTACGGGATACCGGGCCGTGCCAGACTCTTCGAGGTCATGCAGAAGGTAAAAGAAGTGAATAAAAGACGGATCTGCATGGCACCCGGAAAGAAGTTTGCAGGAACTTCCGTAGATAATGAAGAAATAAAACTACATCCGGAATTGGAACTGGATTATATTACGGCGGTTCCGAGAATGGCATTATATATGAAATGCAGTACGGAGATCTACAATATTTATCTGAAATACGTTGCACCGGAGGATATCCATGTCTATTCCATTGACGAGGTATTCATGGATGTGACCGATTACCTGAATACTTACCGGATGACGGCAAGAGAGCTGGCTGGAAAGATTATTCGGGAGATCCAGCAGGAGACGTCGATTGCGGCAACGGCCGGAATCGGAACGAATCTGTACCTGTGTAAAGTTGCCATGGATATTGTGGCGAAGCATATCGAGCCGGATCAGAATGGGGTGAGGATCGCAGAACTTACAGAAATTTCTTATAGGAAGCTTTTGTGGGCGCACCAGCCGATCACGGATTTCTGGCGTGTGGGCCCGGGGTATGCGAAGAAGCTTGCGGAAGTCGGATTATTTACCATGGGAGATGTGGCAAGATGTTCTCTTGGTAAGCCGGGGGGAATATTATAATGAAGATTTGCTGTACCGGCTATTTGGGGTGAATGCAGAACTTCTGATTGACCATGCATGGGGATGGGAGCCATGCACGATCGCAGATGTGAAGGCGTATAAGCCCGAAAATAACAGTATGGGTGCGGGACAGGTACTGCATTGTCCATATAATTTCGAGCAGACGAAGATCGTGGTAAAGGAAATGATCGATCAGCTGGCATTGGATCTGGTAGATAAACGTCTCGTAACGGATCAGATCGTTCTGACGATTGGATACGACATCAAGAATCTGGAACAAGGAACGAAGAAAAATGTAGGGGAGATCACGACAGACTGGTACGGCAGGAAGCTGCCGAAACATGCACACGGAACCGCTAATCTGAAGCAGCATACTTCTTCATCGAGGCTGATGACACAGGCAGGTGTAAAGCTGTATCATGAAATTGTGAATCCGGATCTTCTGATCCGCCGGATTACGATGGCAGCGAATCATGTGATCAGTGAGAAAGAGGTCCAGGAAGAACAGCAGTATGAACAGATGAATCTTTTTACAGATTTTGGAATTGCAAAGAAGGAAAAGGAAGAGAAGAATGAGAAGCTGGAACGGGAAAAGAAGATGCAGAAGGCGATGCTGGATATCAAGAAAAAATATGGGAAGAATGCAATCTTAAAAGGAATGAATCTGCAGGAGGATGGAACTGCGATGGAACGGAACCGGCAGATCGGAGGACATAAAGCGTGAGGAATGAAAATGTTTCGAAAGAAAATGTTACACAGGTTTCGGGGAAATTACAGAAATCGGTGATCGAAGTGCAGCAAAAGTATGGAGATATTCTGAACCTTCCGCATCATGTATCGGAGACACATCCGCCGATGCCGATAGCAGACCGAGCGGCTCAGTTTGCACCATTTGCGGCACTGACCGGCTATAAAGAAGCAATAGAAGAGACAGAGCGGCTGGCAGAGAAAAAAATCGAGCGGGAATACGAGTAAAGGCAAAAAATGGAAGAAAAATATGGTGAATCTCTTGACCTTCAAGCGGCTTGAAGGAATATAATCATCTTAACAAAGAGGGAGAAGGATGTAGATATTCGGAATGAGGGAAGGTGACAGTATGGAAAAAAGTGAAGAAAGAAACAAAATCATTTCTAAACTTCAGACAGTAATAAAAGAACAGATTGAATTAAAAGAAATCGAAATACCGGGAACCATTACATTTCAGGTTATGTCTGTGGATGGTGGGAATGTATCGGTGGGAGCCGGTGAAGTGCTTCTGCTTCGTTACAGTGCGACTCATCTGGAATACAGTCATGAGTTGGAAGACGAGAACCAGAAGTTTCATATGGCAGTTCATATCATTTATTGTAAAGAGCAGAAAGGTTTATTTGGTAAAGTAAAATACAAGACGATAAAACACCGCAAAGAGATCATTACAGAGGCAGACTGGAAGAATGGAAAGAAGGTGTCACTTTATGAAGATTAAAGATGTAGAAAAACAGGTTGGGATTTCCAAGGTGAATATAAGATTTTATGAAGAAGAAGGACTGATCCATCCGGCACGTAATCAGGAAAATAATTACCGGGAGTATTCAGAAACAGATGTAGAACAGCTTCAGGAAATTAAAAAGCTGCGTCTGATCGGTATTCCGGTACAGGAGATCAAAGATATCTATGAAAATAGATTGACTTTACAGGAAGCATTATCTCACAGATTAGATGAGATCGAAAAAGAAGAACGAACATTAAAAGAGACAAAATTGACCTGTCAGAAGGCATTGAAAAGTAAGCTTGACATTACATCGATCGATCAGCTTGAGATTGAGGAAGAAAAAGAAGAGTGGCAGGTACGTCTGGCAATTCTTTTGAAAGAGGATATTGTACAGAAGAAATTAAGCAGGGATGAGATGAACAATGAGATTGCATGCTTTTTTATTGCAGGAACGATCTTAAGTGTGATATCTATATGGCTGCTTCCGAAGGATTATATCGGAACACATCTTTATGTCGGGCTGATTTCACTTGCAGCTGTGGTAGGTCTGCTGATCATAGGAACATGTTCGGCGAATATGAAAGTGCATCTGACATTGTTGCTTCTGGGGGCAGTTGTACAGCCTGTCGGACTTTTTACAATCGGAACAGTGATGGGAAGAGGATATATTGTGTGTCGTGATACAGCGGTATTGAAGCAGTATGTAATCTACCTGTATGGCGGGGCATTTATTCTTGCAATTATATTGTGGATGGGCTCAAAGCTGAACCGCTATATTCTGAACAAACTCTGGATCAGTATGCTTGCAAGCCTGATCATGGCAGGAGTGATAGCACAGATGCTGAATCAGAAGTATGGACACTTGATGGCAACAGGCGAACTTATCGTGGGATTTTTGTGTGCTGTTATTTATCTTGCTGCTGTATCCGGAACATGGACACTGGCGAATGCAGACTGGGGAAAATATAACCGGTATCATGCAGTGTATACGTCGAACAAGATGATCAATGTATTCGCAACGATATTCAATGCAGCCGGATACTATAGTGGAAAGAACTGGAGGAGATAGCAGATATGAATTATATTACATTTAATGAAATTATTGAAGTGAACGGATTGCTGGAGGAGAAAGGACTGAATTTTAAAGTCCACTTAAGAGATGCCTGTGGGAAGCAGTCATGCTGGATCGAACCGTTGGGAAATTGTGCATGCGAAGGACGGTATGAGGAGATGTATCAGGTTGTGGAGGAGTATTTTAGAAGGAAAGGGCAGAAGAATTACGTTTGATGAGACGAAGTTGAATTTTTTTGCTGTTTAATTTATCTGAAAAATATATTGAATAATATTTACTTGTATGTTAATCTATATAAAAGCATACTTCAAAAGAAATCTAAGGTATATTGAAATCATATACCATCTACATTCTAATTACATTTCAGAAATCTATGCTTTTTATACCAATCAATTGTAAAAAGCAGGAGAGGACTGAACGTGTAAGTAAGATATCCTCCTGCACATAGGAGGAATTAAATATGGCGAGAAGAAAGAGTCAGAAGAGACGCAACAAAAAGTATCAGGTAAACAACCGTCAGTTAAAGGCAAAACGGCCATACAAAGATACGATTTTTCGAATGTTGTATCATGATAAAGAAAATCTGCTATCATTGTATAATGCAGTGAATGGTCGGAATTATACTAATGCAGAAGATTTGCAGATTGTCACATTAAAAAATGCAATTTATATGGGAATGAAAAACGATCTGGCATTTATTATGGATATGAATTTATATTTGTATGAGCACCAGTCGACGTATAACCCGAATATTCCGCTTAGAAATTTATTCTATATTGCGGATGAATATCAAAGATTAGTAGTTCAGAAATCTTTATATTCAACGGTAATACAAAAGATACCGACACCAAGATTTATTGTGTTTTATAATGGGACGAAAAAGGTAGACGATTATAATGAATTCCGATTATCTTCAGCTTATGAGAACCCGACGGATAATCCGGATCTGGAATTAAGGGTGACTATGTTGAATGTAAATGATGGTCATAATCTAGAACTGATGGAACACTGCAGAACATTAAAGGAATATGCTAAATATGTTGCGAGGGTAAGAAAATATGTGACGCAGAATATTCCTCTGGAAGAAGCAGTTACGCGAGCGGTAGATGAATGCATAGAGGAAGGAATTCTGGCAGAATTTTTGATGAAGAATAAGGCTGAGGTGATCAAAGTGAGCATCTATGAGTATGATAAAGAATTTGAAGAGAAAAAATTACGGAAAGCGGAGTATGAGGCTGGGGTAGAAGCTGGAATTGAACTTGGAGAACGGAGTCTTCTGGAAAATCAGATTAGAAAGAAGTTGAAAAAAGGAAAGCCTATAGAACAAATTGCGGATGAATTGGAGGAAGCGGTAACTACAATTCAACGAATTATAGAAGAAACAAAAAAATGAAAATTGAGCAAAATCAGGAATGGCTGTTGCAGATGCAATAGTCTTCTTTTAAAAGTAATAAATGGATTTATTACTTCCACGGTTGCTTTCTCGTAAAATATAAGTTAAATTTATAATAAATAAAATTTTACAGAGAGAATGAGGAAATGTCATGGAAGCAACAAAGAAGAACAGATAACGACGGTCAGTGAAGAGAATATTTATAAGCTGAACGGCAGGGTTCCACTTAGAAAAGCCATTCCGTTTGGCTTACAGCATGTACTGGCGATGTTCGTATCGAATCTGGCTCCGGTACTGATCGTGTGTAGTGCGGCAGTACTTAGAAGTAATGGGGCGCATTTAAGTTCGGCGGAGATTACACAGTTATTGCAGTGTGCGATGTTTGTAGCCGGAATCGGAACCTGTTTACAGTTATATCCGATTGGAGTGATCGGATCAGGACTTCCGATTATTATGGGAGTCAGTTTTACGTTTCTTGGAAGTCTGTTGGTAATTGCAACGAATCCGAATCTTGGATATGAAGGTATGGTTGGTGCAGTTATTCTGGGTGGTATTTTTGAAGGTTTTGTTGGACTGAGTGCCAAGTACTGGAGAAAATATCTGACTCCGGTTGTATCGGCTTGTGTAGTTATCGCGATTGGATTATCACTTCTGCCGGTAGGTATGGATTCCTGGGGCGGCGGAAGTGGAGTGAAAGACTTCGGTTCCTGGTATCATCTGGTCGTTGGAGCATTTACATTGATCGTATGTCTGGTATCCAGAGAAGTACTGAAAGGCGTATATAAGAATTTAAATGTGCTGGTCGGACTGGTATTTGGCTATGCACTTGCAATTATATTTACTGTAGCGGGAATCGCACCGATGGTTGACTTTTCCGGTATTCATAAGACGATTCAGGAGGTTGGTGTGTTCAGTATCCCGAAGCTTGTGTTCCTGACCATGTCATAAGCCGGTATTCAATCTGGGAGCATTTTTTACGATCGCAATCGTATTCCTGGTATCGGCAGCAGAGACGACAGGTGCAACGACGGCAGTCTGTACGGGAGCACTTGGACGTGATCTTAAGATGAAAGAACTTCGCGGTTCACTGGCAGTTGATGGATTTTCAAGTGCAATCTCCGGATGTTTCGGATGTCTGCCGCTGACATCATTCAGTCAGAATATCGGACTTGTGACGATGACACAGGTGATCAACCGTTTTACGATTCTGATGGGAGCACTGATTCTGATACTTGCATCTTTATTCCCGCCGCTTGGAGCATTCTTCAATTCACTTCCACAGGCGGTGCTTGGCGGATGTACAGTTATGATGTTTGGATCGATCATGTATGAAGGAATCAAGATGCTGAAAGAATGTAAATTCGATGACAGAACAATGATTATCGTGTCACTGTCATTTAGTATCGGAGTTGGTCTGACACAGACATCCGGGAACTTCTTTACAGCATTTCCAAGTGCGGTAGGAGATGTGTTTAATGGAAATGCAGTGGCAGGAGTGTTTGTGGTATCGTTACTTTTGAGTCTGTTTTTGCCGAAGAAGACGAAAGTGGAGTAAGCGAGAATATAAAACAGCATAGTGAATCATAGAAGAAAAGATTATCTGGAGAAAGGGAACTATCCGGATAATCTTTTTTTGGGGCCATGCGTTTATAAGTAGTTGCCGAAAGAAGATTCTTTAGAGTTAAAAATATAAGAAAAGTTGGAAAAATCACATAATTACGAAAAAAACGGTTGGAATATTGCGTGGTAAAAATTATTGACAAACGATAATTCCTTGCTATAATAAAATTATAAATTATCGAAAAACAATAATTTTCAAACACAGAAAGGAGGAAATATGGGAATTCGTATATGCTTGGATGAAGTCCTGAAAAAGAAGGGAATGACTTCAAAAGAATTATGCAGACAAGTCGGTATTACCGAGGCCAATCTGTCGGTACTCCGAAGCGGAAAAGCCAAAGGTATCCGTTTGCATACGATGAATCGTATCTGTTATTTCCTTCAATGTGATGTAGGTGATATTTTAAAATTTGATGGAAATCTGGATGAAGAGGAGGGTGAATAATATGAAGATGAAAAGTTTTGAAAAAATTCCGGAAACCACTGACCAGTCTGATGAGATTTCTGGAAATCTTACATTGGTTCGATGGTATCGTATTACTTTGGGCGGGATCGGCTATACCTATGCACAGCGTGCACATTAACGGGGCTATATTCGGCATCAAACAGGATACCATGATGAATGCCTACGGGATGTTCTTTACACTGATTGATGCAAAGGGAAATATGCGGATGCATCTGGTATCCGTGTGGCTTCTGCTGTTGGGAGCAACATCTATATTACTGGCCCTGATTTTTCGCAACGTTCATAAAATACTGAAGTCACTGGAAGGCACAAAGGAACAACCAGAAATGGGCACACCGTTTACAGCAGAAAATGTAGAAAGAGTAAAGAAAATAGGAATTTACAGTATAGTAATGCCGACGATTCAGAATGTGGTCGTTTATATTTGCGGAGTATTGATTAAAATGAATGGACTGAAAGATATCAATTTTGAAGTGAGAGGATTCATTTTTGGAATTATTGTTTTATGTTTAGCCTATGTATTCTCTTATGGAGTAAATCTGCAGGAAGAAGTAGATGGATTTATCTAAGATTTCTATTTGGAGAGGAGAGATGGATATGCAGAAAAGTATCAAATCATTGAAAAGAAATGGCATATTGTTATTGGCGTATGATTTATTGGTGTTATGTATTGTAATTTGTAAAAAAATGGAATGATAAATATGTCAGCGGAAGCGGCCACTTCTCTAAATTGTATCTATTGGTTTTGGAATAATTCATCAATTTACTCTGGATCATGGATTCCAAAACTTGGATTACTGATTACGGAAAAAGGAAATGTATCTGGTCCTATTGGTGTGGCGAAAATTGTACTTCTGCTGTTAGTAGTTGCTTTGGAAAATATGAATCAACTGGTTGCAACATCTGCCATATTAGGAATGATGGCGGTATATCTTATAATTGGTATATGGTGGGTGAGTCGCAAGCTCTAATGTGCTAATGCTCACCGCACACATCCAGAAATTCCTGCACCAGCGGCACCGGTTTCTTTCTCTTCGCCCAGATCAGAAGTATCTTAGTTACAAGATCCGGCTCATCCAATTCTTGTATACAAAGGCCATCACACAAGCTTGCCATGGACTGTGGAAAGATGGCAGTCGCAAGATTTTCCTTTGCCCAGAGCATTGCACCTCTCGGATCGTCGCAGACACAGAAGATGTCCGGATTCATATTCTGGGCATGAAAGGTATTCATGATGAGTTCTTCGTATCTTCGGTATAAGATTAATGGTCTGTGTAGAAGATCAGCAAGTTTAAGGAAGCGGCAGTATTTTCCGGTGCCGATACCGCGATCATCGGCTCGGAACACAATTCCATATAAGACACTTCGTCAAGACGCAGTGGTGTTCTGGCAACGGAGATATCGATGATCCCGTCCAGAAGATACTGATAAAGCGAATAAGTGATCCCGTCGTGGACTTCAAAGTTCACGTCGGGATTTTTTTTGAAAACTGGGAAATATAAGGCATGATGGTATCTACCGTTGTCGGAGTCAGGCCGATACGTAGGATACGTTTTTTACCGGTTTTTGAGACTTCCAGTTCGGTAGATCGGGCGTATTCCAGCAGGTTACCGGAGCGGTCGTAGAGAAGCTTGCCGGCTTCAGTCAGGGTAACACCCTTGCTGGTGCGGTCGAAAAGTTTTACATTTAATTCATTTTCCAGCTGGCGGATCTGATAGCTGAGCGGCGGCTGGGACATATTTAAGTGTCTTGCAGCTTCGTTGATGCTGCCGGTGGATGCAATCTCGCGGAAATATTCTAACTGTCTGAGTTCCATGTTGGATTACCTGCCTTATATATTTTTTGTATTGCAAAGCTATAAAAACAATATTATTCATATCAATGATAACGGACTATAATAAAACAGTCAAGGGATATTATAATAAGTAGATAACGATGACTTATTAGTTATCGGAAAAAGGAATGGAGTGAAAGAAATGAAGCGTCTTGAGAAGTTTCTGAGACCTTACCGCAGAGAGAGTATTCTGGCACCGCTATTCAAATTATTAGAAGTCGTGTTCGACCTTATGGTTCCGGTTGTGGTAGCTCAGATTATTGATGTGGGCGTTGCGAAGAATGACTATGGATATATTGTGGAAATGTTTTTCGTGTTACTGCTCATGGCAGCAGTCGGACTGTTGTGCAGTTTTACCGCACAGTTCTTTGCCGCAAAGGCAAGTGTTGGATTTGCGACCAGCGTCAGACAGGCAATGTTCGACCATATCCAGGGATTGTCATTTACAGAACTGGATACGCTCGGAACAGACACACTGATCACGAGACTGACGGACGATGTGAACCAGGTGCAGAACGGAATTAACATGGGACTGCGTCTGTTACTTAGAAGTCCGTTTGTCGTAATCGGTGCGATGGTGATGGCATTTACCATCAATGTGCGCTGTGCACTGATCTTTGTAGTGACAGTACCGATCCTGTTTGTCGTTGTATTTTCGATTATGCTGATCAGTATTCCGCTGTTCAAGAAAGTACAGGCAGGTCTGGACCGTGTGACAGGACTTACGAGAGAGAATCTGACAGGTGTCCGTGTCATCCGTGCATTCTGCAGGGAAGAACAGGCGGTGGAAGAATTCGAAGAAGGAAACAGAGAACTTACAAGATTGAATGAGTTCGTAGGAAGAATTTCTGCCCTTTTGAATCCGCTCACGTATGTATTGATTAACGGAGCAACTGTGTTACTGATCGCACGTGCCGGAGTGCAGGTCAATATCGGGAATCTGCAGCAGGGACAGGTAGTAGCGCTGTATAACTATATGGCACAGATTATCGTAGAACTGATCAAGCTGGCATCCCTGATCATTACGTTGAACAAATCAATGGCTTGCGCAGACCGTGTGTCCGGTATTCTGGATGTGAAGTCCAGCATGGAATACAAAGTGGCGGCTGAGCAGATGAAGAATGAACAGATAAATGTTGATCAAAGAAAATATGGGACAGACGGCGAGAATGAACAGGCCGACAGTAATCTGGCAGTTGAATTCAACCACGTCACCTTCACATACGAAGGTGCCGGAGCATCCAGCTTATCGGACATCACCTTCCGTGCGAAGAAAGGACAGACGATCGGAATCATCGGAGGAACCGGAAGTGGTAAGAGTACACTGGTCAGCCTGATCCCGAGATTCTATGATCCACAGGAAGGAACGGTAAAAGTAAATGGTATCAATGCAAAGGACTATCCGCAGGGAGAACTTTGCAGTGAGATCGGAGTGGTACAGCAACGTTCCATCCTGTTCAAAGGAAGTATCCGCGATAATCTGAAGTGGGGCAATGATCAGGCTTCAGATGAAGATCTGTGGAAAGCAATCACAATCGCTCAGGCAAAAGATGTTGTAGAAGCTAAGCCTGGAAAGCTTGATTCTGAAGTAGAACAGAACGGACGTAACCTGTCCGGCGGACAGAAGCAGCGTCTGACGATCGCACGTGCACTGGTCAGCAAGCCTGAGATATTGATTCTGGACGACAGCTTAAGTGCGCTGGATTTTGCGACAGACGCAGCGCTTCGTAAAGCAATCGGTGAACTGGAAGGCAATGTGACAACCTTCCTGGTATCTCAGAGAATTTCCGGTATCCGTCAGGCAGACAAGATCCTGGTTATGGAGGACGGTGAGCTGGCAGGACAGGGAACCCATGAAGAACTGATGGAGACTTGCGAGACCTATCAGGAGATCTATTATTCACAGTTCCCGGAAGAACGTCCGGCTGCAGTTAAATCTTCAAAGGAAACCGGAAAAGATTTGGACAAAGCGGATAAAATGACAGAGAAAGCAGAGAAAGGAGCGGCAGAGTAATGAAGAAATTATTAAAGCTCATAGGAAAGTATAAGATTTTCCTTGCATTCAGTGTAATCTTTGCTGCAATCTCTGTAGTATTGCAGTTATATGTGCCGGTTTTATTCGGTGATGCAATTGATGAAGTTGTATCGGCACATCAGGTGAACTTTGATATGATGTGGTATTATCTGAAGCAGATTCTGATTTTTATCGTGATATCAGCATTTGCTACGTGGTTCATGAATCTGTTGAACAACCGGATGACTTACCGGATCGTGCAGGATATCCGTTCACAGGCAATCCGTCATATCCAGGTACTGCCGTTGTCTTATCTGGATCAGCACAGCACCGGAGATATTGTAAGCCGTGTCATTGCAGATACAGATATCTTATCCGATGGTCTGTTGTTGGGATTTACACAGTTGTTTTCAGGAATCGTGACGATTGTTGTGACACTGATTTTCATGTTCTCTAAGAATGTGTGGGTAACACTGCTGGTGATCGTACTGACACCATTTAGTTTCGTAGTGGCGAAATTCATTTCTTCCAGATCTTATACGATGTTCCGGAAGCAGAGTGAGACCAGAGGACGGCAAACCGCACTGATTGAAGAAATGATCGGCGGACAGAAAGTAGTAAAAGCATTTGGGTACGAGAAAGAATCATCCAGAAGATTTGATGAAATCAATAAAGAACTGCAGAACTACAGCCAGAAAGCAGTGTTCTACAGCAGTTTAACGAACCCGTCCACACGATTCGTCAATAATATCATTTACGCTGGAGTAGCTTTACTTGGAGCATTTCTGATACCGGGCGGCACGCTGACGGTCGGAGGACTTTCTGTACTGTTAGCGTATGCGAACCAGTATATGAAGCCGTTCAACGATATCAGTTCGGTAGTCACAGAGATGCAGAATGCGCTGGCATGTGCGGACCGTATCTTTGATCTGTTAGAGCAGAAAGAAGAGACATTGGATGCGGAAGGCGCATTTGCTACAGTTGATGGCAATGTTACAATCGACGATGTGGCATTTAGTTATGATAAAGAAAAAGAACTGATCGAGAACTTCAATCTGGATGTAAAACCGGGTATGCGTATTGCAATCGTTGGTCCGACAGGATGCGGTAAGACGACATTTATCAACCTGCTGATGCGCTTCTATGATGTAGATGAAGGAAAGATCCTGGTGGATGGAAAGGACATCCGGGAGGTATCCAGACATGCCCTTAGAAGCAGCTTTGGTATGGTGTTGCAGGATACCTGGATCAAGAGCGGAACCGTAAGAGACAACATCTGCTTTGGAAAACCGGATGCAACCGATGAAGAAATCATTCGTGCAGCGAAGGAAGCAAGAAGCTGGGAATTCATCCGGAGACTTCCAAAAGGTCTGGACACGGTGCTTCATGAAGACAGTATCAGCCAGGGTCAGAAGCAGCTTCTGTGTATCACAAGAGTCATGCTCTGTCTGCCGCCGATGTTGATCCTGGATGAGGCGACATCAAGTATCGATACCCGTACCGAACTGCAGGTACAGGAAGCATTTGATAACCTGATGAAAGGTCGTACAAGCTTTGTCGTTGCACACCGTCTGTCTACGATCCGCAACGCTTCGCTGATCCTCGTCATGAAAGACGGTAAGATCATTGAGCAGGGAACCCATGAAGAACTGCTGAAAGAAGGCGGCTTCTACAGTCATCTGTATAACAGCCAGTTCCAGGCAGTGTCATAAAAGGATAACGGTGCTAGAGCGGATTCGTCGGAAACATCCAAAACAGTTAAGGATGGATTCATGGAAGCACCAGATGGTGAGATTCCATTTGATTAATTCAGAATAAATGGTTGGAGAGGCTGCCCTTTGCCGGGGCATCCTCTTTTCCATTTTACAGAAGAAATCAAAAATTACAGGTATTCGACCTAACGAAATCGTGATATAATGAGTGCAAGAGAGCCAACATGCTTGCATGATTGGCGAACGGCGAATTTGATCATGATAGTTGCGAAGCAACGGTAAGCACCGAAGGTGCGAATCATGATATAATCAAAATATATTTGAATGAGAAATATGGAGGTAGCTTATGGGCGTAAGTTATAACAGATTGTGGAAAATGCTCATAGATAAAAATATGAAGCGGATAGAGATGCAGTACCTCACTGAAATCAGTGGAAATATTCTTGCCCGGATGGGAAAAAACCAGTATGTATCAATGGAGACGATTGAGAAGATCTGCAAGAAACTGGACTGCACTGTTGATGAGATGATGGAATTTACAGATGATGAGTAACAGGAGGTTAACTTCCCGTTTATCGGGAAGTCGCAGAGAACGAAAAAACGGTATTTGGAGGTATTCACTATGAAAAAGATTATAACCGTAATGCTTTGCATTGTGCTGGTTCTTCTCTTTGCCGGATGCGGAAAAGACGGCGATACATCAAAAGTGGAAATTGATTATGGAACATCTTCCGTTTATTCAAAAGAAGAAATAGACTCTGCCATTGAGATTATAAAAAAGCAGTTCGCTTCGTTTGAGGGCTGTGAATTGCATAGCCTTTCTTATATGCCGGATGAAGAATGCAACAATGCAGATAACATTGAATGGATGAACAATTTAAGAACGGATGATAATAAAGAAGCCTTTACGCAATGTATTGCATTTGAAAGCAGTTTCCGTTCGCCGGAAAAAGGTGGCGGTGCATGGGAAGCTAACGAAGAATACACTTGGTCATGGTGGCTTGCACGGAGTGAAGGCGGAGAATGGAATCTGATGACTTGGGGTTATTGATAAGAGTAAAAAATTCCAGTATTATTGGCCAAGAAATTAAGGAGGATTCATTATGAGTGAGAAAACAGAGATTACTTTCATGCAAACAAGATTAATCCGGCTTGCTTCAGAAGAGTGGCATTTACCTGTTGAACAGATTATCCACTTGTTTAAAGAAGCCGATGTTCTTGGATATATAGAAAAATGCTATGGGATTTTTCATTGTGAAGGTGATGAAGCTGTGCTTGAAGATATTACTGAATTTTTGCAAAGAAATGGCAAGGTATGATATCATTGCAGGAAAGATTGCGGATGATGCAACAAACGCTACCCTTACTGCTTATCTCGCCGGGGCTTTCGGGACAGCAGGCGATAAGGAGGCAGACGATTTCTGCATCAGACAGTTGTTGCCCAATAAACTAAAAGATCAATATTGTTTTAAAACAGAAGCAGCTATTGAGTGTCTGAAATTTGTGAAAGGTGAGAAGATATGGCTGAAGTAACAATTCCAAAGGAAAAAATGAATTATACAATAGACCTTCTTATCACTATGGTGACAGATGAGATTGCAGAAGAAACGGGCAAGGACAGAAAAGAGATATTGACAGATTTTCTTTGTTCAAAGACAGGAAAAGCACTGTATGATGAGAACACAAAGCTGTGGTGCAATGGTCCAGCATATATTGCTGAATTGTATAGGGAAGAGTTAAAGAAATCTGGATATCAGATTTGAGATGAATGTATATTCGGATTGTGTTGAAAACTTCCGCTATTATATCGTTGTGACAACTAAATATTTCAAAAGTTACTGAGGTCATCATTTCCTAATTATGGAACAATGACCTCAGTTTTTTTATACCAAGGAATCGGCACTTATGAATGACTTATTTCACAGCCCCTTTTTTCAAACGATTAAGTAAATACAAGTGGAGCATGAACTAAGCATTATTCAAAAGAATAATCGTATGGAATACTTTCTGGGAACTATCATAATACATTTTGATGGTTCCGTTATAGTTGCTGATAATTCGGCTGACACTTTTCAGGCCTAAGCCGTGGTTTTGTACATCCTCTTTTGAAGAGACCGGAAAACCGTTAGTATCAAAATGTGGTTCCGTGTTACATGAATTGATTATTTTTATTAATGTGAGACTGGAGTTCTCTTTTAATAAAACATTCAGTTCAATAAATGGGTCAGGCATATCTTTACAGGATGTAATTGCATTATCCAACAGGTTACAGAATAAAGAAGTGAGTTCTGTATAATCAAGATTTTTGAGCAGTTTTTTTCGTATATCTATTTTGAATTGGATCTGTTTGTCCTGACAGAGTTTTATATAATGACACAAAATCGAGTTTAACATTTCATTATCAGAGACATATGCAGAATTCTGCAGAGCAGGAGAATTCAGTAGAGAATTCAAATACTGCCGGATCTTTTCGTGATCATTTTGCTCATTCAATCTGGCAATAGAAGTAAGATGATTTCGTATATCATGAATTAAAATCCGTTGATTTTTATTTTGCGTAAATAGTGTTTTATAATATTCTGTCATGTCGTATTCTCGTTGTAACTGAATTTGTAGCTCAACAAATTCAGCTGTTTTTCTTTGCGTATAGTGATAAATATATATAATAAAAAAATTCAGTGTAAATAATAGGATTGATGAAGCTAATAATACATACCTTAAAGTGGTAGATGGCGCACTGGTTAAAAGGAAAGCCATGAGTGTTATTACTGTGTATAATAAAATAAAAGAAATAATATTCAGCAAGCGGGTGACCCGGGAGGTATATTCTGGTTGTTTATTTGAAGGACGAATCCATCTGATTAATATTGAAACACAAGTAAAGTATAAAGATTTACTCAATAACGCCAAAAAGATTAATAATGTTATATCTGTATCTGTATAATAAGATGTCTGATTAAATTGCGAAAAAATGGTAAATACAATTACTTCACAAAGACTCATGATGCATGTGAGAATCATGGAGTGAAACAGGCAGGATGACCATTTTGCAGTACATAAAACCTGCATGATAATAAAATTTATCAATATAAAAGCAGTACCATTGAGTGGGAAAAAATCAATGAAAGAACATAGATACAGAATCCCGTAACCAATAGAAATAACAATCATCTGCAGTACATTAGAAACTTTTGCAGAGAATATACGGTTAATATAATAATAACAGATGATCGCCTCTGCAATAAAAATAATGAGATATAGTAAAATATTTTCCAATAGAATCACCTTCTACTTTCCAGATAGAGTAAAAACGCATCTTTGAATTGTGTGTATTTTCTTCGAGTCAGATAAGCACGATATTGATTGTTGCATAAATAAATCAGCGAACGATCAAAGCTCGAAACATAATCCAAATTAACAATAAAGCTGCGATGAGACTGGAAGAAACAAGGTATATGAAGTTCATTCAGCCAGTAGTTAATATTGTGAACAGAGAGGTAATTGCCTTCTGAGGTATGAACAATTGTTTTATGGTTATGTGCTTCAATGAAAAAAATGTCTGTAGATAAGACGATAAACATTCCATCTTTTGTTTCAATGGATACTTTAGTAATAGATGTATTATATAAAGTAATGGCATCCTGCAAATTCCTGAAAATGCGTTGTTTATCCAGAGGTTTTGACAAGTAACGGAATACGTTAAAACGCATTGCTTCATCGAGGTATTGAGAATATGAAGTTACAACAAAGATAATAGTATTCTTATTTTTTTGTTTAAGTTCATTTCCTATATAGATTCCATTCATACCAGGCATTTCTATATCCAAAAAAACAATGTCCTTATCACCGGTATCATTAAGCAAATCCTGCCCATTGTTGTAAATAGAAATTTCCGGAAGCTTAAGGGAATTTTTTTTGAAAAAAAGCTAACTAATATTTTTTTTTAGTTCTTGAGTCAATTCAATATCATCATCACAAATTATAATCCGCATAAAAAACTCCTTATAGGTAAATTTGATAGAAGTATTATACTATAAAGCAATTATAAGTGCTAATGGCAAATATGAAATAGATATTTTCATTTTAATGGTCAAATGACCAAAAAAGTGATAAAAATGTCGTTTCGAGTAAAAGTGATTGATTTTAGTGGCTGTTTGAATATACTGAAGTTAATCATTGAAACATATTAGAAAGTAATAAAAGGAGAATGAATTATGGTTAAAAAAGTAAGGGATTAAAAAAATCAGGAGCGTTAGTATTAACAGCTATGTTAACAGTGTTGTCGATGAGCACAGCAAAAAGACACATAGATGCTCAGTTACAAATGATCATAGAGAAATTAAAAGAAGTGAATGGGTATCAAAAGAAACAAGAGCGGTATCACCGTGGTTGTCTCAGACATTTTCCAATAACAAAGCATATGCAGCGACTAAATAAATAGAAATAAACATAGAGTCAGAAATTTCATTATATTTAAAATTATTAAGGAAATTTCTGACTTTATATAAAGAGGAAATGTATGTGGAAAAAAAATTAGCTATAACAGTCATTATATTAACTACCATAATTAATGCTTTTTTTTGTTACATGTTGGAAATGATGTAATAGATAAATGGTTGTTTGATAAAACAACTGTATCGTTTTATTTCTATCCTAATGGGAAGGTAGAGTCAAAAGCAGAGATTTTTAAAAAAAAATAGAAAAATTTTCGAATGAAAAGCATATTGAAGTAGCACAATATAGTTTTTTAAATTCATCTAAAATAG
>ENA-OQHF01000506-OQHF01000506.1-human-gut-metagenome-genome-assembly--contig:-NODE-506-length-23708-cov-3.231966_pt1 | contig 23708 bp, 18 predicted proteins | sample MGYA00242559_ERZ504709 | MGnify/ENA primary metagenome ERZ504709 (study PRJEB26092, sample SAMD00036203) | human gut metagenome | host: Homo sapiens | study: EMG produced TPA metagenomics assembly of... | reverse complement strand
CAAAGATTTCTCCATTCTTGCCAATGCCGTAGGCTTCATCAATGGCAAGGCTCTTGATGAGGTCGATTTCAACACGCTGTCTTTCATTATAGAAAGAAGTAGCCGTTTCCGTTACATCAACATTCTGGAAGAAAATGAAACAGTTCAGGATGAACAGACGGAAGCACGGTACACCTTACAGCTAAATGTGACTAGCCGTAACAATGCAAAAATCAATTATCCACTCTCACTTTTTCTGTTCGACGACGAAAACAACTGTGTAGTACGTGAAACGATTCCTACAGAAGAAAGTGAATTCAGTTCTTCCATATCTAAAGGAAAGTATACACTCATCCTGCTATCTGGCCTCAACGAGAATGATCATTCGTATCCGCTGGAGATTATTCCCGACAGTTATATCAGTCTCAAGACAGACAACTGCTCGGAAGAGCCTCTGCAAATAGGAAAAGCCAGTGTAAACCTCACTCAATCAACTCGAATTACAGTCATTCTTTCGTATGCAGTAGCCTCACTCAATTTCACCCTCAACGGTATTCCTCAAGATGTAACAGCTACCGAAGTAAAGGTCTCACCGGTAAGCTCTGCTGTTTCATTCAACGGAGATTATAAAAACGACAAACAACAATGTGTTATCCCTGCCGGAAAGAAGGAAGCCAATGGGTCAGCGATGCAACGTATGTGTTCCCTAACGAAAGTTCGCAGACTCATCTGTCTATCAATCTTCAGTCTTCACAAGGAAATGAAGCTTACGGCTATACATATCAGGCAACACTGAAGGCTGGCTATCCATATCATTTCACGGGAAACTATAAAGGTGGAGTAACACTCGACGGAGAATTTCAGGCGGAAGGATGGCAACCGGAAATAGACTGTGAATTCGGCTTCGATGAGATTTTACCCGATGAGGGAGAAGATGACGGTAATGATGAAGGGACAAATGACGGCAATTCGGGAAATACCGGAGGAGAAGACAGTTCTGGTGACAATGACACGGAATATGACACATTCATCGTAATCCGAAATGCCTGGTGCAGATAGTATATGGGGATATTTTTATGTCTGGCAGACGTACCAAGTATTTCCTCTACCGAAGCGGAAGCTATCATCATCGCCCCGGAACAATGGTCTACATTGGCCGCAGATGCTCTGGATTTGCTGGATACTTATTCAGAAGACGGCATAGAAGGATGGAGAATGTTTACAACGGAAGAAGCTACAGCGTTCCGGAACCAATTTCAGGGATCGGTCAGTGAACTGAATGAATTTATCAGTGAATACGGACTTGCATTCTTTAAATATAGCGACGGAGCACGTTACTTATGCAACAATGCACAGTCTACTTTCAGCTTTGCCAACAATCGTATAATAGATGCAGGAAGAACTGTAAAATACTACCTCAGACCTGTAAAAAAAGTAAGATTTAAGCTGAAATAGCTTTCCAACTTCTTTATATATAAACAAGGTGTAAGAAAATAGGACGTATCACTCCAATATTCTTACACCTTGTTTATATCCGATTAAATGATATGCTGCTTTTCCAATTCTTCAGCGACATTCTCCAATTCGGCATACCATGCTTCGCCAAATTTTCTTATCAATGGTTCTTTCAAGAACTTGTAAACCGGTACATTTTCTTTCTTTCCCAATAAAACCGCAGCCTTGCATACATCCCAGCGATGATAATTCACTGCCTTATAAGGTCCGTAATCGCCTACACGAATAGGATATAAATGACACGATACTGGCTTGTAAAAATTACAGCGGCCTTCACGATAGGCTTTCTCTATTGCACAATAACAATAGCCTTTATCATCGTAACAAGTAAACACACAGTCTTTGCCATTCACGATAGAAGTAACCAGATCTCCCTCCGAATCGGTATAGACGACTCCCTGCTTATCGATTACCGCACGAGCTTCCGGAGAAAGTTCGTCCCATATAACAGGAAGTACCTCTTCCAGCTTTTCTACTTCTTCCAGCTCTACAGGAGCACCAGCATCTCCTTCAATGCAGCACTCTCCCTTACAGGCATCGAGATTACAAACAAACTTCTCACGAAATACATCCAAACTGACTATTACATCATCTATCTGTACCATTTTCTTTTTATCTATATCGGTTAGTCATTAATGCTGCAAAATTACAAAAAAGTATGGTAAAGAAGCAAATAGCAGAATTATAACAGTCACAACCAAGATTTTTCAACAAAGAAATATACCTAAAAGTAGGTATTGCCCGTACGGTAAGAGAAGCGTACCTTTGTATTGTAATAATTACAAATTTAAAAATAATCAACTAAAAACATATAAATTATGACTACAATTATCAACTCTAGAGTACCTGAATTTAAGGTACAGGCTTTTCACAATGGTCAGTTCATTACAGTATCAAACGAAGACATCAAAGGTAAATGGGCTATTTTCTTTTTCTATCCTGCCGATTTTACCTTTGTTTGCCCGACCGAGCTGGTAGATATGGCAGAGAAATACGAACAGTTTAAAGCAATGGGTGTGGAAGTTTATTCTGTAAGTACCGATTCACACTTTGTACATAAGGCATGGCATGATGCATCCGAAAGTATCCGTAAAATACAGTATCCGATGCTTGCCGATCCGACAGGAGCTTTATCACGTGCATTTGGAGTAATGATTGAAGAAGATGGAATGGCATACAGAGGTACATTTGTTGTGAATCCGGAAGGCCTTATCAAACTAGTAGAAATACAGGACAACAGTATCGGACGAAATGCTGATGAACTATTGAGAAAGGTAGAAGCAGCTCAGTTTGTAGCTTCTCACGACGGTGAGGTATGTCCTGCTAAGTGGAAAAAAGGTAAGGAAACATTGAAGCCAAGCATCGATCTGGTAGGTAAAATCTGATAATGAAAGGGAGGACTGTTTATGTTGGATACAGCGTTTAAAGAACAACTAAGACAGATTTTTGCCGGACTGGAAGCTGACTATGTATTCGACATTGCAGTACATCCTCAGCATGAGAGCCGCAATGAACTGATTGAGTTACTCGAAGATACAGCATCGTGTTCGGATAAAATATCGTGTACCGTCCGCGAAAGCGAAGGACTGGAGTTCCGGATTTTAAGAAATGGAGAAGACTTGCGTATCTGTTTTCAGGCAGTGCCCAACGGACATGAATTCAGTTCACTGCTGCTCGCAGTGCTGAATGCTGATGGCAAAGGGAAAAATCTTCCCGACGATGCTACCCGACGGAGAATTGAATGTCTGCAAGGAAATGCTACGGTAACAACTTATATGTCACTTTCTTGTACAAACTGTCCGGACGTAGTACAAGCGATCAATGTAATGACGCTGCTTAACCCTCGGCTCTCACACCGTATCGTAGACGGGGCATTACATGAAAATGAGGTTCAACAACTCAAGATTCAGGCAGTTCCTTCTGTCTGGTTGAATGGAGAATCCATACATGTAGGACGCAGTAACCTGGGAGAACTGCTGGATAAGCTGGAAAGTAAAATGGGAACTGACTCTTCTTCTCAACCTACAACAGAAGAGCGACACTTTGATGTATTGGTAGCAGGAGGGGGTCCCGCCGGTGTTTCTGCTGCCATTTATTCAGCACGAAAAGGGCTGAAGGTCGGACTGGTTGCCGGACGCATAGGAGGTCAGGTAAACGAAACAGTAGGAATCGAAAACGTAACTTCCATTCCTTACACCACTGGAAAAAACCTATCTTCCGATTTACGGACCCATCTGTCGCATTATGAAAACATCACAATATGTGACAACCGCCAGATAGAATCATTCTCCTTGCAGGGCAGTGATAAGCAATTGACCGTTAAAGGTGGAGAAAAATTTCTTGCACCCGCTCTAATTATCGCTACCGGAGCTTCCTGGCGTAAACTGAATGTGCCGGGAGAAAGCGAATATATCGGTCGTGGAGTAGCCTTCTGTCCGCATTGCGACGGTCCTTTCTACAAAGGAAAACATGTAGCCGTAATCGGTGGAGGAAATTCCGGAGTAGAAGCGGCTATCGATTTGGCAGGTATCTGTGCAAAAGTGACCGTGCTGGAATTTATGGATACACTGAAGGCCGACCAAGTGTTGCAGGATAAATTACGTTCACTGGAGAATGTCGAGGTTTCTACTTCGATACAGACCCTCGAAGTACAAGGCAACGGAGAGGCTATGACTGCGTTGCGCATCAAGAACCGCCTGGATGAAACAGAAAGCATATTACCGCTTGATGGTGTTTTTGTTCAGATCGGGCTCGCAGCAAACAGCCAGCCTTTCGCCGGAGAGCTGGATACCAACCGCATGGGAGAAATCTTAACCGACAGAAACTGTCGTACAGCCATACCTGGTGTTTATGCAGCCGGCGACGTGTCCGACGTAGCATATAAACAAATTATCATATCGATGGGTGAAGGAGCTAAGGCTGCCCTTTCTGCCTTTGAAGACAGAATAAAAGGTATTTGCTAATATTAAAGTGAGTCTGGTATAAAATGCAAGATCTGTCAGTAAGAATCTACTTACAGTTTCCTGATTTTATATCAGACTCGCCTTATTTATCATTTCAAGTTCCTATTACTCTTTTCTTGTTCCACACTATTACTTATCAGAAGCTCATACACATCTCTTGCTTCTGCCTCTTTCAGACTTCTCACTTTGAATGAAGTTCCATTTGTAGAAATAATAAGATTTACCCGGTGAAAGAAAGGAGTGAATGGCGTTTGTTTAAGACTTACAAACTCAACATTCGTATATTTAATGTAGTTTCTGATATCGGCCAACTTACCGTTGTTTATTTCAAGATAATCCTCTTTTAAGGTGATGCTGCTTCTGCAAGCGGCCAGAATTCCTTTTACTAAAGATATGAGCATATATACCACAGGTACTGCCAGCCATGAGTATAATTCGTAATAACATAATACGATACAGACAATCAGCGAAACAGGAATATCAAACCTGACAGTATACCCTATAACCCCTTTACCGGATTTCGCAGATATTATACTCTGCGAAGACACATAATCTTTGCCTAGCCACCAGTTCAGAAAATGTTCGGAAGTGTTCGATCCGTATATTTTCACATCACTCTCATTATCTTTTTGGGTTGCATTGAAGGCTTGCTTCAGCATAATCGTACAACAGCCCAGGCATTTTTCTATAATATTTTGTTTTACGTAAACTGTACAAACCTTATCGTACGAAAACCGACTGCTGAAACGAGTAAACAAACCACTCTCGAAAGATAACTGAGCTTTGTCTATCTGTACCTCCATATTGTAATACTGCATAAATACGTTCACAATCCACAATATCATTATGACAAGATATAATACGATAATGCATATGACAAATACCGTTACCGACAAAGAAGCATAATCGGCATGTTCATTGACATAATCGATGAAGAGATTCAATATTCTATCGCTTGCCGAAAGTACTTTATCGTAAAATGTAAACAGAATACCCAGCAACACAATCATTCCCCGGAAATGATTCTGACAGAAGGCCCCTTTTATCAGATTCAGATTACTCAGTTTCAGCGTGTATTTATTAGCAACAGGCTTTGCTTCTCGGATTACACAATTCTCTTCCGTCGGCTGTTTATCCTCCTCCGGCATTTGTTCCTGCTGTTCGATCCTTTCAATCAGGGCGTCCCAGTCCTTATAATCCAAAATGAGTTCTACTTCCGCTGCTTTGGACGCAAGTGTATCGAACGAAACACCTTTCATATACCGAGCTGACGGTACATAAAGCCTTCGTCGGGTTCTCAACGACTGTATTTTTTGCAACGGTATGACGTTTCTTTCTTAAGAAATCCGTAAATAAAAATCAGATTTCCGTTTTTAATATAATACTTCTTGTAGTAATAACTGATAAATGCCGTCACTACAGAGAATACCAGATAACAGATAAACAGAAACAACAACATCTCCATTGTTTCCATAAGGGAACGCTGCCTGCCGGAATTGAACAGCTTGATAATAGCCCAAATAAGAAATGGACCGGCATAACTCAATAATTCCTTTACCAACAGGATGATAAAGGCACTCTTACTCATTCTGCGCGGTACAGAGAAGTCAGATCGTTCCATGTTGTATGTACTCCATTATGATTGTTTTCATTTCGTCTGCTCTCGCTTTCGTCAGTCCCGGGATAACTGTTTCAGCCTCAAACTGTGCTCCGTTGACTATAGCTATCGAATACAGACCGAAAATCTTGCTGATAGGATTCTGCTGTATACTCACTTGCTGTACCTTACACAAAGGAATCGTCACAATAGTAGGGAAAAAGAGGCCGGACCGGTAGGTGATATCGTGCTCACGGAAAGCAAACCCTTTATAGGCGTATGCCTTGGGTAGAAGAATCAGATTGATAATAGCTGAACAAAGCAACAAACCTTCCATACCTGGCAACAATGAAAGTACGATAGGATAATTTTTCTACCAAAAGGATGAACAGCACAAGAAGCATCATACCGATATACGTCAATACAGTTCCTACGACCTGTACGTTGATGTATTTCTTTTCCAGAGATTCGTATGTAAGATTTTCTACTCTATGAATATTCTCAAAATTCAATTGTCGATTCGTCATAGCATATTTATATAAGTTCGATTTAAGATTGGAGTAACCTGTTAATTACTAAAGTCATAAAGCTATCAAAACTGGCAATATCAATATAACAGGAAAAACAATTGCTCCTATTTTCAAAGTATAAAATTATGGAATTTTATTGTATCACAAAAGATTATTGTAAAGGAGTTTTGTCGTACAACAAAAGAAAACTGACACGAAAAAAGGCTCTGAAAGACCTGAGCTGAGAAAAGAACATATAGATGTATCAAAAAAAGGGAATAATCCAGTGAGATTATTCCCTTTTGATATAAAAAAGTATTTTATTACTTAATCAAATCTTTACCTGACATTTCAGCAGGCTGAGGCATTCCCATGATGTGCAGAATAGAAGGAGCAACATCAGCAAGTACACCGTTTTCTACTTTAGCACCCTTGTTTGCAGTTACATAAACAAACGGAACCGGATTCAAAGAGTGTGCTGTATTTGGAGTTCCATCTTCATTCAGTGCATGGTCTGCATTACCGTGGTCAGCAATGATGATAACTTCATAATCATTAGCTTTGGCAGCTTCTACAGTATCTTTTACGCAGTCGTCAATAGCTTTTACTGCTTTTTCGATAGCTTCATAAATACCAGTATGTCCTACCATATCACCGTTAGCATAGTTTACTACGATGAAATCGTACTTCTGAGTATTGATAGCTTCAACCAGTTTATCTTTCACTTCGTAAGCACTCATTTCAGGTTTCAAGTCGTAAGTAGCAACTTTCGGGCTCGGAACCAAGATACGATCTTCGTTATCGTACGGAGTTTCACGTCCACCGTTGAAGAAGAATGTTACGTGAGCATATTTTTCTGTTTCAGCAATGTGAAGCTGAGTCTTTCCATTGGCAGCCAGATATTCGCCCAATGTATTCTGTACATTTTCCTTATCGAACAGGATATGAACACCCTTGAAAGATGCATCATACGGAGTCATACAGTAATACTGCAATCCCGGAATAGTCTTCATACCTGCTTCAGGCATATCCTGCTGAGTCAATACAATAGTCAATTCCTTTGCACGGTCGTTACGATAGTTGAAGAAGATAACTACATCACCTTCCTTGATAGTACCATCGAAGTTTGCATTAACGATAGGTTTGATAAATTCATCAGTTACACCTTCGTCGTAAGATTCCTGCATAGCCTGAACCATATCAGTAGCTTTCTTTCCAATACCGTTTACCAACAGGTCGTAAGCTTCTTTTACACGTTCCCAACGTTTGTCACGGTCCATTGCATAGAAACGACCAACAATAGAAGCAATCTTACCAGCAGACTGTGCACAATGAGCTGTCAGTTCTTCGATAAATCCTTTACCACTCTTCGGGTCTGTATCACGACCATCCATGAAGCAGTGGATAAATGTATTTTCCAGTCCGTATTCTTTAGCAATGTCGCACAATTTGAACAAGTGATCCAATGAAGAGTGTACACCACCATTTGAAGTCAATCCCATGAAATGGATATTCTTTCCATGTTCCTTAGCATATGAGAAGGCTGAAACAACTTCTTTGTTTTGCATGATGCTACCGTCGGCACAAGCACGATTGATCTTCACCAAGTCCTGATAAACGATACGTCCTGCACCGATGTTCAAGTGACCTACTTCAGAGTTACCCATCTGGCCATCAGGCAAACCAACATTTTCACCGCTAGCCTGCAACTGTGAATGAGGATATTCTGCCAGCAAACTGTCCCAATACGGAGTAGGAGTGTTAAAGATCACATCATCTTTCTTGTGGTCGCCACATCCCCAACCATCAAGAATCATTAAAGAGCTTTCTTAGCCATAATATTATTTTGTTAAAAGTTGATATATCGAGTGTATGCTTTACAACATGCAAAAATACAAAATATCCCTCGTATTAAGCATAAGTTTTCACTCTTTTTATGTATCATCCCAACTGAATATATCCCCTGATAAACAGAACCGTCAATAAAAACCAAATCCCCCTTTCTATCTTCACACAGACTGAGAGGGGGAATAATCAAAATAAAAAAGCAGGTATTTCTACAATTCTACTTCCTGTATAAAGATTTCACCAAATCGATTCTTTACTTCAATTTTTCATTTTTTTTTAGCTTGTTTAGAAGGACATGCCCGGAATAAATGACGGGTATGATAGCCAGTACGCTTGCCCTTCTTCATTGTCAGATAGTCCTGGTCTTCGTCATCGAACTGCTGCATGGCTCCTTTCAACAACCCGTCTTCATACCAGTTGACGGTATAAGCCATATCCCAATCCCAAATATTGGCAACAACATATTGTTTCTGAGTTTCAAATTCGCCAGGCTTATATACACGGAACTGGTAGTCGGTCGGACGTCCGGTTGCCTTATAACGCCATTTCACATCATTCCCTTTGACCGTCACCACCAGATAACCATTAGGAGCACCGCAACGATTCACATCACCTGCCCACCAGGCTCCACAAGCTGCCCCGATGTTATGCTCATATATACCGGCAGCCGGAAGCGAGTTTTCATAAAAATGTGTATGACCCGAAAAGATATGAACCTTATAAGACCGTAAAATACGGAACAATGCATTGGCATTACGCACATTGTCGCCCCCTTTTACCGTTGTATTCGCTACCGGAGCATGAATATTCAAAAAGACAGTTGTTCCTTCTGGCACATAACTTAAATCTTTTTTCAACCATTCAAGCTGCTCTTCGGTAAAACGTTCTACATACTTTTTCTTTCCTCCGTAATCTGTACTCTTCATTGCTATGACGTGTACCTTACCTATATTGAAAGAATAATTTGTTGGCCCGAATATCTCATAATAGTTCTTCTCTCCATATCCGTTTCCAGGATCTGCCGTACGTTCCATATCCGAATACAGTAAATTGAAATCATGGTTACCCATAACCTGAAACATAGTCAATCCCAAGTTGGATACAATTTTCCGGTAAGGAGCATACAAATCCATAGCATCCCATACCAGATCGCCCAATCCCATACCTACAACTTCTAAAGATTTCAGAGAATCGGCAGTATGAATCAAATCGGGAACGGTTTCTTTACGGAATCTATCCAACTGTGCTTCATTTTTAGCCTGAGGATCTGAAATAGGAATAAATACAAAATCATCGGTCTGTTTACTACGTTTCTGAAGAATAAAATCACAACGATTCTCCACTTTTGAAGTATCCTGATAGTGATAAAAGCCATCAGCCACTCCTTCCTTCTCGGGAAGAACATAATCAGCAGGAGTAGAAATATAAACCATTGGCTGACGGAACGGATCAGTATCCAACATATATATACCTTGTCTATCAGTAGCTGTCACATGCTTTCCATCTGTTACAACGACTCCTGCAATCGGATTGCCTTGAGTATCTTTCACAGTACCTGTTACCACCGCCTTATTTCCGGCAGCTTGCATCGTAATGTGGCAAAGCAGAGCCGCTATACCCAACCATTGTCTATACAATTTTTTTCATATACTTACATCTGATTTATTGTTTGGGCAAAATAACGGAAACCATTTTAAGAATATACGACAATACGTTTAATATAGGACGACAAAGGTGTTTCACCTCTATTACATCACTACAAATTATTAACAGCCTGTTGATAACTTCAGAGTTTTCAACAGGCTGTTAATAAATACTGGTTAATATAACCGTTTCTCTTTTTAAAAATCAAAGGAGAGTTGTCCGTCTCCCAGTAAATTATATGTCATCCGGTGGTAAGGAGTGGTCCCATAACGGGCAATTGCTTCCCGATGCTTTTTTGTCGGATAACCTTTATTCTTCTGCCAGTCATATAAAGGATACTCTTCTGCAAGCCGGTTCATATAGTCGTCACGATAAGTTTTTGCCAAAATAGAAGCAGCCGCAATCGACAGATACTTACCATCTCCCTTAACTACAGTCGTGTGAGGAAGATCCTCGTATTTATTGAATCGGTTTCCGTCAATCAGCAAATGTTGCGGACGTACCTTCAACTGGTCTATCGCACGATGCATTGCCAGAAAAGAAGCATTCAGAATGTTTATTTTATCGATTTCCTGAGGTGTCACTACCCCTACAGCCCATGCTATTGCATCCCTTTCTATCACTTCCCGAAGTGCATATCGCTGATGCTCTGTAAGCTTTTTGGAATCGTTCAGCTGCTGGTTCTCATAATCGGAAGGCAGGATTACTGCTGCCGCATACACGGCTCCAGCCAGACAACCACGTCCGGCTTCATCACATCCGGCTTCAATCAGGTCTTTATGCAAATAAGGCAATAACATATACGTCGTTTTATTTTCGGGGTGCAAAGGTACGGCTTTTTGAAGGAATTACGTATCTATTTTATTTCTAAGTTATCAATAACTTATCTACTATGATTGTTAATATTCTGATTTTTCATATCCTTTTTTTTTATGATTATAAGAGTTTTTATAACTTTGTAAAAATCAAAAAACAAAAATGAAAAACATCAGCTTTTATATAATAGGATTATTGTTCCTTTTTCTCCCCCAATTCATCCATGCCCAGACAACAGATACTGATGTCAACAGTTTCTTAGACAAGGCTGAGAAAGAATTGTATACGAATCCGCAACAAGCGGCATATTATGCAACAAAGGCACGAGCAATGGCAACCTCATCTTCTCAACAATCACAAGCACTCTATATTTATGCACAAGCTGAAAAATTACTTGGAGATTTCGACGGATGTATTCAAGCTTTATACGAAGCAGACGCATTAGTTTCCAAAAATGAGAATGACTTGAAAGGGCATATCTATAATTTAATGAGTGTAGGATACTGCAACTTGGGAGATTATACTAAAGCAATCAATCTAAGCGATAAAGCCATTTCACTGTTTAAAACGGAAAACGATTCCCTTAATTTAGCTTTATGCTATAACAACCGTGGTATCATACATACCTATATTAATGAATTTCAACAAGCGGAACGTTTCTTAAAACAAGCATTGGCCATTAACCGATCCTCAAAGAATCTTAAAAGCATAGCCAGTAATCTAAACAATTTATGTTTGTTCGAAGGTAATATAGAAGAACAGCTGGAATGGATAAATGAAGCAATCATTATCAACAAACACCTGAATGCGACATGGTCATTGGGAGAAAACTATAATAATCTAGGAAAACTTTATTATTATGCTCATAAATATCCACAAGCTATTGCTGCACTAGAGAAAGCCTATCAACTGGCCTTAAATATAGGAGCCAAAGGAGTTATATTTGACAATTACGAATATTCGGCATTAGTATATAGTGCCATAGGTGACTATCGGACTGCTTATGAAAAACAAACTTCACTGTATGCTTTAAGTAAAGAAATACAAAGTGAAAACAAACTTCGCACCGTAGAACAGCGCATTGCGCAGGAAAAGCTCCTGGCGCAACAGCAAAAAGAAGAGTTACAGCAACAAGAATATAAAATCAGATTACTCCGACGCAATATCGTCACAATTCTGATTGTTGCTGCATTAGTGGCCATAATCGGCTTTCTACTGCACCAGCGATTTAAACGTAAAAAGAAAATCCAGCTGCTTAATGCCCAATACCGGATAGAACAATCTGAACATGAAATAGCCAAACTCAAAATGCAAAGACAAAAGGCAGAGTTGGAAAATGTACAACATGCACTTGAAACCAGCAAACAAGAAACAACAAACTTTGCTGTATTCTTGCAAAGTCGTAATGAACTTCTGGACAAGATACAAGAGCAGGTGCGCCAAGGTTATCGGATGGAAAAGCAAGAATTAATCCCTCATCTAAAAAAGATCAATGCATTTATCAGTCAATATCAAACCACCAACAAGAACAACAGCATGACACTACAGACAATAGACGAAAAAATGAAAGAATTTCTTGCTCACCTTACCGAACGTCATCCTAATTTGACGCAGGGAGAAAAGCATTTGGCAAGTCTATTACGTGTCAATCTGTCGACCAAAGAAATAGCTATGCTAACAGGAAACACACCAAAGACTATCAACATGAATCGTTATCGACTGCGTAAGGCATTAGGCTTATCCTCCGAAGAAGATCTTATCGCTTATATCCAGTCTATCTAAGTAAATCTCAAAATAAACTTATCTGATAAAAATCCCGGCAATGGTTATTGTGTAACTATTGCCGGGATTTTTACATTCTTAAACAAATTAAAACAACAGGAAGAGTAATCTGAACAGCAAGAAAAAGGATGTTTCTACGACTATTTTCCGTGACAGTATCAAAAAGCTCTTTTGTAGATATATAAGCAAAGCATACATCATTAATAATCAATATATTAGAATAGTACAAGTAGACATAAAACAAGCGTAAAAATCCCTTATGTAGATACTTTGTAACAACAAAACATATTCACTTCAATGGCATTTTGAATACATTTGGATATCGAAAAAATCAGTTGACTAACCTTAACATAAACAAAAAACACAAATGAAAAAAGATGTTGTATCTAAAGTATGGCAGTTAATATTTCTGCTAGCTTTATCAATTCCGATGTCAGGATTTGCACAAGCAATCCAAGTGAAAGGAACGGTACTCGATGCATCAGGCATGACAGTTATCGGTGCCAGCGTATTAGAAAAAGGAACAACCAATGGAGTCATTACCGACATGGATGGTAACTTTGAATTAAGCGTGTCTCCTAAAGGTACTCTTGTTATTTCTTATGTAGGTTTCCAAACTCAGGAAATCGCAGTAAACAATCAACGCAATTTTAAAATTACACTTAAAGAAGATACAGAAGTATTAGACGAAGTAGTCGTAGTAGGTTATGGTACAATGAAGAAAAGCGACATGACCGGAGCTATTTCATCAGTAGATGTTGACGAACTGACTAAACGTACGACTACCAATCCGGCAGAAGCGCTACAGGGAAAGATTGCCGGAGTCAATATCATGAAGTCGGGAGGTAATGCAGGAGCTGGAGTTTCTGTTAAGATTCGTGGTGTCAAATCATTCGGCGATAATGAACCTCTCTACATTATTGATGGATTCCCCGGTGATATCAACAGTGTAAACCCAGTCGATATTCAATCTATGGAAGTGCTGAAAGACGGTGCAGCAGCTGCCATCTATGGTTCTGTAGCAGCAAACGGTGTAGTCATTATCACAACCAAGAACGGTAAAAAAGGTGAAACACACATTGATTTCAACACTTATCTGAGTATGACTACCGTAGCCAAACGTATGGAGTTCTTAAACGCAGAACAATATAAGTCTACTATCAAACAAATGTATATCAATGCAGGACGTGAAGACGAAATTCCTGCTTACTGTACAACCGACACAGGTGTAGACACTAACTGGCAAGACGAAATGATGCGCAACGGTCTTTCACAAAACTACATGTTCAGTGTACGTGGAGGTGGAGAAACAGCTCAATACTCTGTATCATATAATCATGCTGACGATAAAGGTATCTTCCTCGGAAATGATTTCCGTCAGGATAATGCGCGTATGAAACTCCACATGAGTAAATACATCTTTGATCTGGATGCTAACTTAGGCTTCCGCTATACAAAAAGTCATCAGCCGACTTATTCATTGAAAGAAGTCTACAACATTTCACCGCTAGTTCCGGTATACGATGAAAATGAAAAATATGGTTTCGGACTGACAGCCTCATCAGGGATTACCTTCGAACAATAACCCGATGGCAGACTATTACTATCAGGATGAAGCAGAAAAAACATTCAGCACTACCGCAAATGTTTCTCTAGGTATTAAAATCACTCATGGTTGAATTTCAAAACCAGCTACGCTTATCGTGGTAAACATTACCGTTACACTTTACATTATCCTGATTACATTTCAAATGCACAGCAAACACACTTATATCCTTACAACAGTGAATCTACTTATTACTGGGAAGAACAGACTATAGACAACATTTTAAACTTCAACAAGGAATTTGGCAAACACAGCCTGAACGCCATGATAGGTTCTTCTATCACTTCTACAAAAAATACTTCAAATGGTGTTGCAGTAGAAGGATTTGCAACCAGATATACAGTAGATAAAAACGGTAATTTGGTCAGCACCAACGAACCTTCAGGATTCCTGGATCCTAGTTTCGACACGATCGATGCAGGAAAAGGTGGTACATATACAGGAGAAGGAACAAAATACGAATATAACCGTGCCTCTTTCTTCGGACGTATCAACTATAACTTTGACAATCGCTATCTGATTCAGGCAACCATGCGTTACGACGGTTCTTCAAAATTCGGAAAGAACAACCGTTGGGGATGTTTCCCATCTATAGCATTAGGCTGGCGCATCAGTGAAGAAAAATTCTTCCCGAAGAATACATTTATCAATAACTTGAAGTTCCGCGTCAGCTGGGGACGTCTGGTAATGAAAATGCATTAGGATATTACGATTTCCAGGCATTGATATCTTCTTACAATACTTATTACGGAGGTTACGTACAAGGTAGTGGAAGCAACCCATGGGCAGGTGCTGTTGCATGGAACATGGAGCGTAACGACTTGAAATGGGAAACAACAGATACCAAGAATATCGGATTCGACTACGCTATGTTCAATAACCGTCTGACTGGTAGCATCAACTACTATATCAACCAGACTGAAGATTTGCTGATTACCAAAAAACTTTCTCCGTCTGCCGGATATCAAAATCCGATTTTAAATGTCGGCAAAATCAGAAACAGAGGATTCGAATTAGAATTGAACTGGAACGACCGCATTAAAGACTTTGAATATGGCATCGGATTCAATCTCAGTACAACTCATAATGAAGTAATCAGCCTTGCAGATAAAGGTCAGGCTCTTTACTGTACAGGTCTGGTATATGGAACCGACTATACACCTGCTTATGCAACAGAAGGTAAGCCTATCAGTGCCTTCTACTTATATCGCACAGACGGTATTTTCCAGAGTGATGCTGAGGCAGCTGCATATGTAAATGCCAATGGTGAAAGACTTCAACCTAATGCTAAAGCCGGTGATATCCGTTTCAAGGATATCAATGGTGATGGAGTATTGGACGAAAACGACCGTGAATATTGTGGAACCGGTATTCCTAAAGTAGAAGCCAACCTGAACCTGACCGCAGGTTATAAAGGATTTGACCTGAGCCTTTTATTTGGAAGCGCATGGGGACATAAGCTATTCAACGGTAACCGATATTTCTACGAAAGCATGCAGACACCGGGACAAATGCTGACCAGCGTGTTAGATGCATGGACACCGACAAATACGGATACAGACATGCCTCGTGCCGTGCTGAACGATCCTAACAGAAACGCACGTGAATCTGACCGTTTCCTCGAAAACGGAAACTTTGTCCGCCTGCGTCAGGCTCAGCTCGGATACACCTTGCCGACAAATATCCTGAAGAAGGCATATATCGAAAAATTACGTTTCTATATCAGCGGTGAAAATCTGTTTACTATCACGAAGTATTCTGGAACAGATCCTGAATTCTCAAGAAGCAGTCCTCTGGATACAGGTATTGACAGTTACATTTTCCCATTTACCCGTTCATTTACAGTAGGAGCGCAATTAACATTCTAATACATACAAACTCAGCATTAAGAATATGAAAAAGATATTTTATTTAGCAAGTATAATATGCCTCGCCCTATCATCTACTTCATGCGAGGACTTCCTGACCGTAGAGTCACCGGACGAACTGACAACAGACAATTACTGGAGAAATGAACAGGATGCACAAGCTGGACTGGCAGCAGCCTATTCACAACTCTATCATGGTGATACATATGCAACTAGTGAAGTGCGATGGCCAACCGAAGAATACCGTGCAGACATTGTCAATTTAGGTAGTGATGCCGGTAACTACGACCAGTGGGTAGCACTTTATTATTTCAACTATACCAATGGTAATACTCAGTTCTCTTATTATTATCAGGATTTATACAGAGGAATCAACTTTGCCAACCAGGTATTAGCCAATGTTCCGAATATCCCGAATCTGGATGAGAACAAGCGTAACGAACTTCTTAACGAAGCACATTTTCTGAGAGGATATTATCATATGATGTTATTGCTCAACTGGGAAAAAATTATCATCCGCAACGAATACATTAAAGAGTCTTCTCAATTGAACCGTCCGTTATCCGAACGTACAGCCTGCTGGGATTTCATTCTGGAAGAACTGGAAAACTACGCAGCCCAACTGCCGGAAAGCCGGAACGAAAATGAATTAGGACGTGCTACCAGCGGTACTGCTTATGCTTATATCGGTTTTGCCTATCTGACTCGTGCATACGAAGAACCAGAAAAGAAAAGCACTTATCTGGACAAAGCTCTTACAGCGCTGAACAATGTAAAAGGATATTCACTGGTAAGCGGAGAAAACCTGATAGGAATGTTTAACGGAACAAACAAAAACTGTTCTGAATCTATATTCGAAGTACAGTACAGCAAGAGCGAAGCAAATGGTTCTGTACACTATTCTTACCTGAACCAATGGATTGGCGCGAAAGAGTTGAACGGATATGATGAAATTCTGCCTAGCAACATGCTGATGGAAGAATATATGAAAGAAGGTAAGTTGAACGACGGACGCTATGACGAACGTCTGTACAACACAATCTACTTCCAGTGCGACTACTTCAACGACGGAACAGGAAGAGTTATGGGAAAAGAATATGACGAATTGTTTGGAGGTGAGAATAAACCGGTATTCCGTAGATTTACCTCTCCGACACTTGAAGAGATGCAAGAAGCATGCGCTATAAACATTCCATTGATGCGCCATGTGAATGTATTGCTCATGAAAGCTGAAGTATTAAACGAACAAAACCATCCAGAACAGGCTATTCCTATTATCAATGAAATTAGAAGTGTACATGGTAATATGCCTCCGATGGAAGGTACAACCCAGCAAGAGGTACGCGATCAGATAGAACATGAACGCATTCTTGAATTCCCATTGGAAAGTTACCGCTGGTATGATTTACGCCGGTGGGGAAAGACAGCGTCTGCATTACAAAAGGCAGGCCGCACAGGATTCGATGAAAGCAAGTTGTTCTACCCAATACCTAAATGGGAGATTGATGCAAATCCTGAAGTAAAATAAAGAAATCTTCCGGTTCGGAAGATGTTGCTCTTCCGAACCCTTTTCTTTACTTTTGCCCACAAAAAAGATTACAAAAAAAGAATATGTTTACTGTTATCGGATTAATGTTAGGAGGTATGGCAATAGGTTTCCTGCTCCGTCGCCAAGAATTTTCGTGGATAAATAAAGTCATAACATCACTAATCTGGGTACTCCTTTTTTTATTAGGAGTAGAAGTAGGAGGAAATCGCCAGATAGTAGAAGGACTTGCAACTTTAGGAGTAGAAGCCTTTACCATTACGCTGGCATGCGTATTGGGAAGTTGTATCTTCGCTTGGGGACTATGGTATCTCCTGTATAAAAAGAAAGGAGGAAAAGCATGAAAGGCAGTTTGATCATTGTCGGATTTTTTTGTTCTTGGAACATTATGCGGGGCTTTTCATCTCATCCCTTTCGACGTAGCACAAAGCAATATCAGCTTCTATGCCTTATGTGCATTGATGTTCAGTGTAGGCCTAAGTATCGGAAACGATCCACAGACCTTGAGAAATTTCCGTTCGCTGAATCCAAGACTGATCTTCCTGCCTGTTGCTACTATACTGGGAACCATATCGGCAGCTGCACTGGTGAGCCTCATTCTTCCCCACCGGAGTGCCGCCGACTGTATGGCAGTTGGTTCGGGCTTTGGTTATTATTCACTATCCAGCATCTTCATTACGCAATATAAAGGACCGGAGCTAGGAACCATTGCTTTACTTTCTAACATAACCCGTGAAATAATTACTTTGTTGTGTGCCCCTCTACTGGTTCGGTGGTTCGGAAATCTGGCACCGATATCAGCAGGAGGAGCTACGACAATGGATACTACCCTGCCTATTATAACCCGTTATGCAGGTCAGCAATTTGTCGTAGTTTCCATTTTTCACGGATTCGTAACCGATTTTAGTGTACCATTTCTTGTCACCTTCTTTTGTTCCATCTAAGAAAAATACCAAATTCTATGAAGAAGCACTTTTTTTATCTAACATACATGTTTGCCCTTGCAGCTACATTGCCGGCCAATGCCGACAATGTGCCCTGGCAAAACCCACAGATAAACGAAATAAACCGTGAAGCAATGCATGCACACTTCATTCCATTCATCAATGAAGATGCAGCATTGGCACAGCAGGCATTACCTGACTTACAACGTTTCGAAATAAATTCAAAGACCGAACGACGTGTTTCACTTAACGGCACTTGGAAATTTCTTTTCTCCAAGAATAACGATGCTTGTCCTGCCGATTTTCATAAACCGGGATACAGCACACGCAAATGGAAAAACATAGAAGTACCAGGCAGTTGGGAACTTCAAGGATTTGATGCCCCCATTTATACCGACGTATCTTATCCATTCCCTTGCAATCCACCGTATGTACCAGCAGACTATAATCCGGTAGGAGCTTATGTCCGTGAATTCACAGTACCCGAAGACTGGGACGGAATGGATATCTTCCTCGACTTCGAAGGGGTAGAATCTGCATATTATTGCTGGGTAAACGGAGAACTTGCCGGATACAGCGAAGACAGCCGTCTGCCGGCTCACTTTAATGTAACCAAGTTATTAAAAAAAGGGAAAAACAAGCTGGCTGTCAAGGTATTCAGATACAGTGACGGATCTTACATGGAAGATCAGGACTACTGGAAATATAGCGGAATAGAACGAGATGTCTATTTGTATGCGCGTCCACAAAGCCGAGTAAAAGACTTCAAACTCACGGCCGAACTGATCAATCAATATAAAGACGGTGATTTTGATGTAAATATCACACTGAATCAGCCTCAGCAAGGTCAGCGTGTAGAGTTCAAATTACTGGATGCAAAAGGTAATGCTCTTTACACTCAGGATAAAGAAATAAAAAACAACACCGACACATTATTGTCTGGCAAAAAACTACTTAAGGATGCTCTGGCATGGACAGCCGAAACACCTAATCTTTACACACTGGTTGTCAACACATTCGACCAGCAAGGAAAACCGATGGAATCATTTGCACATCCATTCGGATTCCGCACTGTAGAAATGAAAAACGGACAACAACTTATTAATGGTGTACCCGTATTGTTCAAAGGAGTAAACCGACACGAACACGATCCATATAAAGGACGCTCCATCGATGTCGCAAGTATGTTGACGGATATCCGGCTGATGAAGCAATTCAACATAAACGCTGTACGTAACTGCCATTATCCAGACCACTACCAATGGTATGCATTGTGCGACAAGTACGGACTATATCTGGTTGGCGAAGCAAATATCGAGAGCCATGGAATGATGAGTCACAAAGATGGAACACTTGCCAATTATCCGGAATGGGAACCTGCATTCATGCAACGCATGAGCCGTATGGTTATGCGCGACCGCAACTGTACAGCTATTGTTACATGGTCATTAGGTAACGAATCAGGTTATGGTAAACATTTCGAAACAATATACGACTGGACCAAGAAAACAGATCCTACCCGTCCGGTACAATACGAAGGTGGAGGTTACGAAGCTAAATCGGATATTTATTGCCCGATGTATCCCCGCATCTGGTCGCTCCGTCGTCACATTAATCAGCGCGATGCACGCCCGATGATTATGTGCGAATATGCTCATGCAATGGGAAACAGTGTCGGCAACCTGCAAGATTATTGGGATTTAATCTATAAGTACGACCAGTTACAAGGTGGATTTATCTGGGACTGGGTAGACCAGACATTTGCAAAGAAAGACGAAAAAGGGAAAGATATCTGGGCGTATGGAGGAGATATGGGCTATGTAGGAGTACACAACGACTCCAACTTCTGTGCCAATGGACTGATTGCAGCCGACCGTTCTTTACATCCGCATATTTATGAAGTGAAGAAGGTATATCAGTACATTCACTTCCGTCCTGTAGCCTTTACTGCCAATCGGATTAATATCACTAACTGGCATGATTTCATCGACCTATCCGGTTATCAGTTGCGCTGGACAATAGAAGCTGACGGTAAAAGCATTCAGCAGGGAGTAATGGATTTTCCACAGATACCGGCACGACAAAGCCGGGAGATCGTACTTCCTATGCAGACTATTGCCGCAAGTGAAAAAGAATATTTCTTGAAACTGGAAGCAATTACCCGCCAGGATGCTCCTATGATTCCGGCAGGACATATAGCTGCAATGGAACAGTGGCAACTGCCTGTAGAGCAAATAGCTCAAAACATAGAGCCAATTGACGGTTCACTAAGATCTGAACGTACTCCGGAAAGCATCAGTCTGAGTGGAACTAACTTCCGTATCAGCTTCTCCACAGCCGACGGAGAAATGACGGCTTTAGAATATAACGGAAAGAATCTCATAAAAGAAGGTCTGCAAGCTAACTTCTGGCGTGGATTGACAGATAATGACGTAGCCAATGGCACTCCCGAACGTTGCAGAATCTGGAAAGAAGCAGGTAAGGATGCGAAACTGAAAGACTTGAAATTAAATGAAAGGAGCGACAAACGTCAGGCCATTGTCACTGCTACATACCGCATGGAAAAGCAAGATGCCGACCTTAATATTAATTATATAATCCGCCCTGACGGTGCAGTGAAAGTTACCATGTCATTTATCCCTGGTCAAAAACAATTACCAGAAATGCCTCGTCTGGGTATGCGTATGATTTTGCCTGCCGATTATGAAATGATGACATGGCTCGGACGCGGTCCACATGAAAACTATGCCGACCGTAAGAACAGTGCTGCAATAGGTGTCTACACTGCTAGCGTATGGGAACAGTATCATCCGTACGTACGTGCACAGGAAACAGCAAACAAATGTGATGTACGCTGGGTAGCATTACGTAGCCAGTCAGGAGAAGGTCTGCTTGTCACCGGAGAAGAACCTTTGAGTATCAGTGCATGGAACTTCCCACTTGAAGACATCGGCTATCGCCCATTCAGCGTAGAGCGTCATCATGGAGGAAGCATAGAAAAACAAGATCTGGTATGGCTGAACATCGATCACATGCAAATGGGAGTAGGTGGCGATAATACTTGGGGAGCACAGGTACATCCTGAATATACAATAACTCCTCATGCATGGCAGTACAGCTTCACCATTCAACCTCTGAATAAAGAAATGGATGCAGCCTCACAGGCTCATAAGAGATTCTTCTAAAAGAAGCGTTTTTGGTTTACATACTTAAAAACATCAATCAACAATGAAAAAAAATACAATAAAGGTTTTGCTTCTGGGACTGGCTGCCGGCATTTCAGCCTGCACCACAGGTTCCCGACAGAATATGGCTCAGGAAAGAAACCGATATGAATTCAGCAATATCCTGAATATTGCGCTGACACCCGATTCAACCGTTCATCGCGCAGGATGTTTTACCGATGCAGGTTCGTGGATGGGATTTACCATACCGCAACAAGATAAATGGGTAAACGGATTTTGCGGTCCGTTCAGCATTGACAACCGGATATGGTTTGCCCAATCGATCGTGGAAGCCAGTCTTATAGGAGAAACAACAGCAATGACTCCCGACTCGGCATCTTACTTTCCAGGTGAAGTATATATCTCCTCATCCTCCGGAACAGAAAGTATCAGCCAGCGAATGAATTTCATCAATGCTTCTACAGCTCTACTGCAAATAGAGAGTAACAGTGGAAAAGGACTTTGCTTCACAGCCAGACAATGGAATAATAATGTACATCTGGAAGCTGAACGCAACATCGTTACAGCACGTCACTCCAACGGAGAGATTGTAACGTTAACGTTCGATTCTGACATCACGTTAACATGCGACGGGAAAAATTATGTTGCACAGACTGAACCCGGATGTAAGAAAACTGATATTGCCATTTCGTTCTTCGCTTCCGAAAAAGAACTTCCAGTAAGCGAACAACGCATACAAGCTCTGCTGAACAATCCTTCACAAGAGCTGAAGGCAAATGCAGACCGATGGAACGGATATTTACAAAAGATTCTACGCAACGACATGAAGCCTGAGTACGACCGTATTGCCGTAAAGTCTGCTGTGACACTGATTTCCAACTGGCGTACACACCGCGAAGGATTGTTGCATGAAGGAGTTATTCCCAGCCATGCGGTAGGCTATTTCGTCGGATTCTGGGCCTGGGACAGCTGGCGTTTCTCAGCAGCTCTGGCAAGCTTTGCTCCCGAACTGGCGAAAAACAATATTCGCGCCATGTTCGACTACCAGTTGCCCGACGGTATGATTATCGACTGTATCTATACCAATTCGGCAGATAATAATGCCCGCGACAGTAAGCCACCTTTGGTTTGCTGGGCTGTAGATGAAATATTTACTCACACCCAAGATACCACCTTCGTAAAAGAGATGTATCCGCAACTGCTTGCCTATTACAAATGGTGGTATGCAAAACGCGACCACAACCGTAACGGCATCTGTGAGTTTGGTTCTACCGACGGCACCCTGGAAGCTGCCGCATGGGAAAGTGGTATGGACAATGCCATTCGCTTCGACAACACAAAGATGCTGAAAATGCAGACGATGCATGGAGTATGGATCAGGAAAGTGTGGACCTGAATGCATATCTTGCCTACGAATGTAAGTTACTGAAGAAATTTGCTTCGTTGATCGGCATTAACTTTGATGGTCCCGACTACAGCGATAAAATCGCCGATTATTTCTTCGATGAAAAAATCGGATGGTTCTGTGACCGCCGGTTGAGTGATGGCAGCTTCATTGAAGAACCTGGATGCGAAGGATATACTCCGTTCTGGGTACAAATAGCCAGCAAGAAGCAAATGGATAAAGCCATTACACTGCTAACTGATACAACTAAGTTTTCAACTTATATCCCCTTCCCTACGGCTGCTGCCGATAATCCGAAATGTGATCCGAACGGATATTGGAGAGGTCCGATATGGCTCGACCAGACTTATCAGGCTATCAAGGGATTGCGTAACTATGGCTACGGAAAACTTGCAGATCAATATACGGAGCAAGTATTCGAACGCTGCCAAGGGCTGAAAGAAGATGCTCCTATACATGAAAACTATGGCACACACAACGGAGAGCGCCTCCAGGCTCCTC
>ENA-OQHF01000504-OQHF01000504.1-human-gut-metagenome-genome-assembly--contig:-NODE-504-length-23787-cov-2.560735_pt1 | contig 23787 bp, 26 predicted proteins | sample MGYA00242559_ERZ504709 | MGnify/ENA primary metagenome ERZ504709 (study PRJEB26092, sample SAMD00036203) | human gut metagenome | host: Homo sapiens | study: EMG produced TPA metagenomics assembly of... | reverse complement strand
GTACGGTGTAATTCTGATCATACTGGGACAGCGGTGTAATGTTCGCAGTGCCGTATTCCAACTTGAGGTCGGTGTTGGTGAAGCCTGTGAGATTTACAATCGGCTGTGTGGATAGATAGGTCAAAATCTCCTTATATTCCCGGGCTTTTTCATCCTCCGACAGGGCATTCAAGGGAAGTTTTTCCAGAGGAATCTTTACATAATCAGACCATCAAGGGGTTTTTTGCGGACAGAGTTGGCCCTTTTTTCCCGGTCCCAGAATTCCTGCTCTTTCTTCTCGGTAAGGGCTCGCTGACGACGTGTATTCTGTGCCACAACAAGGATGGTATACACGAATAAAACAATAAATATGATTAAACTTGCCAAAATCTTTAAACTCATATATAATATCCTTTCAGAGTAAAAGTGAATTTTTGAAGCATTTATGGAGGTTTTTACCATGTTTAATATGAATAATAAAAAAGTAAAACAGCGAATCTCCGCAGCTATCATCGTGCTGCTTGTGATTGCTATGATCGTACCTACTATAACATCTATTTTCTACTAATTCAACTGCGGATGGAACAGTAGATGTGCCCGAAGGAAGGGCAGAGGAGTATTATGAATAAGTATCGTAAGGGGTTTTACGGCATTCTGTTATTGACTTTGACAATGCTGTTCGGAATGACAGCGCAGGCCAAGACAGATGATACTATTAAGACAGGAATTTATGCCGGGGATGTGGAACTATCCGGAATGACGGCACAGGAAGCAACAGCGGTGATCGAAGAACATATCGAAAGTCTGAAGGATGTGGAGATCACACTGCTTGCGGCAAATGATCATGATGTGACCACCACAGCCGGAGATCTGGGTGTGACCTGGAAGAATCCTGAGCTGGTGCAGGAAGCATTGGAACTGGGGACACATGGAAATGTTATTGAGCGTTACAAGACCCTGATGGATCTGCAGCATGAAAATTACGTATATCCCATTGAACTGGATTTTGACTTACAGGCCATCAATGATCTGCTGACCAGATGTACCAAGTACGATCAGGAAGCAATCAATGTCTCGCTGAAGCGGGACGGCGGTAAATTTACCGTAGTGGAAGGTCAGACCGGATATGTGCTGGATGTGGAGAAATCTATCGATGCGGTATATGACTATCTGACAGAAGAATGGAATCATGAGGCTTGCAGCATTCCTTTGGAGATCGTAGTGGATGAGCCGAAGGGAAGTGCTGAGGAGCTGGCACAGGTAACGGATGTATTGGGAAGCTTTACCACATCTTATAAGACATCCGGATCCTCCAGAAGTGCAAATGTGGCGAACGGCTGCAGTCTGATCAACGGAACGACCCTGTATCCGGGAGAAGAATTTTCTACTTATAAGACGGTATCTCCTTTTTCCGTGGCGAACGGCTATTACATGGCGGGTTCTTATGTCAGCGGTAAAGTAGTAGACAGTCTGGGCGGAGGAATCTGTCAGGTATCCACCACTTTATATAATGCAGTATTATTGTCCGAGCTGGAGGTAACGGAGCGTTATAATCACTCCATGATCGTAGGCTATGTGGATCCTTCCGCAGATGCAGCCATCGCGGAGAGCTCCGGCAAGGATTTCAAGTTCGTAAACAATACAGATTATCCGATTTATATTGAAGGTTATACTCATGACAAGCAGATCACTTTCAACATCTACGGCAAAGAGACCAGAGATGCCGGACATTCGGTTCGTTATGAAAGTGAAGTACTGGAAACCATCACACCTCCTGCGGATCAGATTTATGCGGATGCCGGTCAGCCTATCGGTTACATTGTGACCGAGAGTGCACATATCGGCTATAAGGCAAGATTGTGGAAGATCACGATGGAAAACGGTGTAGAGGTCAGCAGAGAGCAGGTCAACAGCAGTACTTATAAGATGGTGCCCCGAAGTGCTACCGTGGGAACCGCTACCTCGGATCCCCAGGCATATGAAGAGATCATGGCAGCTATCAGTACAGCGAACATTGATCATGTGAAAAACGTGGCAGCAGCATTGAATGCGAGAGCGGCAGCGGCTGCACAGGAGACAGAAATCGTAGACGACTAAAGGTGACATAAATAGAATGAAAAGCGGCAAAGTACCCGTGAACGTATTGAAACGTTCCGTTCTCAGACAACTGAAGAATAAAAGGGTCGGAAATAGCAAATAGCGCAGGTCTGGGGGCAGACTGCGCTATTTTTTGAGCCTTTTTTCGGAGGGGCAGCTGGTGACCTGTGTTCAGGAAGGTGTCGTAGAACTTCAGTGTGAGAACGACCTGGCAGAGGCGGAGAGAGAGGATCTGTCCGTGATGCCGATGCGTCGTATTTTCCAAAAGTGTGCAAACAATCTGGCAGCGGCGGGCGCAGAGCCTGTGGCGGCAGAGTTGGTGATCTTTCTGCCGGAGACGGTGGAGGAGCCGGAGCTGAAGGCATTGATGGAAGAGGCGGAGAAAGTAGCCACAGATCTGAATATCCAGATCATTGGCGGGCAGACCAGAGTAAGCTCTGCGGTAAGACAGCCGATTGCCACGGCAACGGGATACGGTATCCTGAGCGAAGCCGCAGTGACGCAGGCATCCGCAGGGAAAAAGCTGGCGGGTCAGGATATCATTATTACCAAGTGGATCGGCCTGGAGGGTACCGCGGATCTGGCGGCCCGGAACCGTGAAAAGCTTCTTGAGAGATACCCGGCGTATCTGGTAGAAGAAGCAGCGGCGTTTGACCGGTATTATTCTATTTTACCGGAGGCCGCTACCGCCGTGAAGTCCGGCGGTTGTACCATGCATGATGTCTCCGAGGGCGGTGTATTTGCAGCGCTGTGGGAGATGGCAGAGGGTGCAGGTGTTGGACTGACAATAGATATGAAGAAGCTTCCTCTCAGACAGGAGACAGTGGAGGTATGTGAATTCTGTAATGTAAATCCGTATGAACTCAGATCCGGCGGCAGCCTGATCATTGCAAGTCCGGAGGGAACTGCAGTGGTGGAAGCACTGGCGGCAGAGGGAATTCCGGCAGTGATCGTAGGGAGATTTACAGACAGTAATGAACGACTGATCCTGAATGAGGACGAAGTCCGTTATATGGATCGTCCTCAGAGAGATGAGATTTATAAGAATGTGTAAAATTTTGCAGTCATCCCTTATGTAAGGGAAAATGCAATATAAAAGTTATAAAGGAGATAGTGGCATGAGAGAAGAATTATTAGCGATCATAGAGAAGAACAGCAGGATCGATCTGAAGGAACTGGCTGTGATCCTGGGAGTGGAAGAGATCGATGTGGTAAATGAACTGGCAGCACTGGAAGCAGAAGGGATCATCTGCGGTTATCATACCCTGATCAACTGGGAGAAGACAGACATTGAAAAAGTAAGCGCTCTGATCGAGGTACGTGTAACTCCCCAGAGAGGCCAGGGCTTTGACAGTATTGCAGAGCGTATCTACAAATATCCTGAAGTACGCAGTGTGTATCTGATGTCCGGAGCGTATGATCTGATGGTCATTCTGGAGGGTAAGACCCTGCGGGAGGTATCTAATTTTGTATCTGACAAGCTGTCCACACTGGATTCCGTGCTGAGTACAGCAACGCATTTTATCCTGAAGAAATACAAGGATCACGGAACCGCATTTGCTACGAAAAAAGAAGATGAAAGAGAGATGATCACTCCATGAGAAATCCATTAGCAGATAAAGTAGTGATATCAAACCATCGGGTATCCGCAAATTTTTTGACATTGTAAGCGAGATGCAGGATGCCATCTCTCTGGGTGTGGGAGAACCGGATTTTGATACTCCCTGGCACATCCGGGACGAGGGTATCTATTCCCTGGAAAAGGGAAGAACCTTTTATACCTCCAATGCCGGTCTGAAGGATCTGCGTCAGGAAATCTGCAACACGATCCGGAGAAAACAGGGCGTATCCTATGACTGGCAGCATGAAGTGTTGGTGACAGTCGGTGGCTCTGAGGCAATCGATATCGGGCTGCGTGCCATGTGCAATCCGGGAGATGAAGTCCTGATCCCCCAGCCCAGCTACGTATCTTATGAGCCCTGTGCGATCCTGGCAGGAGCGACTCCGGTGATCATTGACCTGAAGGCAGAGAATGAATTCCGCCTGACAGCAGAGGAGCTGGAGGCAGCCATTACGGACAAGACGAAGGTACTGATCCTTCCGTTTCCCAACAATCCCACGGGAGCCATTATGGAAAAGTCTGATCTCGAGGCTATTGCGAAGATCATTGAGGAGCATGACATTTTTGTCATGTCCGATGAGATCTATTCAGAGCTTACCTATAAAGAGAAGCATGTTTCCATTATCAGTCTTCCCGGCATGAAGGAGCGTACCATTTACATTAACGGTTTTTCCAAGGCTTATGCCATGACCGGTTGGAGACTGGGCTATTGCTGCGGACCGGCTGCTATCATCCAGCAGATGACGAAGATCCATCAGTTTGCCATTATGTGTGCACCTACTACCAGCCAGTATGCGGCAGTGGAAGCCCTGAAAAACGGAGATCCCGACATCGAGGAGATGCGTACGGCCTATAATCAGAGAAGGCGCTTTTTGATGAATGCGTTCCGTGAGATGGGACTGGAGTGCTTTGAACCTTACGGTGCATTCTATGTATTCCCCTGCATCAAGGAATTCGGCATGACCAGTGAAGAGTTCGCCACCAGATTCCTGGAGGAGGAAAAAGTAGCTGCCGTGCCCGGAACCGCATTTGGTGACAGTGGCGAGGGGTATCTTAGAATCTCCTATGCGTACTCCCTGGAAAAGCTGAAGACCGCCATCGGCAGACTGGGACATTTTGTAGAGAAATCTGAGAGCAGAACAAAATAATAAATAAAGCATTTTTCAGTAACTATTCGGAACCATAGGCTGTAAGTGGCGCTGAATAGTTACTATGCTGTAGAGGATAAATTATGCATATGATATTACACCAGCCTGCACTGGAAAGAGTGCTATTCTTCAATTATTAATCTGTTTTTATCGGCAAGATATAAATGAATTTTAAAAGCAAAAAACTTGAGATATATTGCCGATAATGATATAATATTTCCGGTGAGTAGTTTTGCGGAGGTTGTGTATGAAATATGTAAATGTAAATGAAATAGCTGCAAAATGGAATTTATCAGAAAGAAGTGTAAGAAATTATTGTGCCCATGGAAAAATTCCGGGTGTAATTCTTGATGGGAAAACATGGAGGATTCCGGAGGATGCCGTAAAGCCGGTCAGAAAGAAACGAGCGGAAAAAATAGCAAATGATCTTTTGACCAGATTAAAAATGGAAAAGGAAGCAGGGATACCGGGAGGAATATATCATAAGGTTCAGATCGAACTGACATATAATTCGAATCATATGGAAGGTAGCCGCTTGACCCATGATCAAACCAGATATATTTTTGAAACGAATACGATTGGAATTCAGGATGAAGTTGTGAATGTGGATGATATTGTTGAAACAGTCAATCATTTCCGATGCATTGATCAAATAATAGAGTTGGCAAACTATAATCTGAGTGAGGCATTTATTAAACAGTTACATTATATTTTGAAATCAGGAACTTCAGATAGCAGAAAAACGTGGTTTGCTGTTGGTGAATATAAACGTTTTGAAAATGAGGTCGGAGGAAGCGCAACAGCAAAGCCCGCCGATGTATCCGGAGAAATACGGAATTTATTAAAAAGATATAATCTTTCAAAACAAAAGACGTTGAAGGAAATAATACAATTTCATTATGAATTTGAGAAGATACATCCTTTTCAGGATGGAAATGGCCGTGTTGGAAGATTAATTATGTTTAAGGAGTGCCTCCGTAATGGAATTCCCCCTTTTATTATCGAGGATGATATAAAGGAATTCTACTATCGGGGTCTGAAGGAATGGAAGAACGAACAGGGATATCTTATGGATACCTGCCAGACTGCTCAGGATAGATTTAAGGTATACATGGATTATTTTGGACTGGAATATAAGGATTAAACAGTCCCTGTTTTTAAAGTGCTTAAACTGGAATTCCGTGTACCGTTTTCTATTCTGCACTGGATAATATCATAAATAGAATTAAGTGATATTTCAACAAAAAGGAGACTTTTCGTGGCACTTTTACATTTTTCAGATATTTTAATAAAGGCTGGACTGGATCCGGCAAGGGTACAGTTGATCCGGCATGCAATGAGTGATAAAGATTTTCGTGCTTGTTACGAAAAGAATATGGTGAAGGAATATACCGGTGAGCAGAAGAAGGATTTTAATAAAGGATATGATTACTGGGCGGTGTTCATAAGTGGGAAAGGGACTAAGGCAAGATTCTACAAACTGTATAGAGTAGGTGCTGCTGTGCCGAGGTGCCCGGAAGTGATGCCGAGAGATTATCCTTGTCCGAAAGCTTTTGAGACTCCTGGGGATTATTATGAACTGGAATATTCAGATATATTAAAAGAGTTTGAAAACAGGTTAATAATTGAATGGGGAGACGCTACCAGAGTATGGCATCAGAAAGGAGTCACAGAAAAAGAAATTGTAGCAATACAGACCAGCCACAATGAGGAATTTGTCGGATATGAAAATGTGATTCTGTCCTATGAAAATTTAAAAGAAGTAGTGGAAAATGATGTGGATTATAAGCTATGGCACACTGCTCTTTCTAATGTCAAAGCGGTGTATTTGATTCTGGATACGAAAAAACGGACAGCAATATGTAGGGTCTGCGTATGGAAACAGAGGTTTAATTGGAGCGTTGGGAATGTTATGCGGATACTTTTCATGGAAATAATAAACTAATGAGAGAAGTAATCTGTGATCATCCAGATAGATACCAATATTTTCAGTTTTCTATTTTACAGATATTTTCCATGTCCACTCCGGATGATATTATAATAAATGCAGAAAGTTTATGGAAAAGAAAACTGGGTACGAAAGAATATGGCATGAACGCCAACTAACATTGAGGTGAACTATGGATTATCAGGGAGTACTTGGTCGTTTTACATATGATGACGGAACAGATATCCTGAACCGTGTATCGTCAGTAGAAGCTGGTGATTATCGGGAAAATAGGGATATTATCAACGAGATTGTCCTGTGGAAGATGAATCGCAGACCGCAGGTGACAGAGGAATTGATAGATGCCATCTTTTCATTAAAGGAGATCAAAACCCCGTTACAGGTACTGACGGATGAAAAGACAGAGAGGGTTGTAGAAAAATTACTGCAAACGAAGGGAATGCAGCTTCCAATGGCGAGTACGGTATTGCATTTTTATTACCCGGAGATATTCCCCATTATTGATCAGAGGGCGTATCGGGAGCTTTATGCTATGGATTATCCCAAAACGATGACGAAGATCCCCATGCTGACAGAGCTCTATCTCAAGTATATAAAAGATTGTTGGGAGTATCAACAGGAGAAGTGCCCGGAAATTGCATTTTCTCAGATAGATAAAGTCCTGTATCAGTTAGATAAGGAAAAAGGTAATAAAGTAATATATTAATTGAGCAATAGAACGAAAAGGAGAATTATGCATATTATATTACACCAGCCGGAGATCCCGGCAAACACCGGAAATATTGGAAGAACCTGTGTGGCTACCGGCACCAGCCTGCATCTGATCGAGCCGTTAGGCTTCCGTTTAAATGAAAAAGAGATCAAGAGAGCCGGTATGGACTACTGGCAGCATCTGGATGTCACCAGGTATATGAATTTTCAGGAGTTCCGGGAAATGCATCCCGGAGCGAAGATCTGGATGGCAACCACGAAAGCACACCAGACCTACACCGATGTGAAATTCGAACCGGACGACTATATCATGTTTGGCAAGGAGAGCGCCGGAATCCCGGAAGAGATCCTGGTAGAGCATGAAGAGACCTGCATCCGTATCCCTATGCTTCCCGAGATCCGTTCCCTGAATCTGTCCAACTCTGTAGCGATCGTATTATATGAGGCGCTCAGACAGCAGGGGTTTGAGAGCATGCAAAGGGATGGAGAGCTGCACCGGCTGCATTGGAAAGAATCATAAGACTGTAAAGGAACAATTCGGAGGAATGTTCCTTTTGATTGGAAAAAGTGTTGTAAATTAATATGATATTGCTCAGAAAAAATTGTGATAAACTGATATGTTAATAGGAAAGAAGATTGTAACAAAATCAGGAACAAGGAACAGGAGCAGAGAATATATGCAGATCCATGATACAGCATTTATAGCTCCCGGTGCGGTGGTGCAGGGAGATGTGACGATCGGAGAAAACAGCGGAATCTGGTACAATGCGGTGGTCCGGGGCGACCGGGACTCCATTGTCATCGGCAAAGAGAGCAATATTCAGAACAATGCGGTAGTGCATCTGGGCAGCGGATATCCGGTGGAGATCGGAGATCATGTGACCATAGGACACGGTGCAATCGTTCACGGCTGTAAGATCGGCGACAATACCATGATCGGTATGGGAGCCATTCTGATGAACGGCTGTAAGATCGGGAAAAACTGCATCATCGGTGCCGGAGCACTGGTGACGCAGAATGTGGAGATCCCGGATAATTCCCTGGTCGTCGGTAATCCCGGGAAAGTAAAACGTGCTGTTACCGAAGAAGAGATCCGGTGGAATCTGGAAAATGCACGTATTTATGTAGAGGAAGCACAAGAAGAGAAAAGAGCACTGTCCTAGCGGAAGTGCTCTTTTGCAAACTCCATGTCCTGTACCAGTTCCAGCGTTCCCAGATATTGCTCCTGCTTATCCCGGACGGCATAATAAGTCACTAAGAAAGTCCGGCCGTCCTTGTCCATCCAGACCGGTACCTGGTCCAGATTCCCTGCACGGAATTCTCCGATAATGCGGCGAACCCGTTCTTCGATCTTAGGCGGGTGACAGGTGAAGACCTCCCGGCCCAATGCCATACCGGGACGCTTGAATACCTTGGGACCTTCGTTAAAGTAGCGATTGATATTATCGATATCTACGAAAGAGATCTCCAAAGGAATCGTATTCAACATGGCGGTCAGCTGCGACAGGGTCAGACTGCCGCTGGGGAGGTGGATTCTGGTCTCACTACCTGTAAAAGCGTGTTCCGCAGACATGGTGTCAGCCGTAGAGGCAGTGTCGGTCAGATGTGCTTCCGCAGCCTCCCAACTATCACCCCGGATACCGAAGCATTCCGCATAATCTTTGGCATCCCGGTAGATGTGATACCATTCCTCCTCCGAGAAATTCAGTGCGCAGTTTGGGGAAGAGGATATTGGATTCCTTGTAGATCATTTCTTCCATGCGGTTCAATACGGCATTCAAACGTTGTTTCCATGCATCGGTTTCATTTTTGGTGATTTTTGTTTTGCAAGCGCATTCAGTTCATCCCGGATCTCATCATCCACTGTCCACATGACTGCAGAGGGGCCGCTGATCCCATATTGTACCTTCAAATGTGGATAAAGTAAGTCTCCCTTCCGGGCATAGTGGATAGCGATCTGGCGCAGCTCGTCAAGCAGTTCATCGGTAATTCCATTATTTTCCAATGCCTGCCTCGTACGGGCAATCAGCTTTTCCAGTGCTGCATTTTCCAACGTAAAAGTCTGCAGGGGATGTCCGGAGATCTGGATCAGGGCGGCAGCGGCGGAGAGCCGTTGGTCCTTTATGTCTTTAGAGTGTAGTTTCTGGGCAGCTAGAGAAGAGGCTGCTGTTTTTTCGGCATTGGCAATTTTCTCTTCTGTCGTGGAACCATGGAACAGGGCGGAATGCACATCACAGAGCCGCTGCAATTCTTCGATGGAAGTACCCTCCCGTAGCAGCTCCTGTTCGGCCTGCATAATTGCGGAAGGATCCACATCCTTACATTCCCGGACGAAATCCGCCTGGACACTTTCCAGAGCTTCTCCGTGATTCAAACGTTGTAAGTAAGACTTAATCTGATCTTTCATATAAAAATTCCTCCGGAACCAGTATGCCCCGGAGGAAAGTTTGTTATTCTTTTATTTTTATGATTAATCATCGTAGAGTGTTTTGATAAATTCGCAATCCACTACCAATACGTAGAAAACCGAGCCATAATGTTCACTCTCCACGATACGCCCATAATCCAGAACCGTCTTATAAGTTCCATCTTTGACAGCAAGTCGGTATTTGACATAATCATTGTATCCGTTCATGCCGGATTCTATCTGCTGCCAGATGCTTTCTTCTACCTGCGTCAGATCTTCAGGATGCACCAGATTACGGAATTGATGTTTCGTAAAATGCATAAAATCATCCAGATCCGTACATCCTGTCAGCTGAAGCATTTCCTGATTAGCATACAGGATGCGTTCATCCTCCTTTTCGGCCCGGTAGATGAAAAAGGCACCCGGCAGGTTGTCAGAAATATCCGATAATGAAAAACCAAGCTGTGTCCGTTTCGAATTGTGGAAATCCGGCCGGTAGGCCAGAGCACCATGTTTTCCCTGTAATTTTACCTCATAGAGTGCAATGTCGGCATAACGGAGAATGTCAGAGACTTTTTCTGCGTTGGCGGGGTATTCCGCATAGCCCAGGGAAATGCTGTAATTGTGTTCGACGCCTTTGGCTGAAAAAGAGCGGGAAGTCTTGCTGAAAGCGTCTATCATTGGGGCAGCTTCTTCTGCACTGCAATCCTTCAGGATAATACAGAACTCATCACCGCCATTTCTGGCAATAATGGAATTATCCGGAAAAGCCTGCACTAAGGATTGTGAAAGCTGCAATAGAACCTGATCACCGATAGTATGACCATAGACATCATTGATAAATTTAAAATTATCCACGTCAAGTAATATACCGACACAGTTTTTCTGCTTGTTTCCCTCCAGATACTCCTCCAGCTGCAAATTAAATCCGTTACGATTTAAGAGACCGGTCATAGAATCCGTCAGAGAGAGTCTGCGAAATTTTTTGCGTTGCTCGTCAACGAGTAGTATAGATATCGTTAGAACCATCAGTAGTAGGATCACTGCAATGCCACATAATACTATCAGTTGTAAAAGTGTGCCATTCTTCTAGCCACCGGTGGGCATGATTTCCAGCCTCCAGTTACATCCACCCAGAGTAAAATCATAAGAGACGGGATCCATCAGAGTCTCCTCCGACTGGTCTACCACAGTATATTCATCGGTCAGAGGTGAGATGGTCTTCGATAGCCGGTATTGATAACCGAAATTGGTTAAGGCATCAGCGGAATGCTGAAAAATATCAGGAACCTTGATGATAACCATAGTCATGCCCCAAAAATAGGGAGTACCCTTCTCATCCTGTAAAAAAACTGGATTACGGATTGAAAGGACGTGTCCTCCCTGCTCCAGCTCGAAAGGACCATGTATGATAAGCGCATTATTGGCAATGCTGTAATTTACGGTCTCTCCGCGGTATTTGTCATGGATCAGGTCTATTTTACCTGCTTCGTTGCCTTCGGCGGGATAGATATCTGTTACGATGCCCCCGGGAGCCACTTGGATGCTCCTGACGTAATCTGTCATCATTCCGCCCGCAATGGTATCAAATTTGTCGATTCTGCCGTCCGTACTGATCAGAATCTGCTCCAGTGTATCCGTGATATTGATACCGGCATTCAGATCTGCGATTATGTTATCACCGTAGGTTACAGCATTTAGTTCCGCAAGAGTGCGGACGTGCCTGGAGTCGTCCTGCTGTACCGCATGAGTGATCATATATAAGACAATACTGCCGATAAGAGTATCCATAACGGCAGCAGCCATTTGGTATGAGAAATTTAACTTTCTTCCGTGTCATAGCGCTATGCTTCCTTCGTATGTGTTGGCAAATGATTTAATTTAATTATAGCATTTGACGTTTTTTTGTATAGACATGAGAAGATATTTCATTCCGCTTTTATGCTCATATCGGGGCGGGTCATAAAGTATTTTAGTATCATAAAAAAGAATAGAAATGTGGTACAATACCTAGGGAAAGATAATTAGTTACGAAAGAATATGTTAGGAAGCATGCATAAAAGATTATTGGGAATATCAGCTGGACAAGGAGAAGGGCAATAAGGTAATATATTATTGCATGCTGGAACGGAAAAGGAGGATTCCTCCGACGGAAGGAATCGTCTGCGGAATGGAGATTAGTATGGAATATATATCAGATGCACAGGCAAAACAGATGATCTTAGAGGTAGGCCGCAGAATGTATCAGGGCGGCTTTGTGGCAGCGAACGACGGCAATATCTCCTGTAAAGTCGGAGATAATGAGATCTGGGCAACACCTACGGGAGTTTCTAAGGGATTTATGACAGAGGACATGCTGGTAAAGCTGGATCTGGACGGGAATGTGTTGGAGGGAACGCACAAGCCTTCCAGCGAGGTCAAGATGCACCTCAGAGTATTCAAGGAGAACCCGAAGGTACAGGGCGTGGTACATGCACATCCCCTTACAGCAACGGCGTTTGCCTGCGCAGGCATCAGTCTGGAAGAACCGGTGCTGATGGAAGGGGTACTGTCCTTGGGCTGTGTGCCGCTAGTGCATTTTGCTCTGCCGGGCACAGAGGAAGTGCCGGAAGCGGTAGCTCCCTATTGTCGGGAATACAATGCTGTACTGTTAGCAAACCATGGCGCGCTGACCTGGGGAGATAACCTCATGCAGGCATATTACCGCATGGAGACCACGGAATATTATGCGAAGATCCTGATGATGAACAATTTTATCTTAGGGAAGAAGACGTTGTTGTCCCAGGGACAGATCGACGATATTATCAAGATCCGTGCAGGATGGGGCATCACCACGGGCGGCAGACCCATCGGACCGGAGGGCGCGCAGAATCTAGAGGATATCTGCATCTCCCGGAAGCGGTGATTTGTTTTTCCGGGCATATTAGCGCGATAGCACGAATTCGTAAGCTTATGATAGAAGGTCATGTTAGAGACTTTTGCGAAAGCTAGCCTCTAACAGGGCCTTCTTTTTGTGCTTTATTTGTGCAATTGCATAGAAACAGGCAGGGGGAAAGCTTCTACAGGACACAGATTTTTCACAGAGGTATGGATGTTGATGGACAGTGGGGAATATTATCTGGATGGCATGCCCCATGAAGAAGCAGAAGAAAAGTGTAAAAATACTATCAAACTGCTGGGGCTGGATCATCGTATCGGACATAAGCCCAACGAATTGTCCGGCGGACAGAAGCAGAGAGTATCCATTGCCAGAGCACTGGTGGGACAGCCGGCGATCCTTCTGGCGGATGAGCCTACCGGTGCTCTGGATCAGACCAGCGGCAAGGAAGTACTGAAGCTGTTCCGGGAACTAAACGATATGGGCAACACCATCGTCATGATCACCCACGACCTGGGCGTAGCACAGTCTGCGAAACGTATCGTGCGTATTGTGGATGGGCAGCTACAGGAATAATTACAATTTACGAGATATCAAATGTTGTCTCCGTTCCAGCCCCAATATTTTACGGTCTGATACTTTACATAGACATGATCCGGAGCGATGTTCATGATCTCATGAAAGATATTGCAGATCTCTGCGGTTAGTGCAGAAAAGGCAGTGGCATCTTCTCCGCCGAAAACACTGACTTCTACCATAGCCAGCGGTTCGTTGTTGCTGCCACGAAAATATAAGTTATAATTCGGCTCAAAGCCAAGCATAAGCCAGCTCTCGGATTTGCCGGGAACAATAGAGATGGCCTGTCCCAATCGGGTTTTCAGAGCCTGCTCCTGTTCAATGGAAATGGGAGTACTGATTTTGGAATTAATAAAAGGCATAAGATATCCTCCTTAAAAAAATTTTATCTGTCTCTATAGTAAATCCAGAAATGGCGGGAAGCAAGTCACTTTTTCCTTTGACGGCTTTGGTATTTGATTTCTGATTTTGAGCATAAAAGAGTCCCATTTTGCAAAAACTCCTGGTAACACAATGCGAAAGGCAGGAAAGAGAAATGCAGATGCGGGACGATCTTGGAATTACAACAAAACTGGAAAATGGCAAGGCTTATCTGGAATTTGCCCTGCCGGAAAAGATAGGGCGTTTGCTGTTCGCTTTACAGATTGAAATCTGGGAAGGTGCGGAGGGCGAACGCCTTGTTTTTCATGGGGAATATGCTGCGGAAGAGTCAGATTGCATGACGGCGTTGCTGCTGCGGCCGCATTTGTGGGACGGCATGCGGGATACTTATGTCTACCGGGTGAAGGCGCAGGGAAGATTCGGTACCATGGAGTATGGAGAAAATATGGGGGGTACAAAGAACGAGGAAGAATCAGATCATGCTGAGGATATAACCGAGGCAGTGGAAGTGTACTGGCAGCAGGAACTGGCAATTTATGACGTGCATGTCATCGATAAAAAGGGAATCTTTCTCAATGAAAAAGAGTTTCTGCCACATGAAGTAGTCTACCGGCTTCCCCCGCAGATCAGTGATGCCGGGACGAGGGAAGAGCAGATAAAAAGAGATCTGGAACAGCTGGCCCGGATGGGGGCTGATGTGATCCGGCTGGAAGGAACCGGGACCGGGGCAGGGGGGCTGAACTGCGCCGGAGTGAGAACGTTTTACAGCCTGTGCAGAAAGCGTGGATTCCTCACTGGGGACCTGTGGATAAGACCGGAAAATCTCCCGGTGTACCGTGGATTACCCGGAGAAACGACATGCCAAGCACTCCTGGCTGCGGACGGCAGGACACTGACAGAACGATATTACTATTATCAGGCGAAGTGGAGCAGCAAACCCGTGCTCTATCCGGTACTTTCCACCCTGCATCGTCAGGAAAACGGGCTGGTCTCTCTGACAATTTACAGCAATCAGAAAAAAGTGGTGCTCTATGTAGATGGAGTACTTTTTTTATTCCAGTCGGCCGCATCCGGTGATCCGGAGTTTATTTTTGAAGATATTCCTGTGGCGAAGCTGCCGTTGCATCTGGCGGCGGAGGCAGGAAATTTAAGCATTTCGCTGACCGTGACAAAGCTTTAAGGGTTGGGGCTTCACAGATTTTTCACAAATGTTTCACCTTTTCATGACATTTGAGACATATACTGATACCAAAATCGAAAAGTCCGAGACCACATGAGCTTGCTCAGATGTAATTGAGAGACTTTGAGATTTGCCCTGATATGAGTACAAAAGTGGGATGATAATCCCACGATGTACGAATAGCGGGCAGGATTGTGAGAGTGCGCAGCACGGAACAATCCGTAGGTATCAGTTACGGGTACCCGTAGATATCAGGTGGGGGTATCACACCATATCCGGGAGGCAAATATGATAGAAGTAAGCAATCTTACAAAAAAATATGGTGACCATATTGCCGTAGATCATCTCTCTTTCCGTGTGGAAAAGGGACAGATTTACGGCTTTCTTGGTCCAAACGGCGCGGGTAAATCCACGACCATGAATATCATCACGGGTTATCTGGCAGCCACGGAGGGTACTGTGACGATCGATGGCAAAGATGTCCAAAAAGATCCGGAGGAGGCAAAGCGTGCCATCGGTTATCTGCCGGAGCTTCCGCCGCTGTATGTTGACATGACTGTCAGAGAATATCTGGATTTCGTGGCAGAACTGAAAAAAGTGCCGAAAAAAGAGCGGAAGCAGCAGATTGATGAGGTCATGGAAATGACACAGATCACCGATATGCAGCAGCGTCTGATCAGGAATCTGTCAAAAGGTTACAGGCAGAGAGTCGGACTGGCGCAGGCAATCCTTGGCTACCCTGAGGTTATCATTCTGGATGAGCCCACGGTAGGTCTGGATCCGAAACAGATCATCGAGATCCGTGATCTGATCCGCAAGCTGGGGGAGAATCATACCGTGATCCTCAGCTCCCATATTCTGTCGGAGGTCAGTGCGGTCTGCGACCATATTATGATCATAGCCCACGGTAAGTTGGTAGCCAGTGATTCTCCGGAGAATCTGCAGAAGCTTATGAGTGGTTCCATGGAACTGGATCTGGAAGTAAAGGGAAGCATCGCTGCGGTGAAGAGTGCATTGCAGGAGATCTCACAGATCGACCGGATCGAAGAGAACACGGAGGCATCCAAAAATATTGCAAAGCTGAAAGTAATCTCCAAAGAGAATGCAGATATCAGAGAGCAGGTATTCTATGCACTGGCAGATGCAAAGCTGCCTATTTTAGAGATGACCCATGCGGAGAAGTCTCTGGAAGACATCTTCCTGGAACTGACCGAGGATGTAGCACCCACACAGCCGGAGAAGCACAAACTATTCTCAAAAAGAAAAAGGCCGGAAATGTCAGATGCTGCCGCACAGCAGACAGAAGCTTCGGAAGAGGAAGCACAGCCCGGAGAAGAGAAAAAAGAAACTGTAACTACAAAGGAGGCGGAATCATATGCCAGCCATTTATAAGAGAGAATTGAAATCCTATTTCCGTTCCTTTATCGGATTTTATTTATTGCAGTCACCCTGTTTTTCCTGGGACTGTATTTCAGCGTTTATAACCTGATGAACGGATATCCTTATTTTGCGTATGTGGTATCCAGCGTTACCTTTTTATTCATGCTGACCGTGCCGATCCTGACCATGCGTATCCTGGCGGAGGAAAAGCGGAGCAAGACGGATCAGCTGATCCTGACGGCACCGGTGTCCGTAGGCGGCATCGTAATGGGAAAATTCCTGGCGCTGTTAACTATATTTGCCATTCCCGTAGCGATCATCTGCTTTTACCCGCTGATCATGGCGCAGTACGGCAGTGTTCCCATGGGAGAGGCTTACCTGTCGATCCTGGCATATTTCCTTTTCGGAATGACCGCCATTACCATCGGTCTGTTCCTGTCCTCCCTGACGGAGAGCCAGGTCATTGCAGCAGTACTTACTTTTTTTAGTATTGTTCCTGGGATATATGATGGATTCCATCTGCTCCATTATTTCCAGCACCGGCAATCTGTTGACAAAGCTGCTGCGTTGCTTTGACCTTTACACACCGTTTTCCAACCTGTTAAACGGCACACTGGATGTATCTTCTATCGTATATTATGTATCCGTTACGGCTTTGGTTCTGTTCCTGACGGTACAGTCCATTCAGAAACGCCGTTACAGCATGTCCGTGAAGAACTTAAGCTTCAGTGCTTACAGTACCGGTATGATCGCTGTAGCTGTAGCGCTGGTAGTAGTCGTTAATATTATCATGGGCGAGATGCCTTCCAGCTGGACAGCAATCGACATGACCAGCCAGAAGCTCTATTCCCTGACAGATCAGACCGTCGACTATGTGAAAAATATGCAGGATGATGTGACAATCTATGTGTTGGTAAATCAGGACAATCAGGATACCACACTGGGGCAGACTTTGCAGAGATACGATGATCTGTCGGATCATATCACCGTGGAATATGTGGATCCCACCGTTAACCCGATGTTCTATACCCAGTACACCACCGGCAACATCAGCACGAACAGCCTGATCGTGGTCAGCGACAAGCGCAGCAAGGTCATTGATTACAACGATGTCTATGAGTCTTCTTATGATTTTGACTATTCGACGTACAGTTATAACACCACGACCACCGGTTATGATGGCGAAGGACAGATCACCAGTGCACTGGATTATGTGTTAAATGATGATATGCCGAAGGTATATATGACAACAGGACATAATGAACTGAGCTTAAGTAACACTTTTACATCCGCACTGAACAAAGAAAATGTGGATTATGAGACCGTGAATCTGATGGATCTGGATGCTATCCCTGACGATGCGGCCTGTCTGTTCATTAACGGTGCCACCAGCGATTTTTCATCCGATGATAAGGATAAGGTGATCGACTATTTGAACAACGGTGGAAAAGTCATCCTGGTAACCGGCTATACCGATGAGGAGACACCTAATATAGATGCTATCTTAAGCTACATGAATCTGAGCATTGCCAAAGGACTGGTTGTGGAGAATGATTCCAACGGCTACTACAGAAGCCCATATTATATCCTGCCGACACAGAGCTCTGACAGTTATACCTCCGGCACTTACGGAAAATATCTGTTCCTGCCGTATTCTCAGGGCATCATCGTCCCGGAGGAAGTAAGTACCGACGAGACAGTCACCGGCGATATTACCTATGATGTGTTCTTGAGCACCTCCGACAGCTCTTTTGCAAAACAGGATGTCAACAATACACAGGATTTTTCACAGGGTGAAAATGATGTGAATGGTCCCTTCGTATTAGGTGTTGAGGCAGTAAAGACTTTGGATAATGGGGATGCTACACTGGTCGTGTACGGTTGCGAGCAGCTGTTCACGGATGATGCAAATTCTGTCGTCAGCGGTGCGAATCTGACCCTGTTCACCAATACATTCAGTGGAATGGCAGATCATGAGACCTCGGTATCCATTCCGGTAAAAAGCTATGAGGTCTCTAATCTGGTAGTGGATTCCGCACAGATTCTGTTGTTGGGGCTGCTGGTTACCGTGATTCTTCCCGTCGGCTGTATGATCGCCGGATTCGTGATCTGGTTCCGCAGACGGAAGAAATAATTGGGAAAGGCGTGAGTTATAGATATGAAAAAGAAACAAAGACAGATGATCGGAATGCTGCTGGCACTGGTGGTGCTGGCGGCAGCATTCCTGGGCATCCGCCAGTATAATAAAAATGCATCGTCTGCGGCTTCCACCACCGAGGATACACAGGAGACGGTGCTGGATGTGAACTCCGATGATATTACCAGCTTCCGCTATGTATATGAGGGAGAGACCTATGCCTTTGAAAAAAAGGATGAAACATGGTACTATACGGACGATCATTCCCTGAATCTGAATCAGGAGCGTATCAAGGCTATGATCCTGAAGGTGGCACCGTTAAAGGCAGATCAGGTGATTGAAAATGTGACGGATATGTCACAGTACGGACTGGCGGATCCGGAGCGTACCATTCAGTACGAGACTGCAGATCGCAGCGTGATCATTAATGTCGGTAATCTGAATTCCATGACCAGCCAGTATTACATTGCATTTCCCTCTGAAATGAAAGTGTATGTCGTGGCCACCAACGTGGTGACTGGTTTCAATTATACACTGGAGGATCTGGTGGAAGAAACTACCGAAGCGACGGAGACTGCAGAAACAGAAACTGCAGAGACAGAAACCACGGAAGCTGTGGAGACTGTGGAAACGGAAACTGCAGCGACGGAAGCAAATTAGGAATGCTCCCCACGAATGACAATGATGTCATTTAACCTTAATATCGTATCTTTTTGAGGCAGAATGGACAGATCCTCCCGCAGAATGAGGAAGATCGTGACCTGTTCTGCCTCTTCCATTTCTTCCACGGATTTGCCGGCAAAGCGTTTATCTACGAAGATCTCGGCGATCTCATGAATATCTGCCGCTTTAATATAGAGAGACTGCTTTGCGCTGGTACTGTTCCACGAAACCGGCACTGATGATACCGGTGGGGATAGCCACGGCACCGACACCGAGATAGGCGATACAGATCGCCATGATCCGGCCGAGTGTGGTGATGGGATAGATGTCTCCGTAGCCCACGGTGAGCAGCGTTGACATGCTCCACCAGATGCCGCTGAAGGCATTGCGGAATACTTCCGGCTGGGAATCATGTTCCACGCTGTACATGCACAGACTGCTGGCGAGCATCAGGATCAGTACGATGAACACGGAGGAAATGATCTGATTGCGTTTTCATACAATACCGTAGTGATGACATTGAAAGAATCATATCGGGCATTCAGGCGGAACAGATGGAAGATCCTTGCCACCCGCAACATCCGGAAGATGACCATGCCGGACAGGAAGAAAAAGGGTAAAATTGTCAGCAGGTCGATAATGCCGTCGAAGGAGATCAGAAACCGCAGCCGGGAGCGGAACTCGTTTTTATCAGGATATAGATAGTCCGCAGTCCAGATCCGCAGGATATATTCTACACAGAAGATCAGAATAGTGAGAACCTCGACCACATGAAATACCGGAAATAAAAAAGCAAGCTCATCAAAGGTTTGCAGAAAAGTCACCAGAATATTTGCACAGATAACGATAGCAATAAAAATATCAAAGAGCCGGCTCAGACGGTTACTTTTGTCACCGATCTGGATGATGTTAAATACTTTTTTCTTCATGTTGAATCCTCAATGTTTTTTTGGGGCAGCGCCAGTGAATGCCTGTGATTCCATCATACGGAGGTGGAAGAGGAAAGTCAAGAAATGCAGTGACAGAATCCGTCAACTTTCTTAAAAACAGTCATATATTATAGTAAATCCAAATACAATGAAAGGATACAAAAATATATGGCTAGATTTACAAATCAGGCACAGCTTCGCTATGGAAATGAGATTACAAACTCCAATATAGCAGTGGGTGAGATCACAGAGGTATTGTCAGCAACCAAGACAGCAGTGCGGGATACCTACGGACAGAATGAAAATGTGACGTATGTGATCAGCATTGTGAACTCAGGAACTACAGCATTTAACGGAATTACAGTAACAGATAATCTGGGAGAGTATTTGTTTAATACCAGAGAACTGACACCTCTGACATATATTCCGGGGACCGTAAAATACTATGCAAACGGAATTTTACAGGCAACACCGGCTGTAACGGCAGGACCTCCTCTGACAATCACAGGAATTACTGTGCCTGCGGGAGGTAATGTGACACTAACCTATGAGGCTGAGGTGAACTCTTATGCGCCGCTGGCAGCAGAGGCTTCCATTACGAATACGGCGACGATTGCCGGGGCAGGAGTCACTCCTGTTACTGTGAATGAGACAGTAAATGCGGCAAGCGGACCGCTTCTTACGATCACAAAGTCTGTCAGTCCCGTACCTGTCACAGAGAATGGGACATTGACGTATACGTTCCTGATACAGAATTTGGGGAATACAGCAGCAGATGCAGCTACCGGTGTCGTGATCACAGATACCTTTAATCCCGTATTGGAGAATCTGACTGTGAATTTTAATGGAACTGCATGGGCAGAGGGAACAAACTATACGTATGATACGACTACCGGATTATTTACCGGAACTGCAGGAGGTATTACGGTACCCGCAGCGACTTACACCCAGGATCCCGTTACGGGAGCGTGGGGGATCAACCCCGGTGTCAGCACGCTTGTGATCTCCGGAACCGTATAAGGGCTGTCGCGCTCCTAAGGCTGGCGCCATGCAACCCATTCGCAGTCACTGCGTGACTTGCTCATGGACGGCTGGCGCCGTATAATAAAAAAGAATACTCCACACCTTTATGAGCAAGCTCCTACGGTGCAGAGTATTCTTTTTTATTGCATGGCTTGTAGCTTAGCCAAAGTATCTCTTTAACAGACCCTCAAATGCCTTGCCATGTCTTGCCTCATCACGAGCCATTTCGTGTACGGTATCATGGATTGCATCCAGGTTCAGAGCCTTGGCTCTCTTAGCCAGATCGAACTTACCTGCGGTAGCGCCGTTCTCGGCATCTACTCTCATCTCCAGATTCTTCTTGGTGGAATCGGTTACGACTTCACCTAACAGCTCAGCGAATTTTGCAGCATGCTCAGCTTCTTCGTAAGCTGCTTTCTCCCAGTACAGACCGATCTCGGGATAACCTTCTCTGTGAGCTACTCTTGCCATTGCCAGATACATACCAACCTCAGAGCATTCGCCCTGGAAGTTTGCACGCAGATCAGCAATGATATCCTCGGGAGCACCCTTTGCTACACCTACTACATGCTCAGCAGCCCAGGTCTTGCCTTCCTCCTGCTTGGTGAACTTGGAAGCGGGAGCGTGACAGATGGGGCACTCTGCGGGAGCCGCATCACCTTCATAAACATAACCACATACCTGACATACATACTTTGCCATAATTTTTTCTCCTTTTCTCTAATGAAATGTTTTGTTTTAGTTTTCTCTTTTTGCGTGTGCTTTATAAGCACAAATATATTATGGAACGAAGCCAGTTTTCATTCAGAAAACTAGGACTCCGTAGCAACCCTGGTGCAGGCAGGACAAGTGCCGTAGAAATAAGTGACATGTCCCCGGATCCGGCCGTCAAATCTCTCTCCGGCTGTCTCCATGATGGAATCAATACTATCCATGTCCAGATCAATGACGCTTCCGCATTCCGTACACACGAAATGATAATGTTCGGAAGTATCAGCATCAAAATGGTCAACACCGTCACCGACCCGGAGTCGTAAAATCTCTCCCATGTCCGACAACAGAGTCAGATTACGATAGACGGTACCGAGACTTAAGTTCGGATCCTGCTGCTTCAGATTAGAATAGATCACATCAGCGGTAGGGTGATCCTTGCGTCCCATGAGAAAGGATTTGATCATTTCCCGTTGTCTGCTTCGTTTCAGTGCCATGATAAGCCCCTTTCTCGATAATAGTAATGATTACTGTTTCTTATAAGCTTATTATACATGATGCGAGAATAATGTCAACAGAAAAATGAAAAAATTTTGTTTATATTTTTTTAATGATATTCTTGCTTCCTTTATACACAGAAGGTGGGAATCATGCTATAATGAGCGAAAGTAAAGTATAAAATATAAATTATTCACGTGCAGGTTGCTGAAAGGCAAGAGTAATATGAAATTTAAAACAAGACTTCGTGTAACATTTATAAGTATTATATTACTTCCGTTATTGTTGACGATCATGGCTTTTGTAATGATTGCCATTTACCTGATGAATTACTCTCAGGGTCTCAGCCTGACGGATATTGATTATTCCATGATGTCGGAGAATTTCAGGGAATTCACCAACACCACGGATCAGGCGTATTATGTGCTGCTGGACCAGGTGAAGGAAGACAGCAGCAGGCTGGAAGATAAAGAATATCTGGATCATATCAATGAGGAGGTATCGCGGAAGTCTACTTACATTATTGTAAGAAAAGGTGATAAGCTGTATTATGCCGGCAATGAAGAAGCCGCACAGCAGATTTTTGAAAAACTGCCTGCCTATGGTGACGAGAATCTGTCGGATGACAGCGGATATTTCTACAATGAACTGGAGAAGTATGTAAAACAGATTGATTTCACCTTCCGGGATGGAACACCGGGCAGCGTATTTATCGTCACGAAGGTCAATTCGCTGATCTCGAGACATCTGCTGATCGATATGTTCGTGGCGATCATTGTGATCCTGATCTTCACCAGCCTGATGCTGACCCAGTGGATCCACAAGGGCGTATTTGAACCTATCAATGAGCTGAATGTGGCAATGCGCAAGATCAAGGAAGGCAACTTTGATTATGTTCTGGAGACGGATGCCAAGGGGGAGATCGGTGATCTCTACCGCAATTACGAGGATATGCGTCTGCGGCTGAAGGAATCCACAGAAGAGAACATTCAGCATGAGAAGCAGAACAAAGAGCTGGTCAGCAATATTTCCCATGATCTGAAGACCCCTATCACAGCCATTAAGGGTTATGTGGAAGGAATCATGGACGGTGTGGCAGATACGCCGGAGAAGATGGACAAATACATCAAGACCATCTACAATAAAGCCATTGATATGGATCGTCTGATCAACGAGCTGACCACTTATTCCGGAATTGATAATAACCGGATCCCGTACAATTTCCACCGGATCAACGTAGCAGATTACTTCGGCGACTGTGTGGAAGAAGTCGGACTGGATCTGGAGCAGCGTGGTATCAAGCTGAACTATTCGAATCTGGTATCTCCTGACACAGTTGTCATTGCGGATCCGGAGCAGATGAAGAAGGTCATCAATAATATTATCAGTAACAGCGTAAAATATATGGACAAGCCTGACGGGCATATTGATATCCGTATTCTTGACGAAGTGGATTCCATCCGGGTAGAGATCGAGGACAACGGCAAGGGAATCGCACAGAAGGATCTGCAGAAGATCTT
>ENA-OQHF01000503-OQHF01000503.1-human-gut-metagenome-genome-assembly--contig:-NODE-503-length-23828-cov-3.574828_pt1 | contig 23828 bp, 20 predicted proteins | sample MGYA00242559_ERZ504709 | MGnify/ENA primary metagenome ERZ504709 (study PRJEB26092, sample SAMD00036203) | human gut metagenome | host: Homo sapiens | study: EMG produced TPA metagenomics assembly of... | reverse complement strand
TTTTCTTCAAATCATCAGCTCGTAAAGCCGTCGACCTCCAACCCCTCCGCCTCGGTCAGCGCGGCGAGCGCGGCGCGGTCCTGGACCTCCGCGCGCCACGACATACCGCAGTCCGCCGTCAGCTCACGTGGGACGGGGATGAGCCGCCCGGGCAGGCCCTTCGCCCGGCAGAGCTTTTCCATCGCGATGGCCGCGGCCGTCGTGTGGAAGGTGATGACGAGCCATAGCTTTTTCTCTCTCATGTTGCAATCTCGCGGAGCGCGGTGACCGCGGCGTCCGCTTCCTCTTCCGTATTGTACCCAGCCGAAGCTGAAGCGCACCGCGCCCTGTTCCTCAGTTCCGAGCGCCTTGTGCAGGCGCGGCGCGCAGTGCGCGCCCGGGCGGGTCGCGATGCCGTAGTCCTCGGACAGGATATCCGATACCTCGCCCGAGTCCATGTCGCCGATGTTGAGCGCGGCGACCGCCGTGCGCTCATGGTCAAAATCGCCGTAGAGCGCCACACCCGGAATTTTCTTGACGCCCGCGACAAAGCGGCGCAGCAGCACCATTTCATGCGCGTGGATGGCCTCAACGCCGGTCTCCTGTAAAAAGTCGAGCGCGGCGTTCAGCCCCGCGATACCGTGGCCGTTGAGCGTGCCCGCCTCTAGCCGCGTCGGCATCTGCTCGGGCTGCTCGTGGAGATAGGTCTGCACGCCCGTGCCGCCGACCTTCCAGGGGTTGATGTCCACACCCTCGCGCACGCACAGTCCGCCCGTGCCCTGCGGGCCCATCAGCGATTTGTGCCCCGTGAAGCACAGCACGTCGATGTGCATCTGCTCCATGTCGATGGGCAGCACGCCCGCGCTCTGCGAAGCATCCACAATGAACAAAAGGTCGTGTTCGCGCGCAAATGCGCCGATGCACGCCAGATCCAGCGTGTTGCCCGTCAGGTTCGAGGCATGCGTGCAGACGACGGCGCGGGTATCGGGACGCAGCAGCCGTTCAAAATCGGCGTAGTCGATGTTCCCCTGCCGGTCTGCGGGAACAAAGCTCAACTTGACATTGTTTTCCCGTTCCAGCCGGTAAAGCGGTCGCAGGACAGAGTTGTGCTCAAGGTCGGTCGAGATCACATGCTCGCCCGCGTGGATGCAGCCATGGATGGCGATGTTCAGCGCCTCGGTCGAGTTACAGGTGAACGCCACGTGGTCAGGCCGCTTGCAGCCAAAGAGCGCGGCGAGCTTGTAGCGCGTGTCGTAGATCACGCGCGAGGCGGCAAGCGCCTCCTCGTGCGTGCCGCGCGCGCTGTTGCCAAAGCTCCCCATCGCCGCGACCACCGCGTCGATGACCTGCGGCGGCTTTCGCAGCGTGGTCGCCGCGTTGTCAAGATAGATCATCTTACGGACGGACGACGCGGTCCGCGCCGCTCATCTTTTCGACGATGACGTACATGTTCGTCACCTCGCCGACGGCGAGCTTTTCCTTGAGGTCGTAGAAGTTGAGGCACGTGCCGCAGCTCATGATCTCCACGCCGCGCGCGGCCATGCCCTTGAGGTCTTCGAGAGACTCCGAGCCCTCGCACGTCAGCTTCACGCCGCCGTTGTAGCAGAGGATGGTGTCGGGCAGAGTCTCCTGCTGGCTCAGGGCGAAGACGAACGCCTTCATCAGCGCGCCGCCGAGCTCGTCATTGCCGCTGCCCATCTTGTCAGACGACAGCACCACGACCGTCTTCGGCTTGCCGCAGGTGTAGCACTCGCCGCTCTGCTCCTCCACCTTGGCGTTTTCCCCCACGGTGATGGTCACGCGGTACTCGTTTTCGCCGAGCTTTTCGGTTTTGGACGTGCAGCCCTTGCTTGCGGCCAGCTTGCCGAGGTTCTGCACCGCAGTCTCATTGTCGACCAGCGTTTCGACCGTTCCGGCGCCGCCGAGCTCCTGCATCGCCTTCTGCGTCTTCACAACAGGGATGGGGCAGCCGTCGCCCATGGCATTGACTTTGATCGTCATTTCTATCGCTCCTTATCACAGGGTTTGCACCCGTTATTTCTTTCTAACTATAACAGATTCCGCGCGAAGTGACACAACTTTTTTCTCCCGCCGCGAATTTTTTTCATGGTTTTTCCCGTTTTACCGTGCTGTTATCATTGATTTTTTTCGATGGCAGTCTCCGCCTTGCGCCGTTTGCAGCAAATTGATAAAATGAGAAAAAGTTTGTATCTTTCTGCGCATTCCGCGCTCTAACAGGCAGAAAGAAGCGGAAAGGAGACCCTGCATGGACGAATTTGACGAGATCTGCCGGCGCTGCACACCCGTTGTCTACCGCTTCCTGCTCTCGCTCTGCAAGGACGTCTCCCTCGCCGACGAGCTGACGGCGGAGACGTTCTATCAGGCGTATCTGCACATCGACACATTTCGCGGCAACTGCCGCGTCGAATCGTGGCTCTGCCAGATCGCCAAAAATGCCCTCGCAAAAGAGCTCCGCCGCCAAAGGCGCGCCGTCCCCTTCGAGGAAACGCACGAGTTCGCCGCGCCGGACGACATTTTTGAGCTGCTGGCCGACAAAGAACAGGCCATGCGCATCCACGCCTCCCTGCACCGGCTCAAAGAGCCGTACCGCGAGGTCTTCACGCTGCGCGTGCTCGGCGAGCTGCACTTTCGCGACATTGCCGACCTGTTCGGCAAATCCGAGTCCTGGGCAAAGGTCACATTTTACCGCGCCAAGGACAAGCTGATCGAAGATATGGAGGAACACCATGAACATTGACTGCCGCGTCATCGGCGACCTGCTACCGCTCTACGCCGACGAAAGCTGCTCGGACGCGAGCCGCGCTCTCGTGGACGATCACCTCAAAACCTGCCCCCGCTGCCGCGAAACGCTCGCGCGGATGAAAAGCGAGCAATTTCTCCCCGCCGCGCAGGCCATCGACCCGCCTGCCGTCGCCGACTATGCGCAAAAGGTCAAACACCGTCGCCAGAAACGCGGCACACTCCTGACTGTCGGCGTCATCGTCCTGATCGTATTGCTCTCGCTCACCGTCGCCGCGTGGATGAACCTTGTCCGCGCACAGCACCCCTACGTCCCCGTGGTTGAGGAGAGCGTCTGCAACCTTGCCGCCGGAGAGGTACAAACCTTTGCCGACAGCTGCGACGGCCGCCGTCTTTTTACGAACAGCACGCGCATCGCCGTCACCTTCCGCGCGGATACGCCGCAGAACGGCACGATCACGCTCTGGAACATCACCGATGTCACAAAGCCCTACCCGGCCATGTTCTACGAGGTCGACGGACGCACCGCGCGCTGCGAATTCACGAATCTTTCCTCCGCCGAACGCTACTTTGTCCTCTGCGACGGTCTTTCCGGCGACGTGACTCTCTCCGACGGACGCCCGACGGACCTTTGGGAGAGCTTTCTCGATCTGCTCCACACCCTCTTCCCGCGCTGACGGCGAAAACACGGCGGAGTTGACAAAGGCGTTTCGCTTCTCTACAATAAAAGCAGTTTTTCAAGGAGGAGGTGCGCGCCATGAACGACAAGCTGCGTCTCACGCAGATGACAAAGGCGGCGGGTTGAGCCGCCAAGCTGGGGCCGGGTGCCCTGACAGAAATTCTTGCTGACCTGCCGAATGTGTCGAACCCCGCGCTTTTAGTCGGCTACGACAGCAGCGACGACGCCGCCGTGTACCGCGTCTCCGACGAGGTCGCCGTCATTGAGACGGTCGACTTCTTCACCCCCATTGTGGACGATCCGTATCTCTTCGGTCAGATCGCCGCGGCGAACGCGCTGAGCGACGTGTACGCCATGGGCGGCGAGCCGAAACTCGCAATGAACCTCCTGTGCGTGCCAAACTGTCTGCCGAAAGAGGACATTCGCGCCATTCTGGAGGGCGGACATGCCAAGGCCGTCGAGGCCGGATGCGTCATCGCGGGCGGCCACACCATTCAGGATAACGAGCCAAAGTACGGCCTGTGCGTCACGGGATTCGTCCATCCCGACCGCATCCTCAAAAATGTCGGCGCGCAGCCGGGCGATGTGCTGGTGCTCACCAAGCCGCTCGGCAGCGGCGTGCTCACGACCGCCATCAAAGCAGACCTCATCTCCCCCGCCGCCCGCGACGCGGTTTATGCCCACATGGCGACGCTCAACAAAAAGGCGGGCAATGCCGTGCGAAGCGCCAAAAATGTCCACGCCTGCACCGACGTGACAGGCTTCGGCCTACTCGGTCACAGCTATGAGATGGCAAGCGGCAGCGGCGTTACCATCCGCCTGCACGGCGCAACGCTCCCCCTGATGGACGAGGCGCGCGATATGGCCGAGATGGGCATCATCCCCGCGGGCGCTTACCGCAACATGGACTATGTGAAGCCGCATCTCACGGTGCTGCTCACGGCGCAGCAGGTCTTCCTCGACCTCGCCGCCGACCCGCAGACCTCAGGCGGCCTTCTCGTCGCGCTCCCGCGCGAGGACGCAGAGCCGCTTCTTCGCGAGCTCCAGACCTTCGCCCCCTGGAGCGCCATCGTCGGCGAAGTGAGCGAGCTGCGCGCCACCGCGCTGGAATTCGACTGATCCAAACGGAACGCAAGCAAAACAGGAGCTGAATGCCAAGGCATTCAGCTCCTGTTTTATATTCGCACCTCATTTCGCGTCCGCAGACGCAAAACATTTTCTAATCCGTATTTACTGACGACATGTGCGTCAGTAAATACACTTTGCACGGAGTGAGTGTCGAGCCAAGGGCGAGGCACAGAACGCAGTGAATCTTTTACACAAACAAGTGACTTATGTCACTTGTTTGTGTAAGTCACGTGCAGTAGCTCATGGCACCGCTCTTCCCCGTATTCCGCCATCATCTGGGCGACCACGGGGTTTCGCTCCGCGCGCTTGAACATTGCCGCGTTGTCGGAAAGGTGCAGGCCATCGCCGCGCTTTTCCTTGCTCTTCTTGAGGCCGTAGGGCTGGCCCGCACCGCCGACGCAGCCGCCCTGGCAGGTCATCACCTCGATAAGGTGATAGAACTTCTTGCCCTCGTCGATTTCCTTTAAGAGCTTTTTTTGCGTTGGCAAGGCCGTTGACGACCGCGAGCTTGAGCTCGGTGTCGCCGATCGTCACGCTCGCCTCCTTGATCGGCGCGTCACCGCGCAGGCCGAGGATGCTGATCTCGCGCAGGGCGTTTTTGCTCTTATCCGGCAGGCAGTGGCGCACGACCGCCTCGGCCACGCCGCCGCTCGTGCCGTAGATGACCGCCGCACCAGAGCCGAGGCCGAACGGCAGGTCGGGGGACTCAAGCTCCAGCTCGCCGAGCTGGATGCCCGTCTCCTGCATCATGTCGATCACCTCGCGCGTGGTGAGCACAAGGTCGACGTCGGGTCGACCGTCGTGGATGAACTCGGGGCGCGCGGCCTCCATCTTCTTCGCCGTGCAGGGCATGATGGCGATGTGATAGGTCGTGCGGCCATCGGCAGCGTCCTTCGCGCCGTACTTGTCGCGGAAGATCGCGCCGACCATCTCCATCGGCGACTTGCAGGTCGAAATGTTCTTCAAATACTTGGGGTTCTCGTTTTCGAGATACTTCACCCACGCCGGGCAGCAGGAGGTGAACATTGGGAACGGGCCGCCGTTTTTCAGGCGCTCGAGGAATTCTTCGGATTCGGCGATCGTCGTAAAGTCCGCGCCGAACGTCGTGTCGTACACCTCGTCCACGCCCATGAGCTTGAGCGCCGTGACGAGCCTGTCGAGCACGTTTTCGCCCGCGGGAAAGCCGAACGCCTCGCCCACGGCCACGCGCACGGCGGGCGCGATCTGAATGACGACGCGCTTGCTGGGGTCGTGGATGGCACGCCACGCCTCGCCGATCTGGTTTTTCACCGTGATGGCGCCGGTAGTGCACACTGCCGCGCACTGGCCGCAGCTCACGCACTTCGTCTCGGCGAGCTTGCGGTCAAAGGCGGGCATGACCTGCAAATTGCTGCCGCGATAGGCAAAGTTCAAAATGCCCATGCCCTGCATCTCCTCGCACACGCGCACGCAGTCGCCGCAGAGGATGCACTTGTTCGGGTCACGCAGCACCGCGGGCGACGAGCTGTCGATCTCGTAGTGCTCGCGCGTATCGGGGAAGCGAATTCTGCGCACACCGAACTGCTGGGCAAGCTCCTGTAAGCGGCAGTGGCCGCTCTTTTCGCAGGTGGTGCAGTTGCAGTTGTGCGAGGCAAGCAGCAGCTCCAGAATGACGCGCCGGTGCTTGAGAAGCCGCGCGCTGTTCGTGCTGATGCGCATGCCGTCGCGCGGCTCCATCGAGCAGCTCGCGTCGATCTTGCCGGTCTTTTCATCCTCCACCACGCACATGCGGCACGCGCCGTAAACGGAGAGGTCGGAGTAATAGCAGAACGTCGGCATTTCAATACCGGCCTTACGGATGACGGAGAGCACGTTCTTTTCCCCATCGAAGTTGACGCGCTGACCGTCAACGATCATCATACCTTTTGCCATGTCTCAGTCCTCCTCTTCAATGGCGTCGATCGCGCCGAACGGACACGCGCCCCAGCATGCGCCGCAGTGGATGCACTTGTCGTTGTCGATCGTATGCGGCATGCGGATCTCACCGGAGATGGCCTCCATCGGGCAGTTGCGCTTGCACTTGCCGCAGCCCTTGCACAGCTCAGGCTTGATGACAAGGCGGCGCTTGCGGCCGTTGCAGATCGGGCAGTGGTGGTCGACCACATGGCGCAGATAGTCCTGGCGGAAGTGGCGCAGCGTGCTCTGTACGGGCTTGCACGCGCTCTGGCCGAGGCCGCACAGTGCCGTTTCCGAAATGGTCTTGGAGAGCTCCTGCAAAAGGTCAAGGTCCTCAAGGCTTCCTTCGTTTGCGATGATGCGGTCCAAAATCTCCAGCATGCGCTTTGTACCCTCACGGCAGGGAACGCATTTGCCGCAGCTTTCGTTCTGCGTAAAGCGCATGAAAAAGCGCGCGGTCTCGACCATGCAGGTGTCCTCATCCATGACGACGAGGCCGCCCGAGCCGATCATGGCGCCGATGCTCTTGAGCGAGTCGAAGTCGAGCGGCAGGTCAAGATGCTCGTCGCTCGCCGTGGTCGCACCGCCGGAGGGGCCGCCGATCTGCACGGCCTTGAATTTTTTTCCGTTCGGGATGCCGCCGCCGATGTCGAAAACGACCTCGCGGATGGTCGTGCCCATCGGCACCTCGATAAGGCCCGTGTTGACCACGTTGCCTGTCAGGGCGAAGGCCTTCGTGCCGGGGCTCTTCTCCGTGCCGATGCTATGGTACCACTCCACGCCGTTTTTGATGATGAGCGGGACGTTGGCAAACGTCTCCACGTTGTTGAGCACCGTGGGCTCTGCCCACAGGCCATGCTCGATGGTGCGCGGAGGTTTGACGCGCGGCATGCCGCGGTTACCCTCGATCGACGCGGTCAGGGCGCTGCCCTCACCGCAGACGAACGCGCCCGCACCCTTGTTGACGTGGATGCGGAAATTGAAATCGCTGCCAAGGATGTTCGTTCCGAGAAGGCCCATCTCCTCGGCGCGAGCGATGGCCGTTTTCAGGCGGTTCACTGCCAGCGGATACTCCGCGCGCACGTAGATATAGCCCTCGTCGCTGCCGACGGCGAGACCCGCGATCATCATGCCCTCGAGCACGCTGTGGGGGTTGCCCTCCATCACGCTGCGGTCCATGAACGCACCGGGGTCGCCTTCGTCGCCGTTGCAGACGATGTATTTTTTCGCGCTCTTCTGTTTGCGCGCGCCATCCCACTTGCGTCCGGCGGGGAATCCGCCGCCGCCGCGGCCGCGCAGGCCGGAATCGAGAATATTGCGGCAGATCTGCTCGTCCGTCATCTCGAACAGCGCCTTTTCAAACGCGCTGTAGCCGCCCTTGGCGATATACTCCTCGATGTCCTCGGCGTCCGACGTGCCGCAGTTTTCCAGCACCACACGGTGCTGCTTTTTATAGAACGGGATATCCTCCTGCTTCGGGTACGCCGTGCCGTCGAGATGGTAGACCAGACGGTCGATGACCTCGCCGCCGAGTACGGTCTTCTCTAAGATCTCGTGGCAGTCCTCGGGCTTGACGTGAATGTACATCACACCCATCGGCTCGATGTGCACGAGCGTGCCCATCTCGCAAAAGCCGTGGCAGCCGCTCATTTTGACGTGCAGGCTCTTTTCCTCGTCCGAGTCGTGCTTTAAGCCGACGTAGACCTTCAGCCCGCGCGCCTCGCACTCGGATCTGAAATTGTCGTAAATTTTCATTGCGCCGCCGGCGATGCAACCCGTGCCCGCGCAGATGAGGATGGACGGCACCTCGCGGCTCTGCGCGAGGTCGTGCTCCGCTCTTGTGCGCAGGACGCGGAATTCTTCTCTTGTCAGCTTGCTCACGCTCGCACCTCCTCTTTGCGGATGGACTCAAGCAGTTCGATGGCGCGCTCGGGGTCCATCTTGGCATGCACCTCGCCGTCCACGGTCATGACCGGCGCCAAACCGCAGGCACCGAGACACGCGACCGTTTCGAGCGTGAAGAGGCCGTCGTCCGAGGTCTTTTTCTTTCCGTGCAGACCCAGATACTCATAGATCGCATCGTAAATCGGTCCGGACTTCCGCACGTGGCACGCCGTGCCCGCGCAGACCTTGACAATGTGCTTCCCCTTGGCTTCGAGCGAGAAGTTCTCGTAGAACGTCGCCACACTGTACACCTTCGACACGCTTAATCCGAGCGTATCGGCGATAAGCGTCAGGTTTGCTTCGCTTAAATAGTTGTACTCCGCCTGAACATCCTGCAAAATTGCGATGAGATTCGATGGGTCATTCTCATGCGAGGCAAGAATGCTCAGGATCTTTTCTGTGTCAGGTTTCATGGTTGCCCTCCTATCTAATCCTGACGGCGATTATACCGTATCTTTTAAGGCATTTTCAACAAATTACTTCAAAATTGTCGATTGATTATCCTTATAAGTCTTATATTTTTTCGTATCCCAATAAATACGGAACAACCCGTATCTCTGTGCGGTTTCATAAAAATGACTCCCGTTCAGGTTTTCCCTGAACGGAAGTCATTTTTCTCACTTTAATGAACGATACTTATTGCGCGCCGTGCGGCATGCGTTCTTTGACCGCCTTACCGGTCGGCGTTGCGGCCAGACCGCCGAGCGCCGTCTCGCGGAACTCGACCGGCATGCGCCGTCCGACCTCGCCCATCGCGTCGATGACCTCGTCGACGGGGATGCGGCTCTCGATGCCCGCGAGCGCCATATCCGCCGCGGAGATCGCGTTCACCGCGCCGATGACGTTGCGCTTGACGCACGGGACCTCGACAAGGCCCGCGACGGGGTCGCACACAAGGCCCATCAGATTTTTGAGCGCCATTGCCACAGCGTGGCCGATCTGCTCGTTCGTGCCGCCGCGCAGCGACACGAGTGCGCCCGCCGCCATGGCCGACGCCGTACCGATCTCGGCCTGGCAGCCGCCCGCCGCGCCGGAGATGCTCGCGCGGTACGCGATCACCGCGCCGATGCCCGAGGCAACATACAGCGCCTCAAGCAGCTCGTGCTGCGTGTAATGCTCGCGCTCGCACAGCGGCAGCAGCACCGCCGGCACCACACCGCACGAGCCCGCCGTCGGTGCTGCCACAATGCGGCGCATGCAGGCGTTCGACTCCGCCATGGAGATAGCCTGCACGATGACCTCGTCCATGAATTCACCGCCGATGCTCTCTCCGCGGCGCGCGTACAGGCGCATCTTGAGCCCGTCGCCGCCGACCAGACCACTCACGCTGCGCTGCGTGCCGGTATAGGAGTCCGCCGCATCCTGAATGGCCTGCCAGGTCGACAGCATCTTCGCCATCGAGGCCTGACGGCTCACCTGGCGCTCCTCCATATCATACTGCAAAACGATCTCCCAGAACGGGATATTCTCCCGCGCCGAGCGCTCAAAGATTTCCTTCATCGAATCCAGCGCCATCTTCATCGTCCTCCTTATCGTAATAGGTCACGCTCAGGATGCCCGGCAGCTCCGAGAGAAATTCCACCTGCCGGGGCTTGATGTGCTGATCCGTTTCAATGACCATCAGCGCGTCACCGCCGCGGCGGTGACGGTTCACGCTCATGTTCGCCACGTTGATGTGCACCTGACTTAAAATCGACGTGATTGCCGCGACCGAGCCGGACTCGTCCTGATTGCGGACGATCAGCGTGTTGAAGTCGCCCGTAAAGTTTACGTCGATGCCGTCGATCTTGTTGACGACGATCGCGCCGCCGCCGATGGACGACGCCTGAAGCGTCAGCTTTTTGCCGCTTTTGCCCGTCAGCTCCAAAAGCGCGGTGTTGGGGTGCGCATCGCGCAGCTCCACCGTGCGGAACGAATACGCCATACCCGCGCGGTTCGCCTCTTCATAGGCGTTCGGGATGCGCAGGTCGTCCGGCTTCATGCCGAGAAGTCCCGCCAAAAGCGCGCGGTCCGTGCCGTGGCCGTAGCCCGTTTCAGCAAACGAGCCGTACAGGCCGATGTCCGCGCGCGTCACCTCTTCGCCGAGCAGCGTTCTTCCCATATTGCCGATGCGCGCCGCGCCCGCCGTGTGAGACGAGGACGGACCGACCATCACCGGCCCCATCATATCGAAAATATTGATCATGGAAACCTTGTCCTTTCTGACCATCAGTTGGGAAAAGCATATCATATCCGCCGCCAAAAAGCGAGTAAAATTCCGCTCTGCGCATTGCGACTATTGAATAATATCCTTTACCTTGATTCATTTTCGATATTCATTGAAACAGCGCTCACATTCATTTTTCTTCATAGCCTGATGCAAAGGGAGTCGTCCACAGGCGGCCCTTTTCTTTCTTTCGATGCAGAGCGTCAGGCCAGCATCAGCCCGATGAAAAAGCAGATCTGCGCAAGGCTGTTGACGGTCTGCTCCATCCAGTTCACCTTCGAGTCGCTCGAATCCATCCGGAACGCGAAAACGAGCATCAAAATTATCCCAAGCGCGCCCGCAAGGAAGAAAAGGCATGCCGGAAAACCGCTCAGCTTTGCAAGCATCGCTTCCCCGTTCAGCCCTGCGCGGTCTACGATCAGCGCCGCGAACATCGTCAAAAAACCGACCGGCATCAGGACGCGCATCTGCACAAACATCGGCCAGATGTTTCTTTGGGAGACGGCCGCGATGAGCTTCCATCCCACCTTCACAACACCCGAGAGCAGGCAGACTACCGCACCCGCTACAAACAGTCCGCTGTGGAACAGGTTCCCCGCCTTCACCGCAGAGAGGCCGAAAAATACGACAGGGAGCAAATCGACGAACGCCATCGGGGCGCTGAAGCCCTCGGGGATGGTCTCTCTTGTCATGCGGTTTCTCGCTTTTCTGCTCATGGCGTCCTCCGTGATGATTTTTCTCTGCTTCTTATTCTGCCCCAAAGAGGCAAGCAGGCGCGGCGGATGGTCCGCCGCGCCTGCGTTTTCTAAAAAATTCTTTTACACGCGCTTCCACTTTGCGCCGCCGGGCATGTCGGTCACTTCGACACCCTTCGTCTTGAGCTCGTCGCGGATGCGGTCAGCCTCGGCAAAATTCTTCGCCTTCTTGGCCTCCGCGCGCTGGCGGATCAGGTTCTCGATGCCCTCGTCCGCCGTGCCGTCCTCAGAGACGACCGTGAAGCCGCCCGCGCTCTGCTGGGACGCGGCCTTCTCCTTCTTCTCGCGCTCGGCTTCGGCCTTTTTGAGAAGGTCGAGGCTCAGTACCGTGTCGTAGTCGCCGATGATGGCGAGCTTCGTCGCGCCCGTGGTCTTGGCCTTGAGCACATCGTAGAGCGCGGTCACGCCCATGGCGGTGTTGAGGTCGTTGTCCATTTCCTTCATGAACTTTGCGCGGTACTCGGCGCGAACGGCCTCGTCCACGCCGCCCTTGTCCTTGATGTTCGCGATCTTCGCGATGAGCTTGTTGTACGCGGCGACCGCATTGTCAAGGTTTTCCCACGTGAAGACAAGACTCTTGCGGTAGTGGCTCTGTAAGCAGAAGAAACGGTACGCCAGCGGGTCATAGCCCTTTTCCTCAAGCAGCGAGACCGTCAAAAATTCGCCCTTGGATTTAGACATCTTGCCGTGCGAAGTGTTGAGATGCGCCACGTGGCACCACTGGAGGCACCAGGGATGACCGAGGTAGCTCTCGCTCTGCGCGATCTCGTTCGTGTGGTGCGGGAAGGCGTTGTCCACGCCGCCGCAGTGCAGGTCGAGGTATTCGCCGTTGTACTTCATCGAAATGCCGGAGCACTCGATGTGCCAGCCCGGATATCCGACGCCCCAGGGGGAATCCCACTTGAGCGCCTGATCCTCGAACTTGGACTTCGTGAACCAGAGGACGAAGTCGTTCTTGTTCTTCTTATTCTCGTCCTCCTCCACGCCCTCGCGCACGCCGACGGCGAGGTCTTCCTCGTTGTGGTCGTTGAAGATATAGTAGCGAGAGAGCTTGCTCGTGTCGAAGTACACATTGCCGCCGGCGATATAGGCATAGCCGGTGTCGAGCAGCTTCGTGATGATCTTGATATAATCGTCGATCAGGCCCGTTGCGGGCTGGACGACGTCGGGGCGCTTGATGTTGAGCTTCTTGCAGTCGGCGAAGAACGCGTCGGTATAGAACTTGGCGATCTCCATGACGGTCTTGTGCTCACGCTTAGCTCCCTTGACCATCTTGTCCTCGCCCTCGTCGGCGTCGCTCGTCAGGTGGCCGACGTCGGTGATGTTCATGACGCGGTTCACGCTGTAGCCCGAAAAGCGCAGGTACTTTTCCAGCACATCCTCCATGATGTAGGAGCGCAGGTTGCCGATGTGGGCAAAGTGGTACACGGTCGGGCCGCAGGTGTACATCTCCACATGGTTCGGCGTATGGGTCTTGAATTCTTCCTTTTTATGGGTCGCGGAATTGTATAAATACATGATAGATCTCCTTTGAGAAGATGAAATAACGGATTTAGTCCGCCTCTTTGAAGACGTCGAGGTTCTTTGCGAAATACTCAATGCCGGAGTACACGGTCGTCGCCACGATGACCGCGATGCACACGACATTCAAAAGGTTGCTCTGGAACACCAGCATCAGGCACAGGCACACCATGGTCGAGGCGGTCTTCACCTTGCCCGACCACGCGGCCGCGATGACGCGCCCCTGCTCCACGGCGACAAGGCGCATGCCGGAAACGGCAAATTCGCGCAGCAGCACGATGGCGAGACACCAGCCGGGCATCTGCCCACATTCGACAAAGTAGCACATTGCCGCCATGACGAGCATTTTGTCCGCCAGCGGGTCCATGAACTTGCCGAAATTTGTGATCTGATTATAGTGGCGGGCGATGTAGCCGTCGGCAAAGTCCGTCAGGCACGCGACAATGAAAATACCGAGCGCCCACCATCTCGCACCCGCGAAGTCCAGGTACAGCACCACTAAGAATACAGGGATCAGCGCAATGCGCATGATCGTTAATTTGTTTGCAGTTGTCATATCTCTCTTTCCTCCTGCCCTGCAGGGCATTTACTTATTCGACCGCTTCGCCGGTCAGCTCGCCGTCCATCGTGCCGGTCAGGCGGACATTGACGAACTCGCCTGCCATGATATCACGTTCTGCGGAAAAGTAGATCTTTCCGTCGATATCCACGGATTCGGCGTAGCTGCGGCCGACATAGGACTGCGCTTCCTCGCTCCAGCCCTCGCACAGCACTTCGCGCACATCGCCGAGGACGGATTCATTGTATTCGTCGATGATATCGCTCTGCACGTCGACTAAAAGCTCCGTGCGGCGCTGGGCCTCCTCCATCGGAACGTGCTCCATCGTCGCGGCCTTCGTCCCCTCCTCGGGCGAGAACGGGAACACGCCCGCGCGCTCGATCTTCTCCTCGCGCAGGAAGTCGCAGAGCTCTTCGAACTCCTTCTCCCCCTCGCCGGGAAGACCGGCGATGATCGACGTCCGCAGCACAAGGCCCGGGATGCGCGCGCGGAGGTCGTGGAAGACCTTGCGGATGCTCTCTTTCGTGTCGCGGCGGTTCATCGCCTTCAAGATGTCGTCGTTGCAGTGCTGGATGGGGATATCGAGATACGGCACGATCTTCTCTTCCTGCGCGATCGTGTCGATGAGCTCATCGGTGATGTCATCGGGATAGAGGTAGTGTAAGCGGATCCAGTGGAAATCGAGCTTGCACAGCTCACGCAGGAGTGCGGCAAGTTGGTGCTCGCCGTTCAAGTCCGTGCCATAGCGCGTGATGTCCTGCGCGATGACGATGAGTTCCTTCACGCCCGCGGACGCAAGCTCACTCGCCTCGTCCAGAAGTTCGTTCATCGGGCGGCTGCGGTAACGGCCGCGCAGGCGCGGAATGACGCAGTAGGCACAGCAGTTGTCGCAGCCCTCGGCAATACGCAGATACGCATACCACGACGGCGTGGACAAAATGCGCGCGCCGCCCTGCACGCAGTTCTGAATGTCGCCCATGTAGCAGGGGCGCAGCCCGCCGGGCGCCATGACCTCATCGACCGCGCGGGCGATCTCGCCGTAGCTGCCGGTGCCGAGCACCGCGTCGACCTCAGGCAGCTCATGGAGCACATCGTCCTTGTAGCGCTGCGCCATGCAGCCGGTGACGATAATCTTTTTGAGCTTGCCCTCTTTTTTGAGCTCCGCCATCTCTAAGATATTATCGATGGCCTCCTCGCAGGCAGAGGCCAGAAATCCGCAGGTGTTGACCACGGCCACGTCCGCCCCCTCGGGCGAGAGGACGACGTTGTGTCCCGCATGCTGCACCGTGGCCATCATCTGCTCGCAGTTGACCTGGTTCTTGGCGCAGCCCAGGGAAATGAAAGAAACGTTATAGGGCATAGAACCCCTCCTGATCGTAAACTAATTGTAAAAAATAGCCAAGCGACTACTCTTCGTAATCGAATTCCGTCGCATTCTCGCTGATTTGGGCGATTGCCGCACGCACATCGCGCCACGCAAAGCCCCGCCGCAGCAGCATGTCAGACAGTCGCTTGCGCCCCTTTTCATCGAGCACGCGGCCCTTTGTCTTCTGCGCGATCACGCGCGCGATGGCCTCCTGCGCGTCGGGCGACTTTGACAGCGCGTCCTCCCACAGTTCGCGCGGCACGCCGCGCCGGTAGAGCTCGTCGCGGATCTTCGCCTCGCCATAGCCCATGCCGCCGTAGTGGCGCACAAGCATTGCGGCATACTCCGCGTCGTTGAGTGCGCCGATCTCCTCGAGCCAGTCGCACGCCGATTCGGCGTCGGCCTCGACCGAGCCCTTTTCCCTGAGCTTTTTCGCAAGCTCTTTTCTCGACAGCGGACGGGACGAGATCATGTTCGCCGCGCGCACGCGCGTTTCGCTCCGCGCGCCGGACTGCTGCAATTCTACCACAGTCCTATCGTCAATGTCCAGTCCTATACATAAACCGAAACGCAGAAGCTCGCTCTCGGTGATCCGGAGGAGGTCTCCCCCCTCCAGATACACGAGAACGCGCTCCTGCTTATGCTTCGATCGTTCGATCTTCTCAATCTTCATCCTTGAAATCGTCGGCGCTGACGTCCACGGCGCGGCCCGCAGCCTTCGCCGCCACGCGGGACTGGCCCGTCATCAGCTTGTCGAAGTTGCGGCGGATCTCCGCTTCGAGGTTATCGGCGATCTCGGGATTGTTTTTCAGATACTGCTTGGCCGCGTCGCGTCCCTGACCGATGCGCGTTTCGCCCATCGAGTACCACGAGCCGCTCTTCTGCACCAATCCGAGCTTGACGCCGAGGTCGATCAGTTCGCCGATGAGCGAGATGCCCTCGCCGTACATGATGTCGAACTCCGCCTCGCGGAACGGGGGTGCCATCTTGTTCTTCACGACCTTGGCGCGCGTACGGTTGCCGATGATCTCGCTGCCGTTTTTCAGCGCCTCGATGCGGCGCACATCGATACGCACGCTCGAATAGAACTTGAGCGCGCGGCCGCCGGTCGTGACCTCGGGGTTGCCGTACATGACGCCGACCTTTTCGCGCAGCTGGTTGATGAAAATGACGATGGTGTTCGTTTTGCCGACCGCGCCGGTCAGCTTGCGCAGCGCTTGCGACATGAGGCGCGCGTGCAGACCGACAAAGCTGTCGCCCATCTCGCCCTCGATCTCCGCGCGCGGCACGAGCGCCGCGACAGAGTCGACCACGATGACGTCGATCGCGCCGGAGCGCACGAGCGCCTCGGTGATCTCAAGCGCCTGCTCGCCGGTGTCCGGCTGGGAGACGAGCATATCCTCGACCTTGACGCCAAGCGCGCGGGCATAGGTGATGTCGAGCGCATGCTCGGCGTCGATGAACGCGACCTCGCCGCCCGCCTTCTGCGCCTGGGCGAGCACATGCAGCGCCAGCGTCGTCTTACCGGAGGATTCAGGCCCGTAAATTTCGATGATACGGCCCTTGGGCAGGCCCCCGATACCGAGCGCCAGGTCGAGCGCCAGCGAGCCCGTGGAGATGGCCTCCACATTGCTCACGGTGTTGTCGCCAAAGCGCATGATCGAGCCCTTGCCATAGGTGCGCTCGATCTGCTGCATCGCGGTCTCAATCGCCCGCTTCTTGTCGTCGGCCATCGCCGCAGCTGCCTTCGTCTGAGACTTTTCTGCCATGTTCGCGTTCCTCCCGATTCTTTATGTAAACTAAATTTGCTTCAAATGGTCTCCACGCGCGTGCCGTACACCACGCGGGGGATGTTGTTGAGGTCCTTGACGATCTGAATGTCGCCAAAGCCGTGCGAGCGCATGATGCGCAGCACCTGATCCGCCTGCCCGATGCCGACCTCGAAAAAGAGCATGCCGTTTTCACACAGGGCATCGCGCCACTTTTCACAGATCACACGGTAGAAGTCGAGCCCGTCCGCGCCGCCGTCAAGCGCAAGGCGCGGCTCGTGCTCGCGCACGGAAGCGTCGAGCGTGTCGATGTCCGCGCTCGGGATGTACGGCGGGTTGCTGACCAGAAACTGGAACTCGCCCAGCGTGCGCGCGGGCTTTTCCCGCGCGTCGATCTTCAGGCTTGCCACCCGCGCCGTCAAGCGGTTGCGGCGGATGTTCTGCCGACAGATCTTGAGCGCCTCTTCGTCATATTCGCCGAGCAGCACGCGCGCGTTCGGCAGGTTTGCCGCCGCGGCAAGGCCGATGCATCCGCTGCCCGCGCAGAGATCCAGAATGCGGCAGGCCCCCGCGCCGCGCGCCGCGTCGATGAGCTTTGTCGCCAGCACCTCGGTATCCGGGCGCGGGATGAGCACCGCGGGCGAAATGTCGAGCGGCAGACCATAGAACTCCCACTCGCCGATGAGATACGCCACCGGCTCGCCCGCCAAGTGGCGCTTGACGAGCTCGCGCGCACTCTTCTCCACCTCGGGCGAGGCGTAGAGTGAGCCGTCGCGCACCAGCTCCTCGCGCGTTTTTGCCGCCGCGGCGCAGACGAGCTCGCGCGCCGACTGCGTCGCCTCCTCGTCGCCCGCGCGCCTCAGCTCCGTGCGCAGATCCAGATAGAGATTATTATACGTCGTTGCCATGCTTACCACGCATCCTTGCCTTTTTCTTCGGGAATGACCAGCTCGAGCGCGCGGATGGCGACCTCGAGCATGCTGTCGTCCGGCTCGTTGGTCGTAAAGTTTTGCAGCCACAGGCCCGGACGCGCCAGAAAGCGCGTCACCTTGTTGTCGTGCCCGCCGACGTAGCGGTTAAACTCATACGTCACGCCCACGATTGGAATGAGCAGCAGCAGGTGCAGCGCCATGCGCACCCACATGTTGCGCCAGTTGACAAAGCTGAAGACAAGGCTCGAGACTAAAATCGACACGACCACGACCACAAAGAGAAAGCTCGTGCCGCAGCGCGGATGGTGGCGCGGCTGGATGCGGCAGTTTTCGACCGTCAGCGGCAGCCCCGCCTCGTAGCAGAAGATCGTCTTATGCTCCGCGCCGTGGTACTGGAACACGCGGTAGATGTCCTTCTGCTTGGAGCACAGGATCATGTAAGCGAAGAAGATCACGAGCTTGATGACGGATTCGACCAGATTGTGCACCGCCGCGCTCTTGATATACGGGTCGATAAAGCCGGCCAGAAACGTCGGCAGCAGGAAAAAGAGCAGGATCGTCAGCCCCAGCGACAGAAAGACCGCCAGCGCCGTGATGAATTTCTGCATTTTTTCGTTGCCGAGCTTTTTTTCAAGCCACTGGTCGAATTTGCTCGGCTCGGCGACGTCCTCGTCGGGGAAATAGTCCGCCGAAAACATCAGCGCCTTGACGCCCTTGACCATCGAATCGACGAACGTCACCGCGCCGCGGATGATGGGTAAGCCCAAAACGGGGTACTTGTCGCGCACGAGCGTCAGCTCCTCGACCTTTTCGACCAGCCCGTCCGGCGAGCGGACGACAATAGCCTGCTTGCCCGGACCGCGCATCAAAACTCCCTCGATCAACGCCTGTCCGCCGATGCTCGTGCGGAACTTGGACGCGGAAGCCTTGTTTTTTGCTTCTTCTGCCATGAATGGTTCTCCTTTTTCTATGCGATATCATACCACGGGTTTTGCAAGAATGCAACACCCGTTCTATTTTTCACGACATGGGCAGCGAGATCGTCACGACCGCGCCGCCGCCCTCGGCGTTGGCGATGTCGAACGTGCCGCCGTGCAGGCGCACGATCTCGTCACACACGGCAAGGCCGATGCCGCTGCCGCGTGCCTTCGACGAGCCCTTGTAGAATTTCTGCTTGACGAACGGCAGCTCCTCCTCCGGGATGCCGGGGCCGTAGTCGCGCACGCGGATGACAAATTTTCCATCCTCGCACGCGGCGCTCACGTCGATGCGCTTTCCCGCGCCGCCGTGCTTGGCCGCGTTGTCGAGCACATTGCAGAAGACCTGCTTCATGCGCTCGCTGTCTGCCACGATCGGCGGCACATCCTCGTCAGGGCCCTTGTAGCTGACCTCGATGCCCTCCTGCCGGAAGAGCTCGAAATAGGTGTAGATTGCGTCCTCGAGCTCGCTGGCAAGATCGACGCTCTCCACGCGCAGCGTGAAGCGCCCGTCCTGCATCTTCGTGAATTCGAGCAGCTCCTCGACCATCGTCGTCAGGCGGCGGGACTCTTTCAAAATGATGCCGAGGCCGCGCTTCGTCTGGTCGATGTTCGCGCCCGGGTCAGCGGAAAGCGTCTCTGCCCAGCCGCTGATGGCGGTCAGCGGCGTTCGCAGCTCGTGCGAGACCGACGAGATGAATTCCTGCTGGATCTTCTCGGCCTGGCTGATCTTGAGTGACATGTCGTTGATGTTGTCGACCAGCTCGCCGAGCTCGTCGCGGTAGTGGTTCTTGATCATGATGCCGTAGCTGCCGCCCGAAATGCGGCGTGCCGCGTCGCTCACGACTGCGACGGGCTGGACGACGTTGTTGATAAAAATAGCATTCGACGCCGCAATCAGCGCCATGCACACGAGTGCCGCCGCCGAAGCGAGCAGCGACTCGACCAACACGCGATGCTGCGCCTCGCGCAGCGATGTCACGTACCGCAGCACGCCGACGACGCGGGAGTTAAAAAACAGCGGATACGACACCGCGAGGATATTCTCCCCCGTCTGCGGATCGCGGCCCTGAAACGACGCCATTTTACCGCCGATCGCGCTGTCAACGTCGCTCGTGCCGGGCAGCGTGCCCGCCGTCAGCCCGTAGGACGAGACCTGCACGCGTCCGTTCGTGTTGATGAACTGGAGCTCGATCGTGTCCTTTTCTTCAAACGTTTCGGCGGAGTACGACGCGAGGCGGTAATATTCACTGTAGCTCTTCACGCCGTAGCCCGTGAAGGTCTCCGCCGCGATACGCGCGCGGCTCTCAAGGCCCGAGCGCATCGCATTGTAATAGTATTCCTGCACGCCCACGCTGAAAAGCGCCACCGCCAGCACCAGCAGCAGCAAGATCGGCAGCACCGCCGAAAACATCCACCGCTGACGAAGGCCACGGATGTGCAGCGCCGAAGCAAAGCCTTTTCGATTGTCCGGCATCGCTGCCCCTCCTTCGTTCGGTGCGCTCACACCGTCCATTTATAACCAAAGCCCCACACGGTGGAGATGTACTTCGGCTCCTGCGCGTCATCTTCGATCTTGAGGCGCAGGCGGCGGACATTCACGTCCACGATCTTGAGCTCGCCAAAGTAGCCCTTGCCCCACACGGCGTCGAGAATTTCCTCGCGCGCGAGCGCCTTGCCGCTGTTTTCCATAAAGAGCTTGACGATCGCGTACTCGATCTGCGTCAGCTTGACGCGCTCGCCGTTTTTTTCAAGCGTCCGGTTCGTCAGGTTCAGCAGAAACGGCGGCTGATACAACTCTCCGGTATGCGTGGCCGGCGTGTTTTCGCCCATGCGGCGCAGCAGCGCGTCCACGCGCGCGGTGAGCTCGGCGGGCGAAAACGGCTTTGTCACATAGTCGTCCGCGCCGGTCATCAGGCCCGTCACCTTGTCCATCTCCTGCGTGCGCGCCGTCAGCATGATGATGCCGACCTGCGCGTTCGACATGCGGATGCGGCGGCAGACTTCGAACCCGTCGATGTCCGGCAGCATGATGTCGAGCAGGCACAGCTTCGTGTCGGGATTTTCCTGCAATTTTTGAAGCGCCTCCTCGCCGCACTCAGCCTCCACGACCTCGTAGCCCGCACGCTGCAAATTGATGACAATAAAACTACGGATACTGGCTTCATCCTCCAGCACCAGCACTTTTTTCATTATCGTTTCTCCTCCAGTTGTCTCCCATCGTCCATTCCGCCGTGATGAGCGAGAAGCGCTCGCGCAGCGATTGCTCATCAAGCGTGATATTCCATACATCGCCGATCCGTGCGGCGTATACCGCCTCCACCTGCTGCGTGAGCACAAAGCGGCTGCCGATGTTGGCAAGTCCCTCGCGCGCCTCGCCCGTCAGGGTGTAGACGGTGAGCAGTTTCTCTCTCAGTCCGCCCTCGCCCGCGCGGTAGAAGGACACAGCGGTCTCGCCGCTGCCCGCGCTGCGCTCGACGGTCAGATGGTCCTTGTCCCACTCGTCCGGCAGCACAAGGCTCCAGCCGTCCGCCACATTGTGGAAGCAGCTCTGCACGTCCGTCACCGTGCCGTCGATGCTGTACTGCTCCCAGACAACGTAATACTGCAGCTCGCTCTCGCGGTCAAAGCGCTGCAAGGGACGCGTCTTCGGCGCTTCGGTCACGCCGTCGCTGTTTTCATCGCGCGGGAAAAGGCCGAGGAAAATTTCCTCCGCGGGTACCTGATTTGCGTCCGCGCCGAGGGCGATGTTCTGCAGCCGCCCGCTCTTGAGCGCCAGCACGTCCGTCACGGTCAGGTTGTCGCCCGTCACGCCCGTCACGAACAGCGCGTTCTCCCCGCCCGTCAGCGTGCCGGCCGTCAGGCGGCTCAGCTCCGCCACCGAGGCGGACAGGCGCAGCGAGGACTTCGCGTGCAGCGCGCCGTCATCCCAGTCGTAGTAATCGACGCGCGCCGTACTCTCTTCGTCGCTGCAAATAATTAAAAGTTCCTGCTTCCCGTCGCCGTTCATGTCGAGGTTCGCGTAACGGGAATAGCCCGTCGTCAAAAGCGACTCCGACGTGCCGGGAGAGAGCGGATAGATGGCAAGCCCCTGCACATCCGAGCTGCTCTTGTAGCCGACCAGGATCTCCTTGAGCCCGTCGCCGTCCAGATCCGCGTAGTTCACGCTGTAGATCTGGCTCGATGTGCCCTCGATCACGGCGTAGCGCTCGTAGCTGTCGCCGTCGGCTTTGAAGATGTAAATCTTCATCGGCTTTTTGTCGCTCGCGCGGCGGAAGAAGGCCACCGCCTCTTCGCTGCCGTCACCATCGAGGTCGATCATCTGCACGCTCTGCAAATTGCTGCCCGACGTGGGCGCGGCATACTCCGCGCCGTTTGTGAGCAGCGCGTCGATCTGCGATTCGAGCGACTCATACTCGCCCGCGAGCTTCGGCAGGCGGTAGAGCGACGTCTCCGGCGTCGTGAACATGCAGCCCGAAAGCAGCAGTGAAAATAATCCGATCACCAGCATTTTCCCCGCGCGCTTCATTCTCTCCGCCTCCTTTTTTCATGCAGATACCAATACAAAGTTATCATAGCACGCCGCCGCGCAAAAAGGTAGCCCCTTTTTGCGCATTTTTCCGCAAAAAAGCAGCGTTCAATGTCCTATCTAAGCCTCATCAAAGCGAAAGATGCGCCTTTTTGCGCCCACCGGGCGCAAAACAGCATTCTAAAAAGCACGCATTTTGTGCTCCCCGAGCACAAAACAGTGTCTCCGCACCACCCCAGGCGCGCATTTTGCGCTCTTCGAGCGCGAAACAGCCCACCGCACCCAAGCATCGCAGGCTTTCGCGTCCGCAGACGCGAAATAATTTTGATCGTCATTTCCAACGACATGCGCGTTGGAAATGACTCTTCTCAGGCTGCAAGTGTGGAATTCGCCCGCCGACGGCGGGCGAATTATGCGCACAGCGGCCTGCAATCCCCCTCTAAAATGAAAGGGAACGGCTTTGCCGTTCCCTTTCATTTTAGAATTTATATAAGACTGTCGCCACCTGTGCCCTCGTCATCGCGCCGTTGGGGCGGAAGCTGCCGTCGTTAAAGCCCGTGAGGATGCCCATCTCGCTGAGCGTGCTCACGTACTCCGCCGCCCACGACTGGATCGCGCTGCTGTCGGTGAACTTGAGCGCGCCCTGGGCGTAGCCCTTTTCGGTCAGGCGACCGAGCATCGTCACCGCCTCCTGGCGGCTCACGTTGGCCGTGGGGTTGAAGTAGAGCTTGCCCGAGCCGTCGGAACTGCCCTTGATGATGCCGAGCGAGTACATCGCCTTCGCGCCGTTCAGCGCCCAGGATGCGATCTCATTCGTATCGGCAAACGGGAGCTGCACGGAGGAATAATCCTGCGAAGAACCTAAGTAACGCGCGAGCAGCACGGCAAATTCCTGACGGCTGATGTTCGTATCCGGCAGGAAGTTACCGTTCGAGCCGTTCGAAATGCCGCTGCGCTTGAGGTACGCCACCGCGTCGTTTGCCCAGTGGTCCTTCATGTCGTTGAAGGCGGGCGTCGTGCTCGACGTGCCGGCGTTCATGCCCGCGCGGCTCAGGTTGCCGCTCGCGTCGCCCGCGACCACATTCACGCGGTGCTGCGCGCCGTCAGCGGCGGGAAGAGAAATGCTCAGCGCGCCGCTCGACTGGCTGTAGGTGTAGGACGTGTAGCTCTTGCCGTCGTAGGTCACGTGAATGGTCGGGATGGCCGCGCCGTCGATGTCATCTTTCACCGTGCCGGTCACAGTGTTGCTCGCCGCATTGTACTGGAGCGAGAGCTTCGGCGCGGTCGTATCGGTCAGGCCGCCGTAGGAGAGCACGAGCTGGTCAAGGTACACGGCGCTGATAAGCTCCGTGTCCGAAGAGACGATCATACCCGTGATCGCGGTCGCCGCGCCGAGGTTCGCCGTCAGGAGCTTCCAGCCGGAGAAGTTGAGAGCTCCCAGGTTCACGCTTCCAGTATCCGTCACCAGCGCGAGCTGCGCTCCGCTATTGTCGCCGTAGACCCAGAAGTTGAGCTGGTCGTAATTTGAAGGAATGGCATAGTTGAGGCCGATGTAGGCGTTGCCCTCGCTGCTGGTCGCATAGTCAAGCCGTGCGGAGGCGTAGCCGTTGTGCACGCGGGTCATCTCACTGTTGTAGGAGAGCATCGCACGCGTGCCGGTCACGGTCGCGAACGAGGTCTCAAAGCCGTCGAGCGTGCGCAGGGCGCGCGCGTCACCGTCACAGGGACCGTCACGGAAATGCGGCCCGAGGCTCGCCGTCACGCTGCCGCTGCCGATGCTGCCGGACGC
>ENA-OQHF01000502-OQHF01000502.1-human-gut-metagenome-genome-assembly--contig:-NODE-502-length-23838-cov-4.487622_pt1 | contig 23838 bp, 27 predicted proteins | sample MGYA00242559_ERZ504709 | MGnify/ENA primary metagenome ERZ504709 (study PRJEB26092, sample SAMD00036203) | human gut metagenome | host: Homo sapiens | study: EMG produced TPA metagenomics assembly of... | reverse complement strand
CAGGTTAAGATCGATAGTATACGTTGGATAATATTCCATGAGGATGAGAGTTATTGACCAAAGATAACATTGCTATCAGAGAGTCGCATGAGGGAACCTTTCAAGGTTTCCAACTCACAGGACCATGCAGGTTACAGTGCGGAAGGACAAGATATTGTCTGTGCCGCAGTGTCTGCTCTGGTAATTAATTTTGTGAATTCTCTGGATGAACTGACAGATGATCACTATCAGATTGATGTGAGCCAGGAAGACGCAGAAATTGACGTAGTATTTACGGAAGAGCTTTCCAAAGAGGGGAGCTTGTTATTAAGATCACTGATCCTTGGTCTGACTTCAGTAGAAGAAGAACATGGACAGTATTTAGATGTAATCTTTAAGGAGGTGTAACAAAAATGATGAAATGAACCTTCAATTTTTCGCTCATAAAAAAGGAATGGGTTCTACAAAGAACGGTAGAGATTCCGAATCTAAGAGATTAGGTGCGAAAAGAGCTGACGGACAGTTTGTAAAAGCTGGAAATATTCTTTTACAGACAGAGAGGAACAAAGATTCATCCAGGCGTTAACGTAGGACGCGGTGGTGACGATACATTATTCGCATTAGTTGATGGTATTGTTCGCTTCGAAAGAAAAGGTAAAGATAAGAAACAGTGTTCTGTACATCCAGTAGCATAATTTAATTGCATACAGGAACAGATCATTTGAGATTCAGTAATTACGGCTTCAAATACATATTTGAGGCCGTTTTTCATTATAAGATAATGAAATATTTTTGTGACTGGAAGTTGTTTTTTTGACACAGAAAGGAAAAGACAATGTTTGCAGATAGAGCTAATATTATAATCAGATCCGGAAAAGGTGGAGATGGCCACGTAAGTTTCCGGAGGGAACTTTATGTACCAAACGGTGGACCAGATGGTGGAGACGGCGGCCGTGGCGGTGATGTGATCTTTGTTGTAGATGAAGGAATCAATACTTTATCTGATTACCGTCACAGAAGAAAATTCAAGGCAGGAGATGGTCAGGAAGGTGGCAGAAGAAAATGCCACGGTGCTGATGGAGAAGACATCATCCTGAAAGTTCCGGCAGGAACCGTTGTAAAAGACAAGGAATCAGGGAAAGTTATCCTTGATATGTCTAATAAAAAGGAACCAGTTGTACTTTTAAAAGGCGGTCGTGGTGGTAAAGGAAACCAGCATTATGCAACTCCAACCATGCAGGCACCAAAATATGCCCAGCCAGGTGGGAAAGCGCAGGAACTCGAAGTTATGCTTGAGTTAAAAGTTATTGCTGATGTAGGTTTGGTTGGATTCCCAAATGTAGGAAAATCTACATTTTTATCAAGAGTAACAAACGCAAATCCAAAGATCGCAAACTATCATTTCACAACATTAAATCCAAATCTTGGAGTTGTGGATATGGATGGAAGCAAAGGATTTGTCATTGCAGATATCCCAGGAATCATTGAGGGGGCGTCTGAAGGTGTTGGACTTGGATTTGAATTTTTACGTCATATCGAACGTACAAAAGTTATGATCCATATGGTAGATGGAGCTTCAGTAGAAGGAAGAGATCCAATCGTTGATATCCATGCTATCACAGATGAACTTAAGAAATACAACAAAGAGATTCTAGAGAAACCACAGGTGATCGCAGCGAACAAGATGGATGCTATGTCTGAGACAGACAGAGAGACTGTGATCGATTTATTAAAAGAAGAGTTTGAACCAGAAGGAATCAAAGTATTCCCTATTTCTGCGGTAAGCGGGGAAGGTGTTAAAGAATTATTATGGCATGTACAGGGATTATTAGATGAATTACCAGAAGGTGCAACAGAATTTGAACAGGAATACGAATTAAACTTCGGAGAAGAAGAAGGTGGAATCTTTATCGGTCATCCAGAAGAAGGATTATATACCGTCGAAGGACCGAAAGTAGAGAGAATGCTTGGATATACTAATCTGGAATCTGAGCGTGGATTTGACTTCTTCCAGAAATTCATGAAAGAAAACGGTGTCATTGAACGTTTAACAGAAATGGGAATCGAAGAAGGAGACACTGTACGTTTGTATAATCTGGAGTTTGACTACTATAGATAGATATAATTGAATGGAGGATAACATGACAAGCAAACAGAGAGCTTATTTAAAGAGCCTTGCAATGAAGATCGATCCGATCTATAACATTGGAAAAGGAAGTATTTCACCAGAACTTGTACAGGGTGTCAGAGATGCTTTAGAAGCAAGGGAATTGATCAAGATCGGTGTTCTTCAAAACTGTATGGACGATCCAAAAGAACTGGCAAATGTTCTTGCAGAGAGAACAAGATCCCAGGTTGTACAGGTTATTGGTAAGAAGATCGTATTATATAAGGAATCAAAGAATCATAAGAGAATTGAACTGCCAAAAGCAGGGAAATAATATCGGAGGACAGCCATGAAGAAGATAGGAATTCTTGGCGGGACATTCAATCCGATTCATCATGGACATCTGATTCTTGGACAGGCAGCGAAAGAAGAGTTTGGATTGGATGAGATTTTGGTTATGCCAACAAAGAATCCGGCATATAAAAAGATCAGTGGCGGTGTCAGTGAGAAAAACAGAGTCGATATGATCAAGCTGGCGATCAGGGATTTTCCGTATTTCAAATTTAGTGATATCGAATTAAAACGTGAAGGAACAACGTACACAGTTGATACGTTAAGAGAACTTACAAAACAGGATACAGATTGCAGATATTACTTCATCATGGGAGCAGATTCGCTTTATCAGATCGAGACATGGAAAGATCCAGGACAGATTTTTACCATGGCAGATATATTAGTAGCTACAAGAAATGACTCAAGAAGTGCTCTGGATGCTCAGATTGATTATCTGGAAGAGAAATACGATGGCAAGATTTATCATTTAAGCAGTCCAAGCATTGAGATTTCATCCAATGATATCAGAAAAAGATGTAGCAATGGATCAAGTATTCATTTCTTCCTTCCAGAAGATGTGATTGATTATATAGAAAGAAATGATTTATATGGAAGTACAGCAGATAGAAGAAAAGCTTAAAACAGCGTTAAAACCATCCAGATACCGGCATACACTAGGAGTAGCTTATACAGCTTCCTGTATGGCAATGGTGTTTGGAGTGGATGTTCATAAAGCATATCGCGCAGGTCTTTTACATGATTGTGCCAAAGGCTTTTCAATGGAGGAGCAAAGAGCGTTATGCAAACGATATAATATCAGTCTGGAGGGAACTTTAATCAAAAGTCCGCAGCTGATGCATCAAGAGATCGCTCCATTTCTTGCAAGCGATGAATATAATGAACAGGATTCGGAAGTTTTGTCAGCAATCGCATGTCATACGACAGGGAAGATCGGTATGACACCGCTTGAACAGATAGTTTTTATTGCTGACTATATGGAACCAAATCGAAAGATGATTCCAGGACTTTCAAAAGTCCGCAAGCTGGCATTTGAGGATCTTGATAAATGTACAAAAACAATTCTTAAGAATACGATAGAGTACCTGACAGAATGTGGACAGGAAATTGATGAGCGGACAGTAGAGACTTATAAGTATTATAGAGACAAAAAGGAGAATTAAGATGGATCAGTCATTAAATATGGTAAAGATCGCATATGATGCGTTAGATGACAAGTTAGCAGAAGATATCAAGATCATTGATATTCGAAGCATTTCTGTTCTTGCAGATTACTTTATCATTGCAGATGGTAATACAAAAACCAGGTACAGGCAATGGTGGATAATGTACAGGAAGAACTTTTTAAAGCTGGATATGAGATGAAACAGATGGAAGGGTATAGAGAAGGAAACTGGATCTTACTTGACTTTGGTGATATCATCATCCATATCTTTGATAAAGAAAACCGTTTATTCTATGATCTTGAAAGAATCTGGAAAGACGGAAAAGAAGTATCGATCGAAGAATTAAATTAAAAAGAATCATATGAAAAAAAGTCAGCTATGGGAATGCTCTGAAAGCATCTCGCAGCTGACTTCTTTTTATTTCATTGAACGATAAAGTCCAACGACTTTACCAATAATAGATACTTCTGATACGATGATTGGGTCCATAGTATCATTCTCTGGCTGGAGTCTGTAATATCCATCTTCTTTATAAAATCTCTTAACAGTTGCAGAATCTTCGATCATTGCAACGACAATATCACCATTATCAGCAGTTGGCTGTTGTTCGACAATAACCATTATCACCGTCAAAAATTCCGGCATTGATCATACTTTCTCCACGGACATGGAGCATGAAAGTATTCTTATTGCTGATATGATTTGGAAGCATTGGAAAATATTCTTCAATATTCTCTACCGCTAAGATCGGTTCACCGGCAGTGACGGTACCTACGACAGGGTATATTGATGATCTCGCGGCGAGCCAGATTAAAATCATCATCGGTGATCTCGATCGCACGAGGCTTGGTAGGATCTCTATGAATGTATCCTTTTCTCTCCAAAAGTTCTCCAGATGGGAATGGACAGAGGAAGTAGAACGAAGATTCACTAGCCTCGCAGATCTCGCGTACGGCAGGTGGATAACCTTTATCCAGGATGCGTCGTTTGATGAATTCAAGGATCTGTTGTTGTTTGTCACTTAATTGTTCTTTGGCCATGTATCATATCCTCCGTGTCTGTTTATAAACTATTCTTATCATAACATAGATCCGAAATGGAAACAAGTGTTCTCGAACAAAGTTTCGGAAAAAGCTTGACAAACAAATGTTCGAGAACTATAATACAGACATAAACAAAACAAATGTTCGATTATAGTTTGCGGAGGATGATATTATGAGAAGTAAGAGAAGAGTGATCGGAATTATCATAGCAGTAGTTTTTGTTTTTCTAATGAGTACTTTCCTTTTAAGTAACAACCTGATCGAGGCCCAGGAAACAAAAGACAAGCAGTTTACCAGCATTCAGGTGCAGAAAGGTGATACATTATGGAAGATCGCAAAGAAATATATGGGGAATGAATATTCGTCTGTTGACGATTATATTGAAGAGGTATGTCAGACAAATCATATATATGATGGAAAGATCACAGAAGACATGTATCTGGTGATCCCATATTATAAATAAACAACTGGCAGTCATACGGTTGATGTATGACTGCCAGTTGTGAATATAAATACTTTAATACAATATTATCGCCCAGTTGGGTTTTTACTAAAAGATGCTTTTGTGCTGTTATAGACAGCTTTTCCATAGTTTGTAAGATTAGAGTTCATTTTCTTTGCTTCAGATTTGTTAGAGATGAATCCAATCTCAGTTAAGGTAGAAGATGTCTTCGTATGACGGAGAACAGCTAATCCTGTACGGTTTACAAGACCTCGGTTTGTAAATCCTGTGGCAGAACGGATATAAGGATGAATGGTTGCTGACCAATTATAGCTTGTTAGTCCTGTAGAAGATTTATATCCTTTGGAATTGTATAAGGTTTCAGTTCCTGTAGCAGAAGATCCGGCAGAATTGATATGAACACTGTAGAATCTGTCTGCGCCAACTTCATTGGCAAGATCAGAACGCTCAGTAAGGCTTGGGTATGTATCAGATAATCTTGTATAGTAAACTTTGATATCTGGATCGTCATCAAAGTATGACTTTGCAGCCTGAACGATCTTTAATGTCATGTTTTTTTCTTTATATCCATTGGCAACTGCTCCAGAGTCTGAACCACCATGTCCTGCATCAAGTACAACGATCTGTTTGTACATTGCCTTTGGTGAATCATAGCGAACCTTGATATAAGAATCTGTCTGTGTTACTTCGAATCCTTTGATCGTAGCTTTTCGAGGCCTGATATATATCTTTGTATAGCCATTGCTGTAAGCTACAGAATAAGAATAGAAGCTTGAATCACCAACAACACTGCGATGTGACGCATCGGAATAATAAGAAGAATAATTTCCTTTAATGTTTACGATCAGACGATAGTTATTGTAATCGTCAGTTGTTGAGATGTCGCTCTCGGATAAGCCCTCTGGTTTATCAAGTTGTACATAATGTTCTCCATTTGTTGCTGGAAGCGTTGTAACGGAAGAAGATGCCTTATTACTGTTACTTGTTGAGAAAGTACCAGCATAAGAACTACTGCTCCATGAATAAGAATATCCAAGATGTTTTGCACAGAACTCACCAGGAACATAGATGTAAATTTTTTTTCTGTTTATAGGAATATACACGGCGTGCAGGTGTTGGAAGTTTCTTTTTCTTTCCATTGACATAAGCATATTTGCTGCCACGTTTCATGGTGATCGTCTTAGAACCCTTTTTTTAAAGTGATCTTCCATGTTTTAGAAGAGTAAGAATAAGAAACGCCTAATCCCTTCTGGAATACATAGCTTGCGGAATACATGGTTGTATCACCACGTAAGAAGCCAGGTGCTTTTGTTTTGATCGTCTTACCATTATAGATTGCACCGCGAGCTTTCTTTTTCTGCTTTTTACCAGCAACTTTTAAAGTGTATGTGCGTTTTGTCGTTGCATAGGATGCGGCAGATACATTTGCAGGTATTGCCGTACCAATGACTGAAACTGATAATAGTGTTGTAATAATAACTTTTGATAATCTCATTGTTATCTCCCTTCTCTATAGATTTAAATCGATAACATATTTGTAATATTAATGCAATAAAAAGACTGTATCTACTTTGGATTTCCTGAGATACAGTCTGATATTATTAGATAAAATTAATTAAAAGAATTACAGAGTGACTGGTAAAGAGCAGATCCGATCGCCTCAGATCTAGCGTCAATTCTTGCAGATTCCGTGCTGTTAGAGATGAATCCCATCTCGGCAAGGGCACTCATCATTTTTGTTCCTCGAAGTACTGCAAGTCCAGGACGGTATACAAGGCTTCGGTCATAAGAAGACCCTTTTGTATACCCCATTCCACTTAGCGAAGAGGAATGAATGACATTGGCATATGTTTTGTAATCCTTATATAATGTTTCAGTTCCTTTTGCACTGGCAGAGTCTGCAGAATTGATATGTACACTTAAAAAACGGTCAGCATTGACGGTGTTAGCCAGATCATAACGTTCGGTAAGAGTAGGATACCAATCAGAGAGTCTGGTGTAATAAACCTTATACAGCGGATCAGAGTCAAAGTTTGTCTTGATATTCTGAACGATCTTTAAGGTCATGTTCTTTTCGATATAACCGTTTCCAGTTGCGCCGCTGTCTTTTCCACCATGTCCGGCATCAATAACAATGACTCTGTAGAACATATCCTTTGGTGCCGCATACTTGACATAGATATAAGAATCTGTCTGAGTAACAGAGAATCCTTTGATCGCTGATGTTATCAGATTGATATAAGTTTTTCCATTTAGATAAGAAACTTTATAAGTTAAAGAATCCTTGATCGTGCGGTTAGAAGCTGTGTTAAAAAAAGTTGCGGTAATCTCCGTCAATGATGATCTGTAACTGCTTATTCCAGTAATCATCGTTGGAACTTATAGAAGACGATGAAAGACCATCAGGTTTTTTGATCCGGATAGAATAATCAGATTCAGATGCTGTGATCTTTGTTGTACTTCCAGAAGGATTGGAAGTCTGAGGCTTTGTATTTGATGGAGTGGAAGGAGCAGGTTTAGCAGTACTGCCCTTTGAGATCACTCCTGATAACAGACGATTGTTCCATGAATAATTTAAGCCTAGTTTTTTGCAACGATATCTCCGGGAACCATGATATAATTTTTCTTTTTTGCGATATAACGGATTTTTCGAGGTGCAGATGGAAGGGTGAATTTCTTCCCATTCAAGGTAGCTGTTCTGCTGTTTAAAGTCATCACAAGTTTCTGAGAATTTCGTTGTAATGTAACTCTTTTTTTGGAACTTGAATATGAATATTTTGTTCCAAGAGAAGAACAGTGACCGAAGATCCAGTATGCAGAATACATAGAAGTAGAACCTTCAATATATCCTGGAATTTTTGTACTTATAACCTTATTATTATATCTGGCATTGATGGCTTTCTTTTTGACTTTTTTCTTAGAATGTGTGTACTGAATCTTAAAATATTTCCCTGCAGCTATAGAAGCTGGTGTGGTTACTACACTTGATAGAAGAAGTGCAAGAGATAATCCAGTACATAAAATTTGTTTTTTGTTCATATATAATACCCCTCATATTCATTGTCGATTGTTAGTGCCATTATAATATGTTTTGTGTAGTTTTTCAACGAGAACATATTTTCTGTGAGATTAGGTTAGAATGTTGTGAAATTTCTGAAAAGTTGAAAAGAATTCTTTTATAAAATGAAAAATAGTTTCCAATCTGTCTAAGAATGTGGTATTCTAATATATAAGCTCGATTTTTGGGGGAAATTTTCTATATTTTTACAGGAATCGAATTATTTTGAACTATAGGAGCAGATAATGAAATCAGACAATGAATTTCGAAGAGGATTAATTGATGGAATTCCAATCGGACTAGCATATGTGGCTGTTTCGTTTGCATTTGGAATTTCAGGAGCGTCTAAGGGAATTCCTGTATGGGCACTTACTTTGATCTCAGCAACCTGTGTAACTTCTGCAGGACAGTTTGCAGCGATCATAACAATGACGGCAGGAGGATCTTTGGTGGAATTAGTTTTATCACAGATCATTATTAATTTAAGATATTCGATCATGTCAATTGCGATCGGACAGAAATTAAGTGAGAAGTCGACATTGTGGAATCGGATCTCAATGGCATTTATGGTAACGGATGAGATTTTTGCAGTATCCTGTGCGGGGAGACATGAGATTACGCCTAGATATTTTTATGCTTTGATGTCAATTCCATGGATCAGCTGGACCATTGGAACTCTTTTAGGAGCGACGGCCAATACATTATTACCATTGATCTTAAGGAATGCACTTGGACTTGCAATTTATGGAATGTTGATCGGGATTATCATCCCACCAGCCAGACAAGATAAGCATATAACTATCGTGATCATTCTTTCCATGATCGTTAGTTTATTATTTAAATATATCAAAGCGTTATCTTTTATATCCAGTGGGTTCGTGATCATCATTTGTACCTTGATCGCAGCAACATTTGGAGCAATTTTATTCCCAGTAGAAGAGGAGGAGACTCATGAATCTTAGCAGATTATTAGTTTATATTGCAGTCACAGCAGTTTCTACATATCTAATACGAGTCATCCCATTGGTTGCAATACAGAAGAAGATAGAGAATAGATTTTTTCGATCATTTTTATACTATGTTCCATATGCAGTACTAGCAGCAATGATCATGCCAGCAGTGTTTTATGCGACAGGAAATTTGATCGCATCGACAATTGGATTTGCAATTGCGATGATTTTTGCATATAATAAAAAAAATATTGTTACAGTTGCATGTGCAAGCTGTATCGGAGCATTTATCGCATTAGTAGTTTTAGGGTAAATTAATCTGCCAATTCATTGACAGACATAAGTAATATCAAGAAGAAATGAGGAAGAAGATATGAATTGTAATTTAGCAGTCATTAAAGGTGACGGGATCGGGCCAGAGATCGTCACAGAAGCAATGAGAGTTTTAGATGCTGTAGGAGAAAAGTATGGACATACATTTTCTTATACACAGATACTGATGGGTGGAGCATCCATTGATGTTCATGGAGAACCATTAACAGAGGAAGCTTTAGAGATTGCTAAGAAGAGTGATGCAGTATTAATGGGTTCGATCGGTGGAAATACAAGTACATCTCCATGGTATAAACTTCCAGCACAGTTAAGACCCGAGGCAGGCTTATTAAAACTTCGTAAATCCCTTGGATTATTTGCTAACATCAGACCAGCGTACTTATATGATGAATTAAAGAAAGCATGCCCACTTCGTGATGAAGTGATCGGTGATGGATTTGATATGGTCATCATGAGAGAATTAACAGGTGGTCTTTACTTTGGAGAAAGACATACAGAAGAAATTGATGGTGTAAGAACAGCCGTTGATACATTATCTTACAATGAAAATGAAATCAGAAGAATTGCGATCAAAGCATTTGACATTGCAAGAAAACGTAAAAAGCATGTGATCAGTGTTGATAAGGCAAATGTACTTGATTCTTCCAGATTATGGAGAGCAGTTGTAGAAGAAGTAGCCAAGGACTACGAAGATGTTACATATGAACATATGTTAGTTGATAACTGTGCAATGCAGTTAGTTAATAATCCACGTCAGTTTGATGTGATCTTAACAGAGAATATGTTTGGAGATATTTTATCAGATGAAGCAAGTATGATTACAGGTTCTATTGGAATGTTATCATCCGCAAGTCTTGCAGAAGGTAAGTTTGGATTATATGAGCCAAGCCACGGATCAGCTCCAGATATCGCAGGACAGGATATTGCAAACCCAATCGCAACAATTCTTTCCGCAGCTATGATGCTTCGTTATTCATTTGATTTAGATAAAGAAGCAGATGAGATTGAAAAAGCGGTCAAAGCAGTTTTAGCAGATGGATACAGAACAATTGACATTATGTCAGATGGAATGAAGAAAGTCGGATGTAAAGAAATGGGACAGCTGATCATTGATCAGATCAAATAAGAATTCGATGCTCACCATAGATAGAATGAGATATATTATACTAGGAGGTTAGTTTTATGAGTAATACATTTACAGAGGGAGAAGCATTTGCACCTCAAAGATCGTTATTTAACGCATTAGGTTTCACAAAAGAAGAGATGAGAAAGCCATTGGTCGGAATCGTAAGTTCGTATAATGAGATCGTGCCAGGGCATATGAATATTGACAAGATCGTAGATGCAGTAAAACTTGGAGTTGCTATGGCAGGTGGAACACCAGTTGTATTCCCAGCAATCGCAGTATGTGATGGAATTGCCATGGGACATGTTGGAATGAAATATTCACTGGTGACAAGAGATCTGATTGCTGATTCTACAGAATGTATGGCATTAGCACATCAGTTTGATGCTTTAGTTATGGTTCCAAACTGCGATAAGAATGTACCAGGACTATTAATGGCCGCTGCACGTGTTAATGTACCCACAGTGTTCGTCAGTGGCGGACCAATGCTTGCCGGACGTGTAAAAGGATGTAAAACAAGCTTATCAAGCATGTTTGAGGCTGTTGGATCTTATGCAGCAGGTAAGATCACAAAAGAAGAATTAGATGAATTTGAAAACAAAACATGTCCTACATGTGGATCATGTTCCGGTATGTACACAGCAAACTCTATGAACTGTTTAACAGAAGTTCTTGGTATGGGATTACAGGGAAATGGAACAATTCCAGCTGTATATTCTGAAAGAATCCGTCTTGCAAAACATGCAGGTATGAAGGTTATGGAATTATTAGAGAAGAATATCCGCCCAAGAGATATCTTAACAGAGAAAGCGTTTGAGAATGCCTTAACAGTTGATATGGCACTTGGATGCAGTACAAACAGTATGCTTCATTTACCAGCAATCGCACATGAAGCAGGTGTTGATCTGAATCTTGAGAAGGCAAATGAGATCAGTAAGAGAACTCCAAACTTATGTCATCTTGCACCAGCAGGACATACATATATTGAAGAGTTAAATGAAGCTGGTGGAGTTTATGCTGTTATGAATGAATTAAATAAGAAGAATCTTCTTCATACAGATCTTATTACTGCAACAGGTAAGACAGTAGCAGAGAACATTGAAGGATGCGTAAACAAGAATCCAGAAGTTATTCGTCCGATTGACGATCCATACAGCCAGACTGGTGGAATTGCTGTATTAAAAGGAAATTTAGCACCAGATTCAGGTGTTGTAAAACGTTCTGCAGTTGCTCCTGAGATGCTTAAGATGGAAGGACCAGCCAGAGTCTTTGATTGTGAAGAAGATGCGATCAAGGCGATCAAAGGTGGAGATATTAAACCAGGGGATGTCGTAGTGATCCGCTATGAAGGACCAAAAGGTGGACCAGGTATGAGAGAGATGTTAAATCCTACATCAGCGATCATGGGTATGGGACTTGGATCGAGCGTAGCCCTGATCACTGATGGAAGATTCTCCGGAGCTTCCAGAGGAGCTTGTATCGGACATGTTTCTCCAGAAGCAGCAGTTGGAGGACCAATCGCATTAGTAGAAGAAGGAGATATCATTGCAATTGATATCGATGCCAATACATTAAATGTAAAAGTTTCTGACGAAGAATTAGCAAAGAGAAAAGAAAACTGGAAACCTAGAACACCTAAGGTTACAACAGGTTATCTTGCAAGATATGCATCGTTAGTTACATCTGGAAACCGCGGAGCAGTTTTAGAAATCAAACAGTAATTAAGTAAGAAAAGAGGATCAAATGATGAAACAATTGACAGGTGCTCAGATTGTTTTAGAATGTTTGAAAGAGCAAGGCGTGGATACCGTTTTTGGGTATCCAGGCGGAGCAATCTTAAACATTTATGATGAATTATATAAACAGAAAAAGGATTTTACACATATCCTGACATCTCATGAGCAGGGAGCTTCTCATGCAGCAGATGGATATGCAAGATCTACAGGAAAAGTCGGAGTGTGCTTTGCAACCAGTGGACCGGGAGCGACAAATATCGTTACAGGACTTGCAACAGCGAATATGGATTCAGTGCCAGTTGTTGCGATCACATGTAACGTCGGAGTCAGCCTTCTTGGAAAGGACAGCTTTCAGGAAGTTGATATTTCCGGAGTCACAATTCCAATCACAAAGCATAACTTTATTGTAAAGAATATAGAAGAACTTGCAGACACGATCCGAAGAGCGTTTAGAATTGCAAAGACAGGAAGACCAGGGCCTGTTTTGATCGATATTCCAAAAGATGTGACAGCAGCAACGACCCTATATGAAAAATACAAACCAGCGAAGATCATACGTTCCAGTGAATATATCAAAGAAGTAGATATCCAGAATGCGATCAGCATGATCAGAGGAGCAAAACGACCATATATCTTAGTTGGTGGTGGAGCTGTGATCTCTGATGCAGCAGATGAATTAAAAGAATTTGCAGAGAAAGTAGATGCACCAGTATGCGATACCCTCATGGGAAAAGGAGCATTTAATGGTACGGATGAACGCTATAGTGGAATGCTTGGAATGCACGGAACAAAAGCATCAAATCTTGGAGTATCTCACTGTGACCTTCTGATCGCAGTCGGAACAAGATTTAGTGACCGAGTTTTAGGAAATCCAAAAACATTTGCAAAGAATGCAAAGATTTTACAGATTGATGTTGACCCAGTCGAGATCAACAAGAATATTTGTGTATCAGCTTCTATCATCGGAGATGTAAAAGCAGTATTAACAGTGATCAATCGCCGTTTAGAAGCCCAGGAACACAAAGAGTGGCTTGATACGGTCAAAGAATATAAAGAAAAGTATCCATTAACTTATGATAAAGGACGATTAACATGTCCTGAGATCATGGAAGCGATTTATGATATTACAAAAGGTGAGGCAGTCATTACAACGGAAGTTGGACAGCATCAGATGTGGGCCGCTCAGTTTTATAAATATGATAAACCACGTAAATTCTTGACATCTGGTGGTCTTGGAACAATGGGATACGGCCTTGGAGCCAGCCTTGGAGCCAAAGTTGGTAATCCAGATAAGATCGTAGTAAACATTGCAGGAGATGGATGTTTCCGTATGAATTTAAATGAGCTTGCGACAGCCTCGCGATACAACATTCCAGTGATCGAAGTTATTATCAATAACAGCGTGTTAGGAATGGTAAGACAGTGGCAAGATCTGTTTTATGAAGAAAGATATTCGTATACAACACTTCAGGACAAAGTAGACTTTGTGAAAGTTGCAGAAGGACTTGGGGTGCAAGCTAAGAAGATCACGGATATCGAACAATTCAAAGATGCATTCAAAGAAGCTTTAAATGCAGGAGAACCAGTAGTTCTCGATTGTCATATTGACTTAGATGACAAAGTATGGCCGATGGTTAATCCAGGAGGTTCTATTGAAGATGCATTTGATAAATCGGATCTTGAGGCGCAGGCAAGGTAATTTTTAATTTATTTTCATATAAAGGAGAAAAAAGAAATGGCAAGAGTATACAACTTTTCAGCTGGACCGGCAGTACTTCCGGAAGAAGTGTTAAAAGAAGCAGCAGAGGAAATGCTTGATTACAGAGGATGTGGAATGTCCGTTATGGAGATGAGCCACAGATCCAAGATGTTTGATGATATCATCAAAACTGCAGAAGCAGACTTAAGAGAATTAATGAACATCCCTGATAATTACAAAGTATTATTCCTTCAGGGTGGAGCATCCCAGCAGTTTTCAGCGATCCCTATGAATCTGATGAAGAACAAAGTTGCAGACTTCATCATCACAGGACAGTGGGCAAAGAAAGCATACCAGGAAGCTTCCAGATATGGAAAAGCAAACATTTTAGCTTCATCAGAAGATAAAACATATACATATATTCCAGATTGTTCTGACCTTCCTGTATCAGAAGATGCAGATTATGTATATGTATGCTATAACAACACGATCTATGGAACAAAATATCAGCAGATTCCAAATACAAAAGGTAAAATCCTTGTTGCAGATATGTCTTCTTGCATTTTATCTGAGCCAGTTAATGTAGAAGACTTTGGAGTGATCTATTTTGGAGTACAGAAAAACGTTGGACCAGCAGGAGTTGTAGTTTGTATCGTACGTGAAGATCTGATCACAGATGATGTGTTAGAAGGAACACCAACCATGTTAAAATGGAAAACACAGGCAGATGCAGATTCACTGTATAACACACCTCCATGCTACGGAATCTATATCTGTGGAAAAGTCTTCAAATGGTTAAAGGACCAGGGTGGACTTACTGCAATGAAGAAACGTAACGAAGAAAAAGCAAAAATCTTATATGATTTCTTAGACCAGAGTGAAATGTTTAAAGGAACAGTTGTGAAAGAAGACCGCTCTTTAATGAACGTTCCATTTGTAACAGGAGACAAAGATCTGGATGCCAAATTCGTAGCTGAAGCAAAAGAAGCAGGATTTGAGAACCTAAAAGGACATCGTACAGTTGGTGGAATGCGTGCAAGTATTTATAACGCAATGCCAAAAGAAGGTGTTGAGAAATTAGTAGCATTTATGAAGAAGTTTGAAGAAGAGAACAAATAAGGAGGAGCCATGTATACAGTAAAATGCTTAAACCCGATCGCAAGTAAAGGACTAGATTTATTTACAGAAGATTTTAAAGTGATCGATGACTTAGATAAAGCAGATGCAGTTTTAGTAAGAAGTGCAGCTATGCACGATCTTGAAGTTCCAGAAAGCCTTCTTGCAGTTGCAAGAGCTGGAGCAGGAGTTAACAATATTCCATTAGATGAATATGCAAAGAAGGGAATCGTAGCATTCAACACACCAGGAGCGAATGCTAATGGTGTAAAAGAACTTGTTGTTGCAGGACTTTTACTTGCATCTCGTGATATCATCGGTGGATATAACTGGGTTAAGGAAAATGCATCCGAAGAGAACCTTGCAAAACTTGTTGAGAAACAGAAAAAACAGTATGCAGGTAACGAATTAAAAGGAAAAAGTATCGGAGTTATCGGACTTGGAGCAATCGGTGTTTTAGTAGCAAATATCTGCAATCGTCTTGGAATGAAAGTTTATGGATATGATCCATACGTATCCGTACGTTCTGCATGGAGCTTATCAAGAATGGTAAAACATATCGCTTCCATTGACGAATTATTTGAGACATGTGATTATATTACAATTCACGTTCCATACATGGATTCTACAAAAGGAATGATCAACAAAGAAGCTATCGATAAGATGAAAGACGGAGTTACATTATTAAACTTCGCCAGAGGAGAACTTGTTGATAATCAGGCAGTGATCGAAGGATTAGCATCAGGAAAAGTAAAACATTATGTAACAGATTTCCCAAGTGCAGAAATACGCTGGAGTAGATAAAGTGATCACAATTCCACACTTAGGAGCATCTACAGAGGAATCAGAAGAAAACTGTGCAGAGATGGCAGTGGATCAGTTGATGAATTATTTAGAGAATGGTAATATTGTCAATTCAGTAAACTATCCAAACTGTGATCTTGGAGAAGCAAGTGGAGCAGCTCGTATTACAGTACATCATAAGAATCTTCCAAATATGATCGGTCAGTTAACAGCGATCTTGGCAGCAGATGGACATAACATTTCCAATATGTTGAATAAATCCAAAGGTGAATGGGCTTATTCTATGTTTGACATGGAAAAGAAAGCACCAACAGAAGAGACAATCAAGAAAATGGAACAGATCGACGGAGTCGTTCGTGTTCGTGTACTATAGGAGAGAAAAATGAGTGAAAAATTAAGAGTTGGTATTTTAGGTGCAACTGGAATGGTTGGACAGCGTTTTATTTCATTACTTGAGAATCATCCATGGTTTGAAGTTACAACATTAGCAGCAAGCCCTCGTTCTGCTGGAAAGACATATGAAGAAGCAGTTGGTGGACGTTGGAAAATGGATACTCCAATGCCAGAAGCAGTAAAATCTATGATCGTAAAAAACGTCAATGAAGTAGAAGAAGTTGCTTCTCACGTAGACTTTGTATTTAGTGCAGTAGATATGTCTAAAGACGAGATCAAAAAGATCGAAGAAGACTATGCAAAAACAGAAACACCAGTTGTATCTAACAACAGTGCTCACCGCTGGACACCAGATGTACCAATGGTAGTACCTGAGATCAACCCAGAACACTTCGAAGTGATCGAAAGCCAGAAGAAACGTTTAGGAACAACAAAAGGTTTCATAGCAGTAAAACCTAACTGCTCTATCCAGAGTTATGCACCAGTTTTAACAGCATGGAAAGAATTTGAACCATATGAAGTTGTTGCTACAACATATCAGGCAATTTCTGGAGCAGGAAAAACTTTCAAAGATTGGCCAGAGATGGAAGGAAACATCATTCCATACATCGGTGGAGAAGAAGAAAAGAGCGAACAGGAGCCTCTTCGTTTATGGGGACATATTGAAAACGGTGTGATCGTGAAAGCTGAAACACCAGTGATCACAACACAGTGTATCCGTGTACCAGTATTAAACGGACATACAGCAGCAGTCTTCGTTAAATTCAAGAAGAAACCAACAAAAGAACAGTTGATTGAGAAATTAGTAAACTTCAGCGGACTTCCACAGGAATTAGAACTTCCAAGTGCTCCAAAACAGATGATTCAGTACTTAGAAGAAGATAACCGCCCACAGGTAAGAGAAGATGTTGATTACGAAAATGGAATGGGAATCTCTGTTGGACGTTTAAGAGAAGACACTGTATATGATTACAAATTTGTAGGACTTTCTCATAACACAGTTCGTGGAGCAGCAGGTGGAGCTGTTTTATGTGCTGAGACATTAAAAGCAAAAGGATATATTACAAAAAAATAAGTATTGTAATGAATAGATAAACTTGCTATGATAAGAAACACGTAGAAATACGTGTTTCTTTCATGTTAAGCATATTTGTGAAATGGATATCAAAAGAAACACAAGAAAAAAAGAGGAGAGTTTATGTTAGCACAAATACAAGCGATGTTCGCAGTAGTGGACTTGGGCAAGATTAACTGGAATCAGTTTTTAGAAAAATATCTGGAAATTGCAATGAGTATCATAGGAAAAGTTATAGTATCATTTTTGATCATTGCAATTGGATTTAAATTGATTAAGATCTTAATTAAATTGTTAAAAACAACCCTTGAGAAGGCAGAGATCGATTATGGAGTTATCTCATTTTCCTGCTCATTCATAAGGATTGGATTGCGTTGTATTGTAATCTTTATGGCAGTTGCACATATGGGGGTAGAGGTAAGCTCCTTTATCGCATTATTAGGATCTGCAGGTGTAGCAGTAGGTTTAGCATTACAAGGAACACTTTCTAATGTAGCAGGTGGAGTTTTACTATTAATCCTGAAACCATTTCAGGTAGGAGATTACATCGTATTAACAGGAACCGACTGCGAAGGAGAAGTTGCAGCGATGGATATTTTCTATACAAAGCTTAAGACAATTGATAACCGAGTGATCGTCATTCCTAACGGAACGTTAAGCAATTCAAATCTGATCAACAACACAAAACAGGAACGAAGATTGATCGATATTGAAGTTGGGATCTCTTATGATGCAGATATTAAAGAAGTCAAAAGAATTCTTACAGACATAGCAAAAAATGAAAAAAGAATTCTTGATCAGGATGGAGTTAATATCTTTGTGAGCAGTTTAGCAGACAGCTCTGTCATGATGGGGATCAGGTGCTGGGTTCCAACATCTGATTATGTAGCAACCAAATGGGCGTTAAATGAAGAGATTAAGATTCGATTTGATGAGGAAGGAATCGAGATACCATATCAGAAATTGGATGTTTGTATTAAAAATGAAGTGTAATAATGTTCCGTGCGCAGCCGAGAACAGAACTTAGTAAATTTATCAATGCTTATAAAAGTGCCAGTAGCAGGCACTCCAGTAGAAGTGATCCGTCAATACATTGAAACCCAGGGAGAGAAAAAGTATTGAACATAGCATATCGTTTCCGGATCTATCCGACCGAAGAACAGAAGATACTTCTTGGCAAAACATTTGGCTGTTGTCGTTTTCTGTACAATCAGATGCTTGATGATAAGATTCGAGAGTATGAAAAGACAAAGAAAATGTTAAAAAACACACCGGCCATGTATAAAAGGGAATATCCATTTCTGAAAGAAGTAGATTCGCTGGCACTGGAAATGTCCAGCTTCATCTGGAAAAGGCATATCTATCACTGTGAGTGTGGAAATAAGATGGACAGAGATCATAATGCAGCGATCAACATCCGTGAAGAGGTAAGAAGGATGTTGACAGCATAAACTGTCCGTATCCGGACAATTGGATAATAAGAAAACATGCCCGTGTCCGGGCAAAAGAATCGCGGGGCACGCGAGGATAGCTTGTAGATACTTGGCTCAGTAGAGCCATTGAGCAAGAAGCCCCCACTTCAAAATCAGGGATTTAAGTGGTGGGAGCATGTCACATAAAATACCAGAAAATTAATTTCGTCCTCTAATCTAACTTTGGATTGGAGGCTTTTTTATGTTTAAATGTACTCATTCGCTGGATGCAAAAGCATCTACATGCGGTACAGCATGCCTATGGTTACATCCCCGGGTGGTTGACATACATTTCCAGATAAGATTTACGAAGCTGATTTGTTACCGTTCGTTCTTTAAAAGCCACATTTTCAATCTGAAAAAGAGGCATAATCCCCATCAGTGAATTCGTCAGAAAGCACTCATCAAATGTCACAAGATCTTCCGGATAAAGGATGGTCTCTTTGACATCATAAGTTTCCAGTATGTATGCCCGAAGGATTCCCGGTAGCAGGCCGCAGGAGAGTGTAGGCGTATAGAGTTTCTTTTCTTTTACAAAGAAAATGTTGCTCACTGTGCCTTCACAGATCTGACCCTTCGTGTTCAGAAAGATTTTCTCATTGATGCCAGCATTTATGGCAGCTCTTTTTTCTAAAATATTATCGCCATAATTTAACGTTTTATGAAACGTGAAGGGGGATGTTTCGTTTCGTCTTATGCTACTTATTGCGGAAGTAAAACCATTTTCATAATGAGCACTTGTATAAGGTGATTTTCGGTCAGAAAAAATGACATTTTCTTTCGTTAATATTATCTTCAGTGCACCATGTTCAATATAAGTACTGTTCAAATAATCTTCAATGGAATTTACGGTAACCTGGCGGTTTTCTAAATTTCCAAGATCAAATACATCGGCTGCGTGCTGAAGCCTTTGTAAATGTCTTTCAAGAAAAACAGGTTTGTTTTTCTCCACTGCGATCGTCTCAAAGGCACCCAGTCCGAATTGTACTCCGTCATCTATATGCAGATTCATGTTAGTTTCCTTTCGTATTATCATTTCCATATTACTGCAGGGCATCAAGGATAGCTTTTGCCTTCTGCAATGTTTCTTCGTATTCAAATTCTGTCTCCGATTCCGCTGTAATGCCGCCGCCGACACCTAAGTGATAGTGACCGTCCACGTGCAAGACAGTCCGGATGACAATGTTAAAATCACAGTTTCCATCCAGAGAAAGATAACCAATCGAGCCGGTGTAAAGATTTCGCTTTCCATGTTCCAGTTCGTCAATCACTTCCATGGCGCGGTACTTTGGTGCACCAGTAATAGAACCACCTGGAAATGTCGCCATAAGAAGATCGGCAAAGTTTTTCTCGTCCGCCAGATCACCTTCAATCCCGGATACGAGATGAAAGACTGTTGCGTATTCTTCGATGGTAAATAAATCAGTTACTTTCACGCTGCCACTTTTGCAGATTTTATTCAGATCATTTCGTTCCAGATCGACAATCATAAGAAGTTCACTTTTATCTTTTTCAGAGTTTTCCAGTTCCTTTCGCAAACGCAGATCCTCTTTTTCAGTTTCTCCTCTTTTGCGGGTCCCTTTGATCGGTCTTGTCTCTACATGACCGTCAGTGAGTTTTAGAAAACGCTCCGGTGAAGCACATACAATCTGATAATGATCAAAATCCAAATAGCCGCCAAAGGGAGAAGGGTTATTTTTACGGAGATCGTAAAATACATCCTGTGGTGCTTTTTTGCTTTCAATCGTCAGTTGCTGTGTCATGTTGGCGATATAAATGTCTCCTTCGTAAATGTAGTGGATCATATCGCTGATTGATTTTTTGTAATCCTCTTTTTCAAAGTTTGCATGAACCTGGATCGGATATTTTTCTTTGACAGGCTTTACAGGTTCACTGTCACTTGTTTTTAAAATGGCATCTTCCAATTTTTTTAAAAGTATATCAGCAGGTTCGGTAATTCCATTGGTAATGAGGTAACTCTCTTTTTTGTGACAATCTTCAATAATAAATGCATCGTAAAATATGAGTACTGCATCTGGAATAGAGATTGTGTCTTTGTGGGAAGATGGAATTCCCATGAGTCTACGGCCATATTCGTAAGAAAAATATCCAAGTGCACCTGACGCAAGTGGCAGGTGGGAAGAATTCGCAGTTTTCTGTTTATCCAGATAAGATCTCAGATAATTTTCGAAAGAAATCGAGGTTTCTTCTGTATCATTAATATAAAAACGATCTTCACGTTTTTCAAGCTTCAGATAAGGTTTGCGGCCGATGATGGAATAGTGACCAAGCTCATTTACAAGAGAAGAATCGAGAAAAATCGCATTTTCTTCGGAAGGCAGTACTTGAAAAATCTTAGCTGCCGGAATGTACATATCTAGTTTTTTAATTATTGTATTCGTGTTCTGCATGAAAAAAATCCTCCATTATCCTCGCTGCTCTGCGATTTTGCAAAAGTTATTTAAAAGTGCATGTCCATATTCGGTACATACTGCCTCCGGGTGAAACTGTACGCCGTATAGTGGAAGCGTTTTATGAGAGATCCCCATGACAACACCGTCCGCGGTTGTGGCATCGATGCTGTAGTTATTGGAAATAGTGTCTTTATTTACGACGAGGGAATGATATCTTGTTACATTGAATTTCGTCGGAAGACCGGCGAAGAGACGAAGCCCATTGTTGGAAATCTCAGAGATTTTCCCATGGATCGGAAATATCCCTTTTTCCACCGTTGCACCAGAGCAGAGTCCTAGCACCTGGTGACCTAAGCAGACGCCAAGTATCGGTATTTTCTCTTGGAATTTTTCTACAATATCGATGCAAAGCGTCGCGTCCTGCGGGCGTTTTGGCCCTGGCGAGAGAATAATCCCGGAAGGCTGCATATCTTCAATCTCTTCCAGCGTGATCTTGTCACAGCGGATGACGGCAATTTCCTTTCCAAGCTCTTCAAAATAAGCTTTCAGATTATATACAAATGAGTCATAATTATCAATCATTAAATACATGTCTCTTTCCTTCCTTTTCTTTAATATGTGCACAAAAAAGGGACAACGACAGGAGCACAAAAAATGTGCCCTACAGTCGTTATCCCTTTCAAATGGTCCGTAATCTGTGAAACTAAACTTTATACTATCATAGATGCCTTTTCTCCGTCAAGAGTAAAGGAAAAGAAGCCATTGAAAATTGTGAGTTGAGAGCCTATAATCATAGTTAGGAAACTAGAGTGGGAATCCTCGGTCATATGATGAAGGGAAACTTGCAAATGTTTCTCACAAAAACAGCGGAGAAACAGCTTCCGTAGATCAGGCATATGCTTATGGAAGTAATGGGAAGATGAGCAAGATCATTGATGCAAAGAAGAACGGGTACCAGATCACTTATACAGGAGAAAAAGCAGAAAGATTTATCCGTCCGAATGGAGAATACCAGCAGCTTTCTTATGGAGATGGAACAACGACGGTATCTTCCCACAAGGCAGACGGAATCAAAACAGCACAGGATTCCATGAGTTTTGACAAGAATACAGGAAAGATCCTGAAAAAGAAGGATGCCAATGGAATTGAAAGCAGTTACAGTTATGATGATGGAGGAAAAGGCGGAGAACAAAATGGCTGGGTAAATGAATATCTTGTAAGAAAGATCAAAACGGAAGTGGATTATCAGGAGCTGGATGCTGCCGGACTGGTGAAATTTTTGAAAACAGACAAGGAAAAAGAAGAAACCAAAACAGTCACATCCTATGATGATCACGGACAGCCAACAACAGTCACGACAACAAAGGAAGGAGCTCCTGATTCTGTAGAACAAACGACATATCAGGATACTGTACAGGGAACGACACAGACAACAACAACGACACAGGGAGAAGAGAAAGAGACATCTGTGATAAAAACAGATGCCATGGGGCGTGAAACAGAAAATACCAGTAAAGACAGGAAAGGAAATATCTTAAGCAGTACGGAAACATCGTATGATTTCATGGGAAGAGCGATACAGACGAAAGTAACATCCGATGGAGTGACACAGACAGAAGCTAAAACATACGATGATAACGGAACCGTAGCAACAGAAACCAGTGCATCAGGAGTAAAGACAGCTTATCAATATGATTCTGTCAATCGTGTAGTCAAAGCAACAGAATCAGCAGACGGAACAGATACTGTCACGGAAACTTCCTATGGATATGAAGATGCACAGATCCATACGTTGAATGGAATGAAAGACTATCAGAATCTGAGCGTTCAGACAACAAAGACCAATGGACGTGTCAGTGAAAAGTCATGGACAGATGCAGCGGGACAGACCGTCAGAAGTTTCAGCCATGGATTATATACGGATCATGTGTTCACCAGTGACGGAAAAGAGATCGCAACGATCAGTCTTGGAACAAAGACTTCCGGAGATGGAAAGATTGCCTTGCAGTTATATGACAAAGAAGGAAAACAGACAGCTGCGATCCAGAATCCAGAGATCACAAGAGGGACTTCTGATGCCACAGTAAAGGTTGGAAACAGTTCTATCTTACAGAAAACAGAGTATGACACAAAGGGAAATGAGACAGCAAAAACCGATGGTAATGGAGATCAGATATCCTATGCTTATGATGACCAGAATCGTGTAACCGAGATCACACAGGGAGGACAGAAGACAAAAGTTTCCTATCAGGTGAATTCAGACGGATCAACGACAACAAGTGTTACAGATGCCAATGGACATGTCAAGCAGGAAACAGCCAGTGCATCCGGATCAGTGACAACAACATCGGATCTTGGAGACGGCAGTGAATCCATTACAACAAAGTATACCTATGATGACCGTGGAAATAAGCTCTCAGAAGTCTATGCCAATGGGGCGAAAAAGACCTATGAATATAACAGCCGGAATCTGGTTACAAAAACACAGTCTTATGACAAAGAAGGAACAAAAACACTGACCAGCCGGTATCGTTATGATGATAAAGGCCAGCT
>ENA-OQHF01000501-OQHF01000501.1-human-gut-metagenome-genome-assembly--contig:-NODE-501-length-23855-cov-3.154627_pt1 | contig 23855 bp, 30 predicted proteins | sample MGYA00242559_ERZ504709 | MGnify/ENA primary metagenome ERZ504709 (study PRJEB26092, sample SAMD00036203) | human gut metagenome | host: Homo sapiens | study: EMG produced TPA metagenomics assembly of... | reverse complement strand
ACTCGATAAAGTCCGTGGCCTCAAGGTGCGCAACGTGGAACGTCTCGTGCGAGCGCTTGACGAGGTGCGGATCGATCTCGGGCGCTTCAAACGGCGTGACGGTCTTGCCGTCGAACATCAGCTTGCCCTTCTTGTAGACCTCAAGGATGTTGAAGTCGTCGAATTGTCGATCACGACAAAGTCCGCAAGAAAGCCCGGTGCGATTGCGCCGCGGTTGTTGAGCAGGAAGTAGCGCGCGGCGTGGTGGCTCGCGCATTTAACGGCAATGATCGGGTCGACGCCCGCTTTGATGGCACGGCGCACGATGTAGTCGATGTGGCCTTTTTCAAGGAGGTCGTTGGGGTGCTTGTCGTCGGTGCAGAACATGCAGTAGGTGTAATACTGCGGTGTGAGCAGCGGGAGCAGCGCGTCGAGGTTGCGCGCGGCCGTGCCCTCGCGGATCATGATGTACTGTCCGCGCTCGAGCTTGGCGATGGCATCCTCCACGGTGCTGCACTCGTGGTCGGAATAGACGCCGGCGGCGATGTAGGCGTTCAGGTCGTTGCCCGAAAGGCCGGGGGCGTGGCCGTCGATTTTTTTTGTGGTGCGCCTGCGCGGCGACGATCTTTTCGAGCACCTGCTCATCGGCGTTCGCGACGCCGACATAGTTCATCATTTCGGCCAGACCCTCGACGCGGTTGTGCTCGTAGAACGAGTCGATCGCGCGGTAATCGAGCACCGCGCCGGATTCGTCGAGCGGCGTTGCGGGCACGCAGGAGGGGAGCATGAAGCGCACGTCAACGGGCAGATCTTCCGTCGCCTGCAGCATATACTCGATGCCGTCGGTGCCCATGACATTGGCGATCTCGTGCGGGTCGGTGATGACGGTCGTGGTGCCGTGCGGAATGACGGCGTTGGCAAATTCCTTGGGGGAAACGAGCGCGCTCTCTAAGTGGATGTGCGCGTCGACAAAGCCGGGCAGCACGAGCTTGCCGCCCATGTCGACCTCGACCGCGCCCTCGTAATGCTCGCCCATGCCTGCGATCAGCCCTTCGGCCACGGCGATGTCGCCATGGCTGAGCTCGTTGCAGAAGACGTTCACATACGTCGCGTTCTTGAGCACGAGGTCGGCCGTCTGCCGTCCCGAGGCCACCTCGACGACGTGGAGCTTCTTGTTCAGCTTGCGGTTGATCTTTCCTGCGTAGCTTTCCCGGTATGCCATGCGTTTTCCTCCCTTGTTTTGTTGTGTTTAACCAGTTTATCGGATGAATCATCCATCTTCCTCGTTTATTTTTTATAGGATACTACGTTCTTTTGCACTTGTCCAGCAGAAAAAGCTAAAATATTTTTAGTAAAACTGACGAAAAGTGAGAAGAACGCAGAAGTTCACTGTATCATAAATTGTATGATGGACCGGACAAATACAGGCCGTTGCCGAAAGATTGCTTTTCACAAAATGCTGTTTACAAGCATCTGATAATACAGTATAATTAAACAAACGGTATAGAGATAAATGAATATTTTCAACTAAAAGACGAATAAAACACGCTGGCATTCACTGCGCCGGGCTTGCTTGAAGTGGCCCACACACAAAATGGAGGCTGCGGCAATTTTAGGACCGGACAAGGAGGGGGGAAGATATGAAAACCGAGCATTCCTATTCCGCAAAGGGCGTTTTGGCTGCGCTGGGGAGATCCGCTTTGTATCTGCTCTTTTTTGTGGCGGTGCAGGTTTTGCTGCCCTTTGTCTATGGGATCGGTATCGCTGCCGATGCGGCGATCAATAGGGGAGCGGACCTTGCACAGGGGGCGCAGGCGGTGGCGGAGCGGCTTCTGGACGGCCTGTCGGCGCTCACGCTGCTATCGTGTCTGATCATCGCCGCGGTACTGCTGCTGTGGTTCCTGCTGCGGAAAAAGCCGCTATCCGAGGCGGCGGGCCTTCGTCACTGCTCGGGCTGGACGGTGGGCTTCTGCGCCTTCGGCGCGGTCGGCCTCTATGTGCTGGTCAGTCTGGTGCTTGCCCTGCTGCCGGAAAGCTGGATGGAGGAATATGGAAAAGCCATGCGCCTGAGCACAGAGACGGGGCTGATCCCGGCGCTTGCCGTGGTGGCCGGCGCGCCGCTTGCGGAGGAGCTCGTATTCCGCGGCGTCATCCAGTCGCGGCTGGAACGGGCCATGCCGGTGTGGATCGCAATTGTACTGCAAGCGGTACTCTTTGGATTCATCCACGGAACGCCGGTGCAGATCGGCTACGCGTTTCTCATGGGCCTGCTTTTCGGCTATATTCGCTATCGCACGGGGAGCATCCTGCCCACGATCGCCGCGCACGCCGCGTTCAACGCAATGAACGACCCGCTGGGGCTTTTGGGCGGTTTTGCGGAGAAGTGGCAGTTCCTTGCCGTCATGGCCGCCGTATGCGCGGCGGGCTGCGTGCTCTGCCGCCGCGGTTTGAGCGGACTAAGAACAGCGCCGGAGGCCGAAGCAAGGCCCACATCGCCGACGGTCTGCGAGGAGATCACCGAATAACAGAGAAAGCGCCTTTCAAAGAAAGCTCTTTGAAAGGCGCTTTGCGCTTCTGTGATTGAATCTTTTTACTTCACGCTGCCGTCGGCGTTGAAGACGGGCAGCTTTTCAAGGAACAGGATGTCCTTGCGGTCGGCTGCGCCGCCCTCGGCGAGAACGGCCATGCGGCCCGTAACGGTGCCGCCCGCCTTTTCGACGAGTGCTTCCATCGCCTTGAGCGAGCCGCCCGTGGAGATGACATCGTCGACGAGCAAAATCTTCTTGCCGCGGATGAGATCCGCGTCGTCAGAGCCGAGGAAAAGCTTCTGCTGGGCGACGGTGGTGATGGACTTGTCCTCCACGGAAATGGGGTCGGGCATGTAGACCTTGGGGCCCTTGCGCGCGATAAAATACTTTTTCGCGCCGCTCTGGCGCGCCATCTCGTGGATGAGGGGGATGGACTTTGCCTCAGCGGTGAAGAGGTAATCGTAGTCGATGCCCTCGGCGAGCTTCAAGAGCTCTTCTGCGCAGCGCACGGTCAGCTCCGCGTCGCCGAACATGATGAAAGCACCGATATAAAGATCGTCCGTTACCTTGCAGATGGGAAAGTCGCGGTCAAGACCCGCGACATGCATCGGATAAGTCGCCATAAAAGGAAGCTCCCTTCGCGTTTTACATCTTTTTCTGCCGTTTCGCGCGGCAAACAGGATTTAGTATATCTTTTTTGCGCGGATTGTCAAGCGGTCAGACCTCGGTGTCGCCCTCGGGCAGGATGATCGCGCAGGCAATATAGGCGAGCACGCCGGTACCGGCGGCCAGAGCGAGGACCGCCCAGAGCACGCGCACGATCGACGGGTCAATGTTGAAGTAGTCTGCGATGCCTGCGCAGACGCCGCAGATCATCTTGTTGTTGCGGGACTTGTAAAGACGCTTTCTTTCATCCATGATCGTTCTCCTTATCCGGCTGCGAGAGCAGCCACGGTGGGTTTGTAAACAACTATTATAGTATACCACGTTTTTGCACGTTGTAAAGTGCGGTTTTTCCGCGTTTTGGGCAGGAAAAGGGGAGTGCGCAGAGGAAAATGCGCGATATTTTGCGCTTTTGCCGCTTTTTTGCCGGCAAGGGGCAAATTCCCCCTTGCAAGTTCCTTTTTTCTGTGATATAAGTACCACTTAGACAAATGCTGTGAAAGGGAAAATAGCGTGTTTGTTCCGCGTAGAGAGGACCGGTCGGCGGCTGGGAGCCGGTCTGCGGGATGTCGCTTGGTTCGCCCCCGAGCAGCCGCGAGGAAATGCGCGGCCGGTCAGCCCCCGTTACGGGCAACGAGCGCGCGCCTTTGGGCGCGAATCAGGGTGGTACCGCGGAAGAAAGTCTTTCGTCCCGAGAGTGTCGGGAGGAAAGGCTATTTTTTTGCCCCTGCCGCCGATTTTTGAAATTCTGCAAATTTTTACCTGAAAAGGAGAAATGATATGAAACAACAACTGGAAGCGATCCGCAAGGCGGCGCTCGATGCGATCTCCGACGCCGGCAAGGCGGAGGACCTCGAAGCACTGCGCGTCCGCTACCTTGGCAAAAAGGGGGAGCTGACCGCCGTTTTGAAGCAGATGGGCAAGCTCAGCGCCGAAGAGCGCCCCGTGATTGGGCAGCTCGCCAACGACGTGCGCGCCAAGCTCGAAGCGAACATCGAGGAAAAGACGAAAGAGCTCGCCGACAAGGCCATGGAGCTCAAGCTCAAGTCCGAGGCCGTGGACGTGACCATCCCCGGCAAGCAGGAAAAGATCGGCGTGAAGCACCCGATGTATCAGGTGCTCGACGAGATCAAGGACATCTTCGTCGGCATGGGCTTTGAAATTCTCGAAGACCGCGAGGTCGAACTTGCCGAGTACAACTTCACGAAGCTCAACGTCGAGGAGGGCCATCCCGCCCGCGAGTGGAGCGACACGTTCTACTTCACCGAGGACAGCTCGATCCTTCTGCGCACGCAGACCTCTCCGATGCAGATCCACGCGATGGAGACGCGCGAGCTGCCCATCCGCATTCTCGCCCCCGGCCGCGTGTACCGCAAGGACGAGGTCGACGCCACGCACTCGCCCATGTTCCACCAGATCGAGGGCATGGCCATCGACAAGGGCATTACGATGGCGGACCTCAAGGGCACGCTCAACGAGGTCGTGCGCCAGCTCTACGGCGAGCACACGGTCACGCGCTTCCGCCCCCATCACTTCCCGTTCACCGAGCCGAGCTGCGAAATGGACATTCAGTGCCACAAGTGCCACGGCGCAGGCTGCCCCACCTGCAAGGGCGAGGGCTGGATCGAGGTGCTCGGCGCCGGCATGATCCACCCGAAGGTCCTCGAGGGCTGCGGCATCGACTCCACGGTCTATTCCGGCTGGGCGTTCGGCATGGGCCTTGAGCGTCTGGCGCTCGGCCACTTCAAGATCAGCGACCTGCGTTTGATCTTCGAGAACGATGTCCGCTTCCTAGAACAGTTCTAATATTCCTCGCGAAAGCGGCGAGCCGCTTTCTGCGATCTCTTTCGCAGGGTGCTGCGCCGCACTCGCTTTGCTCGCACGCTTGCACCCTGAGCGGTGTTTTTTCTGGCGCGCATGTCGTCACAAAAAACGAAATTTGATTGTTACTTCTTAGGAGGATACAAATATGATCCTATCCCGTAATTGGCTCAACGAATTCGTTGACCTCAAGGATATCACCGATAAGGAATTCAACGATGAGATGACGCTCTCCGGCTCGAAGGTCGAGACCATCGAGCGTCCCGACGAGAACCTCAAGAACGTGGTCGTCGGCAAAATTCTCGAGATGAAGCGCCATGAAAACTCCGACCACATGTGGGTCTGCCAGATCGACGTCGGCCAGGCTGAGCCCGTGCAGATCGTTACCGGCGCGTGGAACATCCATGTGGGAGACTATGTCCCCGCAGCGCTGCACGGCGCGCATCTGCCGGGCGGCGTGAAGATCGAAAAGGCAAACTGCGCGGCGTCGAGTCGAACGGCATGCTCTGCTCGCTCAAGGAGCTTGGCATGACGGCGGAGCCATGACTTCCCCTATGCCATCATCACGCCCGCGGCGCTTCTGAACGACTATCATCCCATCGACCCCGCGAAGCCCTCCATCCCCGCTGACATCAAGCCCGGCGACAAGGTCTACGGCCCTGTGCTCTGCGGCCGCGTCGAGGCGGTGGAGAGCACGGACGGCGGCTACGACGTTCGTGTGAACGACGGCACAGTCACCCGTGCGGCGAAGACTGCCTGCTCGAACCTCCACGAGGGCGACCTTGTCGCGTACAACACGAAGAGCGACACGATCTGCACGCTCGAAGACCTGCACGCCGAGCAGAAGGAGTTCCCTCACTGCATCGCCGACGGCATCTTTGTCTTACAGGAAGAGGACGCCGAGCCGGGCCTCAACATGGCGCACATCCTCGGCTTTGACGATTCCATCGTCGAGTTTGAGATCACGCCGAACCGCCCCGACTGCCTTTCCGTCATCGGCCTTGCCCGCGAGGCGAGCGCGACGTTCAAGCGCCCCCTTAAGCTGCACACGCCCGAGCCGCACGGCTGCGGCGGCAGCATCGCCGACCTTGTCGACATCGACATTGAGGACGGCGACCTCTGCCCGCGCTACACCGCGCGCATGGTGAAAAACGTCAAGATCGCTCCGTCTCCGCGCTGGATGCGCGAGAGATTGCGCAACAGCGGCGTGCGCCCCATCAACAACATCGTCGATATCACGAACTATGTGATGCTCGAATACGGCCAGCCGATGCACGCCTTTGACTTCAGCTGCGCTCGAAGGCGGCCACATCATCGTGCGCACCGCGCGCGAGGGCGAGACCATCCAGACGCTCGACGGCAACGAGCGCAAGCTGACGCCGAACATGCTCTGCATCTGCGACGAGCACAAGCCCGTCTGCGTCGCGGGCGTCATGGGCGGCGCGAACAGCGAGATCGTCGGCGACACGGCGATGGTGCTCTTTGAGTCCGCTAACTTCAACGGCGTTTCCGTGCGCCGCACGGCCAGCGCCCTCGGCATGCGCACCGACGCCTCCTCCCGCTATGAAAAGGGCCTCGACATGATGAACACCATCAAGGCTGTCGAGCGCGCCTGCGAGCTCGTGGAGCTGCTCGGCTGCGGCGAGGTCGTCGACGGCGTGATGGACGTGGTCGCCAAGGAAAAGGCCCCCACAGTCGTCAAGCTCGAACCCGACAAGATCAACGCCCTGCTCGGCACGGAACTCAGCGAAGACCTGATGCGCGAAATTCTTGTCTCCCTCGGCTTTATCCTGAATGGCGACGACATCTACGTGCCGTCCTGGCGCGGCGACGTCGAGCATTACAGCGACATTGCCGAAGAGGTCGCGCGCTTCTACGGCTACAATAAGATTCCCTGCACGCTCATGCGCGGCGAAACCACGCGCGGCGGCTTTAGCGAGCAGCAGCGCTTCGACCGCGCCATCGGCGGCGCTGTGCGCGCGCTGGGCTACGATGAGATCATCACCTATTCCTTCATCAGCCCGACCTATTACGATAAGATCCGCATGCCGAAGGATTCCTCACTGCGCAACTCCCTGAAGATTTTGAACCCGCTGGGCGAGGATACCTCCATCATGCGCACGACGATCCTGCCGAGCATGCTCGAGATCATTGCCCGCAACCACAGCTACCGCAACAAGTCCGCCCGCCTCTATGAGCTCGGCAAAATTTACCTGCCGCGCGAGGATGGCCTTGCTGACGAGCCGAAGTACCTCTCCCTCGGCGCTTACGGCGACGGCGTGGACTTCTTCTCCTTCAAGGGCAGCATCGAGACGCTGCTGCACGAGCTGCGTATCACGGATGTCAAGTACGTCGCCTGCACCGACAATGATTCTTATCACCCCGGCCGCTGCGCGAAAGTGTATGCGGGCGAGACATACCTCGGCGTGTTCGGCCAGATCCATCCGCTCGTCGCGGCGAACTATGGCATGGACACCGAGGTCTACACCGCAGAGCTGAGCTTCGATGCGATGTATGAAAAGCGCGGCGACATCCCTGTCTACCAGCCGCTTCCGAAGTTCCCCGCCGTCACGCGCGACATCGCCGTCGTGTGCGACGAGGCCGTCACGGTCGGCGCGCTCGAAGAGAGCATCCGCCGCGGCGCGAAGGGCCTTCTCAAGGATGTGTCGCTGTTCGATATTTACCGCGGCCCCGGCGTGGCCAGCGGCAAGAAGAGCGTGGCGTTCAACCTCGTTCTGCGCGCGGATGACCGCAGCCTGACCGGCGAAGAGGCAGATGAGGACGTCCAGTCCATCCTCGCAGCGCTCAAGGCCGACCACAACGCGGTGCTCCGCTGAGAATTCCTTAAGGAAACATTACGATTTGGTTACAGTTGACAGCGCTCTCTTTACTTTTTGAAATTGCGTTGCTATACTGTCTGCATGGAAAGGAGGGGCTCTCCCAATGGAAGAATTTACCCGAAAGTTTAATGTTGCGCAGGAAAAGGACGCTGAGATCCGTCATATTCTGACCACCGTTTATGCCGCGCTGGAGGATAAGGGCTATAATCCCATCAACCAGATCGTGGGATACATCCTGTCGGAGGACCCCACCTATATCACGAACCATAACAACGCCCGCACGCTGATCCGCAAGCTGGATCGCGACGAGCTGCTGCAAACGCTTGTGCGCAGCTACCTCGGCAAGTAAGCGAAAAACGTCAGAATAACGACCCTCGGAGACCGTGAACGCGGCCTCCGAGGGTTTGTTGCATTTTTTCGCCCCACTTTTATTGACAAGGGGGGCAAAAAATGCTATACTGCAAAAAGTTACAAAACGGTTACAAAGTTACAAATTGGTTACAAGGACAGGAGTGAGTCAGATGGCAGAAGCTACGGAAGGTCTCGTTTACCGCGGACACCCGCTGCGCCGTGTGGATAATCTCATCTACTACGGCTCGATGGCGGATAAATATATCGTGATGATGCAGGTGTTGGATACCACGCCGCTCAAGGATATCACGCTTGCCAAGCGCGTTTCCATTCAGCTGCAGATGACGGACGCAAGCCTCCGTTCACGCGACCGTGTGGTCCGCTCGACGGAAAAAGGAAGCCTTGGCGAGGCGATGGAATTTGCCTCCATCTGGCTTGAGCGCGCGCTGAGCGGCAAGATGTAAATAGCCGCCGCGCAGACCCCTGATTTTATTCACGAAAGGATGACTCAGCTATGAGAAACCATTCACGATGCTTATCGTTCCTGCTTTCGGGCATTCTCTCCGTCAGCCTGCTCGCGCCGCTCTCTTCGGCGCAGGCCGCTTACGACGGTTCGATCCGCAACCTCGTTGACCGCGTGACGGTGCTGACGGAATCCGTTCAGACCGAGAGCGCGAACGAAGAAGAGCTCGCCAAGCTCGATGAGATGCAGGCAGAGCTTGAAGACAAGGCCGACGCCAAGGAAGACGTGAGCGAGACCGAGACCGTCTCCATGGTCGTTACGGGCGGCACGATCAACGTGCGCACGGGTCCCGGCACGAATTACGACAAGATCACGCAGGTGGTCAGCGGCAAGCAGGTCACCGTCGTCGGTGAATCGAACGGCTGGTATCAGGTCACGTTCGGCTCCACGACCGGCTGGCTGCTCGGTGAATATCTGCGCGATCCTGCCGACCTCGACGGCACAGTGGGCGCAAAGGTCGTCTCCATGGCGATGCCCTTCCTCGGTACGCGCTACCGCTCCGGTGGCGCGTCCCCCAGCGGCTTTGACTGCTCGGGCTTTACGATGTATCTCTATGCAAAGCTCGGCTACTCCCTGCCGCACTCGGCGACCGCCCAGTATAAGAACTGCGGCTACGCCGTCGCCAAATCCGACTTGCAGCCAGGTGATCTGGTGTTCTTCTCGGATTCCTCACACGCCATCGGCCACGTCGGCATCTACATCGGCAACGGTCAGATCATCCACGCGCGCTACAGCGTCGGCAAGATCACGATCGACAGCCTGTCCGCGAGCTACTATGCTTCCCGCTACGTCGGCGCGAAGCGCATCGCGTAAAAGTACATAAAGAAAGCGGAACAGCTTAGGCTGTTCCGCTTTTTACTTCATCAAAAAGCAGCGAAGCTGCTTCTTGATGAGAGAGCTTCAGAAAATGGTGCTCACCGCGCCATTTCCTGCAAAGTGTCGCTGCGGACGCGCGTGTCGTCCTCCGCGACGGGTCAAAATACTTTGCCGCCTGCGGGCGGCAAATGAAGTCGATTGACCGTTCGCCTTGCCTTGTGCAGATAGTGCGAGCTGTTACTCAACAGTTGTTTCGGTGTCGCTTTCCTCGGCCTTCTTCACCTCTGCGGCGCGGATGGCTTCTGCTTCGGCCCTGGCTTCGGCGAGAACTTTTTTCTCGCTCTTTGTTTTGAGCTGCTTTTCGTCGAACTGCGCCCAGAGATCAGGGCGGCGGAGCATCGTGCGCTTGTAGCTCTCCTTTTTGCGCCATTTGGCCACGTTTTCGTGGTGGCCGGAGAGCAGCACGTCCGGCACGCGGCGGCCGTGCCATTCATCGGGGCGGGAATACTGCGGATACTCCAAAAGCCCTGCCCAGTGGGACTCCTCGGTGAAGCATTCCTCCTCGGGCAGCACGCCGGGCACCATGCGGCAGATGGCGTCCGTCACGGCCATGGCGGGAATTTCGCCGCCCGTGACGACGAAGTCGCCCATCGAGAGCTCTTCGTCCACGCACTCGTCGATAAAGCGCTGGTCGATGCCCTCGTAGTGGCCGCAGACTAAAATGAGGTGGTCATACTTATCCTTCAACTCGCGCGCCACGCTCTGTGTGAACGTGCGCCCGCAGGGGGAGAGGTAGATCGTATGCCCGCGGCTGCCAGCCTCCTCGCACACATGCGCCCAGCAGCGGTACAGGGGGTCTGCCTGCATCACCGCGCCGCGCCCGCCACCGTAGGGGTAGTCGTCGACCTGCATCTGCTTGTTCGTCGTGTAGTCGCGGATCTGGTGCGTCTTGATCGTGATGTAGCCGCGCTCCTGCGCGCGGCCGAGGATGCTGACGTTCATCATCGCGTCGACCGAGGCGGGGAAGAGTGTTAAAATATCAATCCTCATCGGTCTCTAACCCCTCGATCATGTGCACGCTGATCTCGCGCGCTTCCTCGTCGATGTCCGTGATGAAGATATCCTTCACAGCGGGGATGAGATAGGTCTTCTCCTCACCCTTGACCTTGTAGAGCTTGTGGGCGGGGTAGGAGAGCACGTCCACCACCGTGCCGATATACGTGTGGGGGAAGTAGTTATAGACGTTCATGCCGATGATCTCGGCGTCGAAGTGCTCACCTGGCTTGAGCTGGACATCGTTGCGGCGAATGGAGAGCACCTTGCGCTTGAGCGCGGCGGCAGCATCCATGTCGTCGACCTCGGGCAGCTTCATGAGCACCATGTCGCCCTGCACGCGCTTGCTCGTCGGGCGGAAGGGCGCGCCGTCCATGTAGAACGTTTTGAACCCGCACAGAAGCTCTGGGCTCACGTCCCAGGGCTGTACCTTGACCTCGCCGCGCACGCCGTGCGTGTTCACGATCTGGCCGACTTCGATATATTCCGGGCGCGCGCTCGGCTGCGGCGCGCTCTTTTTGGAAAAGAGACCCATTGTCATGCTCCTTTGTTTTGTTCTATCCATCCAGTATAGCGGAATCGGCGGGGGATGGCAAGAATAAAAAACGTTCCCGAGAGCTTCTCGGGAACGTTTTTGCAGTTCAGTCTACGATGTCGACAGACACCTTTACGCCGGTGCGCTGAGCATAGGAACGGACGACCGTGCGGATCTCCTTGGCAATGCGGCCCTGACGGCCGATGACCTTGCCCATATCGTCAGGTGCGACGCGCAGCTCCAACGTAAGCTCGTCCGCGCCCTGCTTCTCCGTGACGGTGACGTCATCGGGATGCTCAACAAGGCTGCGGGCGATGTAGAGCAGCAAGTCTTTCATTTCTTGCACCCCGGGTCTTACAGCGCGTTGACTTTCTTCAGCAGCGCACGGACCGTGTCGGTGGGCTGAGCGCCGGTCTTGATCCACTCCTGAGCGCGCTCAGCGTCGATCTTGATCTCGGCGGGGGAGACGCAGGGATTGTAGGTGCCGATCTCTTCGATGAAGCGGCCGTCGCGGGGATAACGGGAATCAGCGACGACAACACGATAGAAAGGAGCCTTCTTGGCGCCCATTCTGCGCAGACGAATTTTAACCATGGTTACTACCTCCAAAAATAATGTAAATGATTTTGTATTATGATGAAATGCTTGTGCACTTATCAACGGAAATTACTTGAAGCGTTTCTTGCGCCCGAAACCGCGCATCCGGCCGCCGCCGAAGCCGCCCATGCCCTTTGGCATCTTGCCGCCGCGCGTGACCTGCTTGATCATGCTCTGCATCATCTCAAACTGCTTGAGCAGGCGATTGACATCCACGACCTCGAGTCCGCAGCCGGCAGCGATACGCTTTTTGCGGCTGGCACCGAGCACCGCGGGATTCTCGCGCTCGTAGGGTGTCATCGAGAGGATGATCGCCTCGGTGTGTGCCATCATCTTGGGGTCAAGCTCGGCGTTTGCCATCTGCTTGCCGAGCTGGCCGGGCATCATGCCCGCGAGCTGTTCAAAGCTGCCCATGCTCTTGAGCTGGACGAGCTGGTCGTAATAGTCGGAGAGGGTGAAGCGGTTCTTCTTGAGCTTTTCTTCGAGCTTTTTCGCCTTTTCCTCGTCGATGCTCTGCTCGGCGCGCTCGATGAACGACAGCACGTCGCCCATGCCGAGGATGCGCTGCGCCATGCGGTCGGGGTGGAAGGGCTCGATCATGTCGAGCTTTTCGCCCGTGCCCATGAACTTGATGGGTTTGCCAGTCGCCGCGCGGATCGAGAGGGCTGCGCCGCCGCGGGCGTCGCCGTCGAGCTTCGTGAGCACGACGCCGTCGATGCCGAGCGCTTCGTCAAAGGCGGTGGCGGCGTTCACAGCGTCCTGACCGGTCATCGCGTCGACGACGAGCAGGATCTCGGTCGGCTTGACGGCGACCTTGATGCGCTTGAGCTCGTCCATCAGCGCTTCGTCGATGTGCAGGCGGCCTGCGGTATCGAGGAAGACCATGTCGTTGCCGTGGTCACCGGCGTACTTGACGGCCTCCTGCGCGATCTGAACGGGGTCGATCTGACCCATTTCGAAAACGGGAATATTCAATTGCTTGCCGACGACCTGTAACTGCGTGATGGCCGCGGGACGGTACACGTCGCACGCGGTGAGCAGCGGACGGTGGCCCTGCTTGCGGAAGTAGCCCGCGAGCTTGGCGACGTTCGTCGTCTTACCGGCGCCCTGTAAGCCGACCATCATGACGACCGTCGGCGGCTTGGAGGCGAAGGTCAGCTTCGCATTGGCACCGCCCATGAGCGCGGTGAGCTCTTCGCTGACGATCTTGATGACCTGCTGGGCAGGGGTCAGGCTGTCGAGCACCTCGGCGCCGACGGCGCGCTCGGAGACGGTTTTGACAAAGTCTTTGACGACCTTGTAGCTCACGTCTGCTTCGAGGAGCGCCAGGCGCACCTCACGCATTGCGAGCTTGATGTCCTCTTCGCTCAGGCGGCCCTTGCCGCGCAGGTGTTTGAATGTGGCGTTGAGCTTTTCGCTCAGTCCTTCAAATGCCATGGATGTATTACTCCTTGAGTGCCGCCGCCTCGGCCTCGATCACGCCGGCAAGCTCTTCGAGCTGGCGGTCCTCATACCGGCGGAAGTTGAGCTGCTTGATCTGCTCGGCCGCGTCCGTGATCTTTTCCACGTGGGGCTGAAGCTGCATGAAGCGCTTGATGAGCCCCGTCTTGTCTTCGATCTCGGTCATGTAGTTCTCCGCGCGCACGATGACGTCGCGCACGCCCTGGCGGGAGATGCCGTAGTTCTCGGCAATTTCGGAGAGCGACAGGTCCTCGTTATAGTAGAGATCGTAGAATTCCTTCTGGCGGTCGGTGAGAAGCTCCCCATAAAAGTCGAAGAGCATCGTCATACGAAAGGTCTGGTTTTTCACGGGAAGTTCCTCCTTGTGCAGATTCTTATGTAAAGTTTTATACCTTTACAATATGAATCAGTTTACATGATTTTATCAAAATTGTCAAGGAAAAATCGCAAGAAAAACGTCATGCGAGCAGAAAATTCTTCCGTTTTTGCGCCGGAAAGTGCGGTGTAAGCAGAAAAGAGTGGAATTGTTCACAGTTTCGTGGTATCCTAAGGGCAAATTCTGAAAAATGACCACAGGAGGAATCCGTGATGGAACCGGTCAGACTTGAGATCGCACCCGAGGTGAACCTCGACTATGTGCGCTCGGATAAATTCAAAACGGGGACGCTGAGCGTGCAGCTCATCACGCCGATCAACGAAAAAACGGCGAGCTTTGGCGCGCTGCTGCCGAGCGTGCTGCGCCGCGGCACGATGTCGCACCCCGATATGCGCTCACTGTCCACCGCGCTCGACCTGCTCTATGGCTCGTCCATCGGCTGCACGGTGCGCAAAAAGGGCGAGAACCAGTGCATCGGCTTTGCCGCGAGCTTCATCGACGAGGAATTTGTCCCGGGAGGAGAAAAGCTGCTCGAGCCGATGTGCGACCTTTTGGGCGAGCTGCTGCTCGACCCCGTGACGCGCAACGGCCGCTTCCTGAACGACTATGTCGAAAGCGAGAAGCAGAACCTCATCGACGCCATCCGCGGCATCATCAACGACAAGCGCGACTACGCAGACCTGCGCTTACTTCAGGAGATGTGCCGCGGCGAGCGCTACGGGGTGGACAAGTTCGGCTCCATCGCGCGCGTTGAGAAGATCACGAACCAGACGCTCTTCCGCTACTATCAGGAGTTACTCTCCACCGCGCACTTGGAGCTCTTCTACTGCGGCAGCGCCGAGCGCGAGCGCGTGGAGGAGGCCATCTCCCGCGCGTTTGCGCCGCTTCAGCGCGGGCGTGTCGTGCCGCCGGTCATCGCGGAGAAGAAAAACGCGCCGGAGACGCCGCGCGAGATCACCGAGCGCATGGACGTGACGCAGGGAAGGCTCTCGATGGGCTGGCGCGCGTCGACGAACGACGCGCCTGCGATGATGCTGGCAAATTTGATTTTCGGCGGGTACAGCAATTCCAAGCTCTTTTTGAACGTGCGTGAAAAGCTGTCCCTCTGCTATTATGCTTCTTCCGCCTATCACCGCTCCAAGGGCATCGTGACGGTCTCGTCCGGCATTGAGTGCAGGGACGTGGAGACCGCCAAGCGTGAAATTCTTGCCCAGCTTGCAAGCGTGCAGCGCGGCGAATTTGAGGAATGGGAGGTCGAGGGCGCGAGAGCGTGCCTGATCGCGTCGCTCGAATCGCGCGGCGACAGCGCGGGCCGCATGGAGGAAAACGCCCTCGGTCAGGCGGCCACGGGCATCCGCGAGACGGCGGATGAGCTCATCGCGGCGCTGCGCGCCGTGACGAACGAGCGCATCGCCGAGGCCGCGCAGAGCATGACGCTTGACACGGTGTATTTCCTGACAGGGGAGGACAGCAAGGATGAATGAGAAAAGCTACCCCCGCATCGGGGAAACGGTCCTGGAAAAGACGCTGCCGAACGGCTTGAAGATATTCATCGTCCCCAAGCCCCAGCACCGCAAAAATACGCCTTTTTCGCCACGCGCTACGGTGGGATGGACATGCAGTTCATCCGAAACGGCCGAAAAGTACGACACGCCCGCGGGCATCGCGCACTATTTAGAGCACAAGATGTTCGACACGAAGGACGGCAACGCCCTCAGGTACTCTCGCAAAAACGGCGCAGAGCCGAACGCCTTACCTCCAACGCGATGACGGGCTATTACTTTGACTGCACCGAGCATTTTGAAGAAAACCTGCGCATCCTGCTCTCGTTTGTCTCCGTTCCGTACTTTACGGACGAAAGCGTGGAAAAGGAACGCGGCATCATCGGTCAGGAGATCCGCATGGTCGAGGATTCGCCCGACTGGCAGGTCTACGAAAGGCTCCTTGCCTGCCTGTACCGTTCGTCGCCCGCGCGTGTGCCCATCGCCGGCACGGTCGAGAGCATCGCGGGCATCACGGCGGAAACGCTGTACGACTGCCACCACGCGTTCTACTGTCCGTCCAATATGGCGCTGTGCGTTGTTGGCAACGTCGATCCCCACACGGTGATCGCGCTGGCCGAGGAGGTCTTGCCCCGCGAGCGCGGCGAGGAGATCGCACGCTGCTATGGCGAAGAAGAGGACGACGCTGCCGCGCAGAAGGAGACCGTCACGCAGATGGAGGTCGCGCTGCCGCAGTTTTTAGTCGGCTTTAAGTGCGAGACGAACGAGGGCGACCTCCTGCGCCAGTCGCTCATCGGCGAGATGGCGAGCGACGTGCTGCTCGGCGATTCGTCGCCGCTCTACCAGCGCCTTTACGACGAGGGACTCATCAATTCGAGCTTTGGCGGCGGTTTTGACCAGCTGCCGGGCGTCGCGGTTCTGTGCGCCGGCGGCGAGAGCGGGCAGCCGCAGCAGGTGAGCGACGCGATCTTGGAAGAGGCGCAGCGCCTCGCGCGCGAGGGCATCGACCCTGACTTTTTCGAGCACGATCCGCCGCGCGAGCTTCGGCGTGACGCTGCGCGCGCTCAACTCGTTTGAAAATATCGCCATCTCCATGGCGGACGGCTACTTCCGCGGCTTCGATGCGCTCCGGTTCCCCGAGGCGTACGCGAGCATCGAAAAAGCGGATGTCGAGCGCTTCCTGCGCGAAAACCTGACGGACAGCCGCCGCGCCATCTCCATCATCGAACCCAAGAAAGAAGGATAACGATCCCATGAGCTTTTCCGACGCGCCCATCAGCTTTCCCGGCCTTTTCGGCGACTGGCAGTTCACCGTGCCGTCCAAGGCATTGAACATCGGCAACGGCATCTACTGGTACGGCATCATCATTGCCGCGGGCATGCTGCTGGGACTCTATTTCTGCATGAAGCAGGCACCGAAATACGGCCTGAGCGGGGATAATATCATCGACACGGTGCTCTGGGTCATCCCGCTTTCCATCATCGGTGCGAGGATTTACTATGTGCTTTTCTACCTCGACCTGTTTCGCGGGAGCGACGGCTCGATCAACTGGTCGTCGACCTACCGCATCTGGGACGGCGGCCTTGCCATCTACGGCGGCGTCATTGCGGGCTTTTTGACGGCGTATCTTTTCAGCCGCCGCCGCAAGATCTCCTTCTGGGCGCTGGCGGACTGCTGCGTGCAGGGACTTTTCATTGGGCAGGCTATTGGCCGCTGGGGCAACTTTATGAACCGGGAAGCCTTCGGCGCGGCGACGGAGCTCCCCTGGCGCATGCGGCTCTGGACGTCGGCCACGACGTATATGGATGTACACCCTACGTTTCTTTATGAGAGCCTGTGGAATGTGATCGGTCTGCTGCTGCTTTATTTTGTCGTGTCCCGCGCCCGCCGCTTTGACGGGGAGAACACTTGCTTTTACTTCATCTGGTATGGTCTCGGCCGTTTCTGGATCGAGGGGCTGCGCACCGACAGTCTGTATCTTTTCCACTGGACGCTGTTTGGTCAGCGCATCCGCGTGTCGCAGGCGTTGTCGCTCGTGATGGTGCTCGTGTGCGCAGGGATCCTCGTCTATCAGTTCAAGGTCAAAAAGGCTGACGGGTCGAATCTGTTTGTCAAGCGTGTGCAGCAGACAACGGAGGCGGAAGAAGCCGCCGCTGAGCCTACCGCGCCGGACGAGAAGCAGTAAGCTCTATGCACTATCACATCGACAAAACCGCCGCGCAGAGCGCGTATTTACAGCTCTATCACCAGCTGCGGCGCGACATCGTCAGCGGTGTTTACCCGCTGGGAACGAAAATGCCCAGCAAGCGCCTGATCGCAACAGAGACAGGCGTGAGTGTCATCACAGTCGAGCATGCGCTGGCAATCCTATGCGACGAGGGGTATTTGGAATCCCGCGAGCGCAGCGGCTTTTTCGTGAGCTTCGCCGCGGCGGACTGCTTTCCGGTCTCCGAGACGGAGACCGAGCGCCGCACGACCGTTTCTCACGGGACGGAGGATGAATTTCCGTTCCCGTCGCTCGCCAAGACGATGCGGCGTGTACTCAGCGAGTACGGCGAGAGTATTCTCGTCAAGTCGCCGAACAACGGCTGCGCCGAGCTGCGCGGCACCATTGCGGCGTATCTCTCCCGCTCGCGCGGCATCAGCGTCCAGCCGGGACAGATCGTGATCGGCTCGGGCGCGGAATACCTCTACGGACTCATCGTGCAGCTTTTGGGGCGCGAGCGCGTGTTTGCGCTCGAAGACCCGTCTTACGACAAGATCCGCAGGGTGTATCAGGCGCACGGCGTCACGTGCGAGATGCTGCGCCTCGGCAGCGACGGCATCCGCTCCGATGAGCTCACCCGCGCGAGCGCGACGGTGCTGCATGTCACGCCGTTCCACAGCTTCCCGAGTCAGGTGACCGCCAGCGCGGGCAAACGCCGCGAATATCTCCGCTGGGCGGAGGAGCGCGGCGGCTACATCGTCGAGGACGACTTCGATTCGGAATTCAGCGTGTCGAGCAAGAGCGAGGATACGCTCTTCGCCCTCGAACCCGAGCGCTCGGTCATCTACATGAATACGTTCTCCAAGACCATCGCGCCGTCGATGCGCGTGGGCTACATGGTGCTGCCGCCCGCGCTCTCCGAGCAGTTTCGGCGCGAGGTGGGATTCTATTCCTGCACCGTGCCGGTCTTTGAGCAGTATGTGCTTGCCGAGCTCATCGGCAGCGGCGACTTCGAGCGCCACATCAACCGTATCCGCCGCAGACGGCGGAAAGAATGAAAAAGCGGCGGCAAAGCCGCCGCTTTCAAAAAGTTTGAAAAATCGCTTGACGCAAAAAAAACTTTGTGCTATACTTCCATTTGCATTTGAACGAATGCGCTGGTGTAGCTCAGTCGGTAGAGCAGCTGATTCGTAATTAAGTGCTCAAAATCGCCTTTGCGCCTCGGAAGCCTTGTGCCGCAAGGGCCGAACGCTCCAAGTTTTCCACAGCAACACGCAAATGGGGTTTATTTGGGGTTTATTTTCATCAAATCCGAAAAATCATATATAAGCTGGAATAGCTCAGTTGGTAGAGCGACGCACTCGTAATGCGTAGGTCGTCAGTTCGAGTCTGATTTCCAGCTCCAAGGGAAAAGCCGCAGGAACTAAATTCCTGCGGCTTTTTTCTGCTTCGGTGTGGGCTGCCCTTTAGGAGCGATTAAATCGCCGAAGCGGTCAAAGGTCTGGTCTGCCTTGGCCTCTGCCTCGGCAATGACGTGGGCGTAAATATTGGCCGTCGTGCTGGTCTGCGCATGGCCGAGCTTGTGGGATACGACCACCAGCGGCGTACCGTCTGCAATCATCAGGCTGGCGTATGTGTGCCGCAGGGAATGGATCGTCACCTTCGGCAGGCCGGTGCGCTTCACGAAGTCGGTGAACCAGTTCGTCACGGTGTCCGGAAAAAGCGGTTTGCCCTCCTCTGTGGTGAAGATGCGCCCATCGGTATCACGCCAGGCATCCCCCAGCAGCTCCCGCTGGGTGTCCTGCCATTGCTTATACTCCAAGAGGAGCAGGATGGCCGTGCGCGAGATCCGCAGCGGTCGCTCGCTGGTGGCCGTCTTCGGGGTGTCGGCATAGCAGCCCTCTGTCGGCAGATAGTTCCACGTCTGCCGGATGTAGAGAAGCTGCTTATCCAGATCCACGTCAGACCAGCGCAGGCCCAAGAACTCTGCCCGGCGCAGGCCGGAGAGCAGGTCAAAGGTGATCACCGTCCTCCAAAGGATCTTCTCCTCCTGAAGCAGCTCCAACAGACGGCGGGCGTCCGGCTCATCCAGATAAGCTGCCTTCCTGTGGGCGATGCTGGGTAGATCGGCCCGCTCGGCCGGATTTCTCTCGATGTACTTCCACTTCACCGCACGGTATAGGACAGCGGAAAGCGTGCGGTGGTAGGTGTGGATGGTACCGGGCTTCAGGGGCGTATCGTCGTGCTGCCGGATAAAGAGCTTGTTGTAGGGAACATCCAGCTTCTCGCAGATCTGCTCGGCGCAGTTCTGGGCGATCCCACGGCCATTCTTCAGCTGAGAGAAGCACCAGATCGACACGCCGGTCTGCCGGGACAGCTCTGCCTTGCAGGTCTTGCGCTCCTTCATCCAGGCGGCGAAGTCCACCTTCGGCATCGCCTTACAGCGGTTCCGCATGCCTTCCTCCTGCAGGTTGGCGTAGAAGGCGGCGATGTGTCCGGGCTTCAGATCCTTCAGCTTGATATGGCCGAGGGCCTGGTTGATGACCTTCATCGTCTGCTCGTAGCTGAAGGCAGTCTTTTTCTTCAGGTTCGGCCGGGCGTATTGCTCCAGGAAGATCTCCGTGAAGTCCACCAGCCGGATGTTGCCGTTCTGGGTCAGCTGGTGTCGCACCCGCTCTTCAAAGAGTGTGGCCTCTCGGTTCAGGGCCTTCTCGATCTGCCGCTTCGTCATCCCCGGCTCCGGCGTCCATGTCATCTTCTCGCGGATCTGCTTGCCGTTGATGTCGTACCCATTGGACACGATGATCCGGTAGCTCTCGCCTCTCTTTTCAATTGTGGCCATTAAATTTCTCCTTTCCATTCTTGCCACTCTGCTTTTCCTGTGGTAGAATGGAAAGGCAAAGTGGCCTCGTATTTTGTTTCTTTCTTGTTAAGTTGGGAACAAAGTGGCTTGGCTTTATCTTCTTTCGTGGTGGATTGCAGATAAAATACTTTGCATTGGCCGTCTCGGGGGTGGTAGCCCGGGACGGCTTTTCTATTGTTTTTTCGCCGCCCCCCGGGCGGCTTATTTTTTGCGGAAATCGACCTCAATTACCCGATCTGAGAGCCGCCGCACAGAAGATCGTCCAAATCTTCCACATAGGGATCCAGCGCGGTATCCACGATGTTGCGGATAGGCTGCTCGGCCTTCAGGTAAGCGTGGAGGAGAAGTGTGACCTTTTCGGCCTGGCGGCCGTCGAGATGGTCAACCGTGGCGATGATATCGGTCAGGGACAAAGCGACGTCCCGCTCCAAGGTTTTATAGTACAGCAGAGTGGCCCTCTTTTTATCGTCGCAGCTGTAGGTGGAATGGATGCTGTGCTCTGTGCCGTAGGTTCGGCGCAGCTCCTCCACCGCCGCCGTGCGGCCGCTCTTATTGTCTTCAGCGATAGACACGAGGAGGGCGTCGGTTTCTTCGCTATACCCCATAAGATACGCAGGAGTGACATCGAACACCTTTGCAAATTCCGCAATTTTAGATCTGGGCAAATCGACTTTACCGGCTTCAATCTTAGCGATAGAGGATCGGTCACCGTAACCAACTCTCTCGGCCAACTGTTGTTGCGACCAACCTCTTGCCTTACGAAGGGCTCGGATGTTTTCATGTAGCTCCATGTGAATTCTCCTTCCACTTGTTGATTAGAAATATAGCACAGGCGTGAATGTGTGTCAACAATATTTTAGATTTCTAAAAAAATGTGTTGACAAATATTCACGGGCGATGTTAATATATGCTCGTGAATTAAATTCACGCAGAAAGGAGGCGGACATTTTGAACTGTGAAGAACTCAGAGCCACTATCTCACGCAAAAGGAAGACGTACCGCAGTCTTGCAAAAGCATTAGGAATCTCCGAGCAGGCCCTTTACAACAAATTGAATGGCGAGAGTGATTTCAAGGCCAGCGAAATAAAGGTTCTTCGTGAAGAACTTTCGTTGACGTCCGAGGAAATCAACTATATTTTTTTCGGTGTAGCGTGAATTAAATTCACATTCAGGAAAGTGCGACCTAATCGTCATACTCTCACCCCCTCTCTGCCGCCAGTCTACCACACAGGCCCGGAGAGGGCAATCCACCACGAAAGGAGACAAACCATGCCGAGAATGCGTACTGCGTCGAAGGCATACCGGCTGATCCTGGAGCAGGATCCCGATAGCGAGATCACGCTTCATTACATAAGGCATCTGATTGCCTCCGGTGCTGTCCCTGTCATCCACGTTGGGCGAAAAAAGCTGGTCGATGTGGACCAGCTGCTCGCTTACCTTGCCGCCGGCAATGAGGCTCCGACTACCACCGACCCCGCCGTCGGATATGGAAAACTGAGGAGGATCGACCTATGAAGCGACTGACACGAGAAGAACGCCGGCGCATCCAGCGCCGTGCCGCAAACATCCGGTTCCTGGCCTTTGTGCTGATCCTGCTGGCTCTGGGCGTCTGCATCGGCTACACCGCCGCACACGCTCAGGATGCCTGTGAGCCGCCCGAATTGCAGGAGGTATCCCAGCCCTCCCCTGTCGATGATATGCCGCAGGAGCCTGCAGAGCAACCAGCAGAGGACTATTCCAGCCTTGACCGGCTGGAGCTCATTGGAACGTTCACCGCTACCGCCTATTGTCCCTGTGTCAAGTGCTGCGGGATCTGGTCGGAAGACCACCCCAGCCGCGGCGAAGACTATGTGCAGAAGACACGTGCCGGCACGATCCCCGAAGAGGGCCGCACCATCGCCGCCGACTGGGATGTGCTGCCCAAAGGCAGCGAGGTCGTGATCAACGGTCATCCGTATATCGTCGAGGACACCGGCAGCGCCGTCAAGGGCAACCATGTGGATATTTTCTTCGAGAGCCATGAGGCTGCCTGCGAATTCGGCATCCAGCAGGTAGAGGTCTACCGGGAAGCAGCCGGATGAAGCACCGTCATCCAGCCTTCTGCCGGGCGGATGCCCTTCGCTCATTTTACTCTCCTGCCGGGCGGCCCGCTCAAATTTGCCGCGGGCGTCCGGCAGAGGGCTGGAACCCTTATCACGCAGGAAAGGAGGCAAAACCTATGGATGAACGTCAGGAGAAGTCGATCCTCGAAATGGGACGTGGCGCGATCATGGAGCGCGCAGACTATGAGATGCGAGCCATGATCCGGAACATTCTGGATCCGAACACCTCGGCAAAATCGGCCAGAAAGCTGAACATCACGCTCACCTTCAAGCCCGGAGATGACCGGCAGACCATTGTGGTGGAGTGCGTGGCCAAGTCTACGCTGGCATCGACCAACGCCATCACCACCATGCTGTACGTGCTGGACGAAGACACGGTCGTCGAAATGGCTCCCCAGATTCCCGGTCAGCTGGCCGTAGATGCAGGGGAGCAGGAAGCTCCGCCGAAGCTCAGGCTGATCCACTCGGCCTAATTTTAAGAAAGGAACCATATCGCCATGCTTAAAGAAGCACTTCAGTACATCCTTGATGGTATGCGGCCGGAAACGCAGGACCTCTGCGGCCGTGCATATGTCATCACACCCTCCGGTGCGCAGGAAGTCATCGAGACGCCGATCGTGCCAGCCACTCTTCAGCTCCACAGCCTGGATTCCATCGTGAAGATGATCCGCACCGAGGCTATCCATCTGGCAGATGCCAATACCCCCGCGCTCTTTGTCAACATCCCTTCGCCCACCAATGTGACCTGCTTCTCTCAGCCTGACTTCACGCAGCGCTGCGTCCGCGCAGTCTTCTATTCTGCCGGTGCAACCGATGTCCCCGGATGGGATGCAAAGGTCACGCTTGGCTTCGAAGAAGCTCAGATCGCGCTGCGTACACGCTTTCAGGAGACTGGCGATTCGCTCTATGCGATGAAACTGGTCAATGATATCTCCCTCGGCGCCAAGGTCATTTACAATGACAACGGCGTCGCAACCACCGTCACCACGAAGAGCGGTGTCTCCCTGCAGACCAACGAGGCAATCCGCCCCATCGTCAAGCTCCGTCCCTACCGCACCTTCCAGGAGGTCGAGCAGCCGGAGAGCACCTTCCTCATCCGCATCAATGACCGCGGCATTTCCTTCATCGAGGCCGATGGCGGTATGTGGCGCCTGACGGCCCGCAACACCATCAAGGCATTCCTGGAGGAGAAGCTCGCTGCCGAGATTGAGAGCGGCAAGCTCGTTGTCGCTCTGTAAGCATAAAAAATCCCCTGCAGGTCTCGCACACCTGCAGGGGACCGAATCGGCGGCACAAGCCAATCCTTTTCACGCGCCCCTATTTTAAGGGCAGAAAGAGAGTTTTGTCAATGAAAACCTCAAAAATCGTTATTAAGAATCTGTTCGGCATCCGTGAGACCACCCTCGACGGGAAGTCCGTGGAGATCTCCGGCCCCAAGGGAGCCGGCAAGACCTCCGTGCTGGATGCCATCCGTTTCGCCCTCACAAACCGTTCTGAGCGGGACTGCATCGTCCACCAGGGCGCCGATGAGGGTGAGATCATCATCGAGACCACCACCGGCCTCTCCATCGACCGCAAGGCCCTGCCCGCCAAGTCTGCCGGCACGGTCAAAGTGCGTGACGGTTCCCTCCTTCAGAC